>OFGO01001465.1_pt1 | contig 17142 bp, 12 predicted proteins | sample 1521761 | NCBI WGS metagenome assembly OFGO01 (sample SAMEA3504128, study PRJEB24116) | mouse gut metagenome | biome: mouse gut; feature: mouse-associated habitat; material: faeces | place: Denmark | collected 2011
TGGACGAGCTGTACCACCCCGGCTACGCCGCCAAGCGGATGGAAATTGGGGCGGTTATCGGGGCGGCCCCGGCTGAAAACGTCCGCCGGGAGGTGCCCGCCCCTGGGGACGTCATCGTGCTGCTGGGGGGCCGCACCGGCCGTGACGGCTGCGGCGGCGCCACCGGTTCCTCCAAGAGCCACAACAAGGAGAGCCTGACCACCTGCGGCGCCGAGGTCCAGAAGGGCAACGCCCCGGAGGAACGGAAACTCCAGCGGCTGTTCCGTGACCCCGCCGCCACCGCCCTCATCAAGCGGTGCAACGACTTCGGGGCGGGCGGCGTGTCGGTGGCCATTGGGGAACTGGCCGACGGCCTTGCCATCGACCTGGACGCGGTGCCCAAAAAGTACGAGGGCCTGGACGGCACCGAGCTTGCCATCAGCGAGAGCCAGGAGCGGATGGCGGTGGTGCTGGCCCCCCAGGACGCCGACGCCTTTATCGCCATGGCCCACCGGGAGAACCTGGAGGCCACCAGGGTGGCGGTGGTCACCGAAGCCCCCCGCCTCACCATGGACTGGCAGGGAAAGCGCATCGTGGACCTTTCCCGGAGCTTTTTAAACTCCAACGGGGCCGAAAAGCACACCGCCGCCCGGGTGAAAAAGTCCGCCATCGCCCCCCGGACCCACACCGGCACCCTGGAGGAAAAACTCCGGGCGGTGGTCACCGACCTCAATGTATGCAGCAAGAAGGGGATGAGCGAGTGGTTCGATTCCACCATCGGGGCGGCCACCGTTGTCATGCCCTTTGGCGGCGCCCGCCAGCTGACCCCGGTCCAGGCCATGGCGGCAAAGCTGCCGGTCCTCCACGGGGAGACCGAGACCTGCTCCGGCATGGCCTGGGGCTATCACCCCGTCATCACCTCCCAGAGCCCCTTCCACGGGGCCTACCTGGCGGTGGTGGAGAGCATTTGCAAGCTGGTGGCCTCCGGCTTCTCCAAGGACCACGCCTACCTCACCTTCCAGGAATACTTTGAGCGGCTGGGCAGCGACCCGGTCCGCTGGGGCAAGCCCCTGGCCGCCCTGCTGGGCGCCCTAAAGGCCCAGACCGACCTGGGGGTGGCCGCCATCGGCGGCAAGGATTCCATGTCCGGCAGCTTTGAGGACCTGGATGTCCCCCCCACCCTGGTCTCCTTCGCCGTCAGCTGGGGCAAGGCCAGGAATGTCATCAGCCCGGAGTTCAAGCAGGCGGGGAGACGCCTGGTCTGGCTGGCCCCCCGGCGGGAGAGGGAGAACAGCCTTCTCCCCGACCCCCAGAGCCTGCTGGCCATCTTCCGCCAGGTGGAGGACCTCATCGCCCGGGGCAAGGTGCTCTCCGCCAGCACCCCCGGCTACGCCGGCATGGCGGAGCAGCTGTTCAAGTCCTGCCTGGGCAACCGCCTGGGCTTCCGGCTGGACAATAGCTTCGCCCCTGGCCTGCTGTTCTGCTACGCCCACGGCGGCTTCATCCTGGAATTGGCCCCGGGGGCGGAGGTGCCGGAAAACGCCCGGCTGCTGGGCACCGTCACCGCCGAATACACCTTCGCCACCCGGGGGGAGACGGTGGACCTGGAGGAGCTGGAAAAGGAGTACGAGGACAGGCTGGAATCGGTGTTCCCCTACCACACCACCGTCCAGACCCAGAAGGCCCCCATGGAGACCTTCACCTACCAGATGACCGGCAGGCGGGCCGCCCCCAAGGTGGGCATTGCCCGGCCCAAGGCCCTTATTCCCGTCTTCCCCGGCACCAACTGCGAATACGACACCGCCCGCGCCCTGGAGCGTGCGGGGATTGAAGGGAACATCCTGGTGGTGAAAAACCTCACCGGCCGGGACGTGGCGGAGTCGGTGGCCGCCATGGCCGCCGCCATCCGGGAGAGCCAGATCATCGTCATCCCCGGCGGCTTCTCCGGCGGCGACGAGCCGGACGGCTCCGGCAAGTTCATCACCGCCTTCTTCCGCAGCCCCGCCATCAAGGAGGAGGTCCGTGGACTTCTCCAGCAACGGGACGGCCTGATGTGCGGCATCTGCAACGGCTTCCAGGCCCTGGTCAAGCTGGGGCTGGTGCCCTACGGGGACATCGTGGAGACCACGGCGGAAAGCCCCACCCTCACCTACAACGTCATCGGGCGGCACCAGTCGATGCTGGTGCGGACCCGGGTGGCCAGCGCCAAGAGCCCCTGGTTCAGCCGGATGGCCCCCGAGGAGGTGTACACCGTGGCGGTATCCCACGGGGAGGGCCGGTTCGTCTGCCCCGAGGAGACCGCCCTGGCCCTGGCCAAAAACGGCCAGGTGGCCACCCAGTACGTGGACCTTTCCGGCGCCCCCACCCTGGACGTGCGCCACAACCCCAACGGCTCCCTCTTCGCCATCGAGGGCATCACCAGCCCCGACGGCCGGGTGCTGGGCAAGATGGCCCACCTGGAGCGCAGCGGCAAGGATTTGTACCGCAACGTCCCCGGCGAAACCTATATGCCCCTCTTTGAGGGGGCGGCGGACTATTTTAAGCTGTAAAGGGGGTCTTTTACATGGACCAGCACGAGGGCTACAGCAGCCCCTTTTCCACCCGGTACGCCAGCCGGGAGATGCAGTACATCTTTTCGGAGGACAACAAATTCCGCACCTGGCGGCGGCTGTGGGTGGCCCTGGCCAAGGCCGAGGCGGAGCAGGGCCTGCCCATCACCCAGGAGCAGATAGCGGAGCTGGAAAGCCATATCCAGGACATCAACTACCAGGACGCCGCCCGGCGGGAGAAGGAGTGCCGCCACGACGTGATGAGCCACGTCTACGCCTACGGCCTCCAGTGCCCCGGCGCCAAGGGCATCATCCACCTGGGGGCCACCAGCTGCTACGTGGGGGATAACACCGATGTGATTCTTATGCGGGACGGCCTTGGGCTGGTGCGCAAACGGCTCATAAACGTCATCGCCCTGCTGGCGGACTTTGCCCGGCAGTATAAGGATATGCCCTGCCTGGCCTACACCCACCTCCAGCCCGCCCAGCTGACCACCGTGGGCAAGCGGGCCACCCTGTGGCTCCAGGAGTTCCAAAGCGACCTGGCCGAGCTGGACCACCGCCTGGGGTCCCTGGCCCTTTTGGGGAGCAAGGGCACCACCGGCACCCAGGCCAGCTTTGTGGAGCTGTTTGAGGGGGACGAAAAGAAGATAAAGGCGGTGGAGCAGTCCATCGCCCGGCAGATGGGCTTCACGAGGGTGGTGCCCGTCTCCGGCCAGACCTACTCCCGGAAGGTGGATTTTTACGTCTGCGCCGTTCTTTCCGGCATCGCCCAATCGGCCAGCAAATTCAGCAACGACCTGCGCATCCTCCAGAACTTCAAGGAGATGGAGGAGCCCTTTGAGAAGAGCCAGATTGGCTCCTCCGCCATGCCCTACAAGCGCAACCCCATGCGCAGCGAGCGGGTCACCTCCATTGCCCGGTACGTGATGGTGGACCTTCTGAACCCCGCCTTCACCGCCGGGACCCAGTGGTTCGAGCGGACGTTGGACGATTCCGCCAACAAGCGCGTTGCTGTGGCGGAGGCGTTTTTGGGGGTGGACAGCATCCTGTGCCTGATGGAAAACATCTGCGACGGCCTGGTGGTTTACCCCAAGGTGGTGCGCCAGCGGGTGATGAACGAGCTGCCCTTTATGGCCACGGAAAACATCATGATGAGCGCCGTGAAAAGGGGGGGGGACCGGCAGGAGCTCCACGAAAGGCTGCGCCAGCACTCCATCGCCGCCGGGCGGACGGTGAAGGAGGAGGGCCTCAAGAACGACCTGATGGAGCGGGTCTGCGGCGACCCGGCCTTTGGCCTCACCCTGGAGGAGGGGATGGCCCTGCTGCGGCCGGAGAACTTCACCGGCCGGGCTCCCCAGCAGGTGGAGGAGTACCTGGGGGAGGTCATCGAGCCTATTTTGGAGGCGAACCGGGCGCTTTTGGGGGACAAAGCAGAGATACAGGTATAACCGGCGTGCCGGCGTGCCGCCGGTGTCACGCCCTCCGGGGTGCCCCCGGTGTCACGCCCTACCCGCCCCCTGCGGGGGCTTAACCCTTTGAAAAGCGAAAGTCAGTACCTGGAGTCTTAGCCAGCAGGGCCGAAGCGAAAGCGTTGGGTCTCTTTCTGGCTGGCGCAAGGCTCGCTTCTGGGCTTCACTTTTTGGCTGCGCCAGGCTTTTTCGCCTATCCGGCGGGGGTATCCCGCGCCTTTTACCTTTCCCTATTAACAAACAGGAGGAAATAAAAATGTACATTTACAAATCAGAAATCTTAACAGTGGGCACAAAATTGTTTTCCGACAAAGCGGATGAAAACGATATAAGGATGCTGGACCAGCTCATTAACGAAAGAGCCGCCAACGGGTGGGAGCTTGTAACATACGATTATATGGCCACATCCGTGCAGGTTAAAGGGGCCTTTGTCATCACCTTTCGAAAACCGCAATAACCCCACCCCGGATAAATCCCTGAAACGACCAGAGAAATCTATCCCCCCAAAACAGAAACCCCTGGACGAAAAGTCCAGGGGTGTTTTTGTGCAGAAGAAAAGACAGGCGCCTTAGAGCCTATTCAAGATCACCTGGCGCACCGTCTAAACGGGCCCTTTTCCGCCCAAGCTGCGTCAAAAATGCTCGAAATACACCAAGTATGTCTCCGCTTTTTTCCTTGTTGGACGAAAAAATTCCCGTCCATCCGGCACATCCGGAGATTCTGAATAGGCTCTTACAGGTAGTGGGGGGTATTGGGGGTGAGGACCTCGCAGCCGTCCTCGGTGATGAGCACCATGTCCTCGATGTTAAAGCCCTGGACCCCTTGGATGTAGCAGGGCACCTCCATAGCCAGAATCATCCCGGCCTCCAGGGGGCGGGTGGTGCTGGCGTTAATGATAGGCGCCTCGCAGGTGGCAGGCCCCATGCTGATGCTGTGTCCCTGGTGGCCCCGGACATAGGCGGGGAAGGCTTCCTTCACGTAGTCGTAGGCCACATGGTACAGCTCGCAGATGGGCAGGCCCGGCTTTGCAGCGGCAATCATCCGCCGCTGGCCCTCGTAGAGGCGGTCCTTCAGCTTATAGAGGGCGGGGTCGGCGCCCTCCATCACCCAGGAACGGGAGGTGTCGGTGGTGTAGAAGTCGAACTCGGCGTTGACGCCGGCGTCAAACTTCACCACATCCCCCTTCTGAATCACCCCGTCCCCAGGGATGGTGAGGCGGGAGCCGGACTCCCCGGTGGAGAACATGGACCAGGCGCTGGGCGTGGCTTTGCCGGTGGCAATCACCGTCTCCCGGAAGACGCGGAGCATCTCCTGCTCGCTGACACCGGGTCTTGCAATTTTGCTCACCGCCGTAAAGCCCTCGTCGGCCGCCCGGCACAGGGTTCGGAACATTTCAATCTCCTCCGGGGTTTTAACGCTGCGGGCAAAGACAAAGAGTTCGGAAATGTCTGTGAATTCTGCCTCCGGGAAGGCTGCGGTAATGTCATTATAACACAGGATAGGGAGATATGTCATCTCCATTCCCAGTTTTTTATCGGCCAAATCCATCTCCCGGACCATCTTTTTCAGGATGTCAAAGGAGCTTTCCATCACCGCAGGCGGGGGGATGATGGCCCCGTTTGCCACCTCATCCCAGGTTTTGAGGCCCACCCAGGTGTCGTACTTCCGGACAATAAACCGTCCGGCGCTCTTTTTCTCGAAGGTGGGGACCTCAAAATCCATGGTTGCCAGCTGGGTGGGGACGTCCTCCCTGGCGGAGACCACCGCGACGGAGAAGCCGGGCTGGCGGGAAACGGTATGCTGGTGCCCGCCGAAGCCGGTGACATAGTGGAAGTTTTCCGGGGAGGAGATGATGGCTCCGTCCAGACCGCGCTGGCGGAGCAGTTCTTTGATTCGGCCTTCCTTTGGCTGCATAAGGGTAGCTCCTTTCTAATGCTTGAATTCTTTTTTGGAAAGCGGCTGCACGCACCCCATAGACGTGCATACAGCCGCTTCGATTTGCTTTGGCCCTGTCCGGATGCTTTCCGGAAAAAGGCCATTCTTCTTTTTGCTTCTTTTTCTTCTTTTGCAAGAAGAAAAAGAAGCGGGGGCTGGGGCAACGCCCCAGATTCAGCAGTTAGAAGCTATCCCGCAAGGTGGTGTCGGCAAAGTCCACCGTGATGACGGTGCCCCGCGCCACCTGGGTGCCGGCAGGCAGGCTTTGCTTTGCGGCCACGGCGTTTTCGTTTTCGATGCCCACGCCGGTGATTTTAATATTCAGCCCAGAGTTAAGTATCAGCTTGTTGGTCACAAGGCCGCCCTTTCCCACCACGTCGGGCACCGTCACCATGTCGCTTTCCGCCGATTCGTCGGTATAAAGCATTATCGTGCTGCCCTTTGGCACGGTGGAGCCCGCCGCCGGAATCTGGGAAAGGACCGTTCCGCCGCCGCCGATGATTTTGGCGTTCAGCCCCTCCCTGGTGTAATAGGACTGGGCGTCGTGGGCCACCTTGCCCACCTGGCTTTCCACATAGACATCCAGCTTTTCCAGCTCCTCCTGGGTGTAGACCTTTTCCATCCCCAGGTAGGGCAGAACATCTGCCAGAATGGAACCTACCACAGGGGCGGCGATGGTGGAGCCGTATTCGTTTACCAGGGTAGGCTCATCCAGCATCACCAGGCAGGCCACCTGGGGGTCATCCATGGGGGCGATGCCCACAAAGGAAAGGACGTTGCGCATCTCCCCGGTTTTGTTATACTGGTCAATCTTCTCCGAGGTTCCCGTTTTGCCGCCGATGCGATAGCCTGGTATGTAGGCGTTCTTACCGGAGCCTTCGGTGACCACCGTCTCCAGCATTTGGCAGACAATGGCGGAGGTCTCCGCGGAAACCACCTGGCGCTTGGCCTTGGGCTCAATGGTTTGGACGATGTTGCCGTCCGGGTCCAGAATCTGCTTCACAATATGGGGCTCGTAGAGGGTGCCGCCGTTCACTGCCGCCGCCACCGCTGTAACCAGCTGAAGGGGGGTGACCTTAAAGGTCTGGCCGAAGGAGGAGCTGGTGAGGGAGTTTTCATAATCGTTGGGGTTCGTCAGGGCCTTTTTGGTGTGGTAGGCGCCGATGGCCTCCCCTGGCAAATCGACGCCGGTGGTCTCGGTGAGGCCGAAGTTGCTGAAGTAGTCGTAGAACCGCTCGCCGCCGATGCGCTGTCCCACCATCATAAAGGCGGGGTTACAGGAGTTGCGCACCGCCGCGGCCAGGTCCTGGTCCCCATGGCCCACCGTCTTCCAGCAGCCCTTCTTCACATTGCCCACCATATAGAAGCCGGGGCAATAGAAATGGTTGCTGGGGACCACCGCCCCCACCTCCAGCCCAGAGGCAAGGGTGATGATTTTGAAGACCGAGCCGGGCTCGTAGGGCTCGGAAATGCACTTGTTGTTCCACTGCTGGAACCGGGCCTCGTTGAGGGCCTTCTGATACTCCTCGTCATTCCCCCGCAGGGCCTCCACCGCCGCCTTCATCACCGGGTCGGCAATCTCATACGCCGCATTGGGGTCAAAGTCCGGCTTGGTGGTCATGCCCAAAATCTCGCCGGTCTTTACATCCAGGATGATGCCGGCGGCCCGGTTGCGGACCTTGTGCTCCACCACCGCCGTTTCCAGGTGCTTATCCAGCATGTGCTGAATGGTTTCATCCAGGGTGAGCACCAGGCTGTTGCCGTTCTGCGCGGCGTACATCTCCTGGTAGCTGAAGGGCATATCGGTGCCCCAGGCGTTTTTGGCGGCCACCACCTTGCCGGGGGTGCCGCTAAGGGTGTTGTTGTAGTAGGATTCGATGCCGTAGGCCCCCTGGTTCTCCTCGTTCACAAAGCCCAGCACGCTGGAACCCAGGCTCCCATAGGGATAGTACCGTTTGCTGTCCTCCTGGAGGCTGACCCCTGCAATCTCATGCTCGGCAGCGAAGGCGATGACCTTATCGGCTGTTTCCTTCTCCACCTTCTTTTTAACAATCTGGTAGTAATTCTTCTTGTTCTTGGCCTTTTCGATGACAAACTCCCGGTCCACTCCCAAAATCTCACTCATGCCATCCGCCAGGACGACGGCCTGCTCATCGGTGATATCGTGGGGAGAAAAAAGAACGGTCCATACCGTGGCGGAGACTGCCAAAGTGTTGCCGTTGCGGTCATAGATGGTGCCGCGGTTGGCGGTGATGGGGGTGGTGCGCAGCTGCTGGGCGATGGCCCGCTGCTGGTAAAAGTCTCCCTGCCGGATTTGGATATTGAAGAGGTTATAAATCACCAGCCCAAAGCCCGCGATGATGATGCAAAGGCAGACCACCAGGAGCCTTCTTCTGGAGCCGCTATCCGGCAGATTTGACAACAAAACCATCCCCTTCCGAGAACCGAAAACCGAGAACCTCCATATAGCATATTAAGAGGTTTTTGACCTCTTAATATAAATAGAAACCCGTATTCAGTTTATTCACCGCAGCTTCATGTATTCCATCAGATTATCAAAGCCCCGCAACAACATCTGGGAGGGGGCCTTGTCCGGGGCTTTGTCTGTGCGGTAGATCGAGCCCTCCCCTCCCAGATTCATGTAGGTGATTTGATATTTATCCGCCTTGCCCATCCCCAGGGTGGCGGAGGCGTAGTTCTCCACGTTTTGGGTGGAGGACTGGCTTTCCATTTTGGAGCGCAGGGCCACCGCCTCACTTTGGAGCACCTCCAGCTGGGCCTTGGCGTCGCTCAGCTGGTCCCCCAGCTCCACCATGATGATGTTGTTATAGATGGCCAGGGAGATGAGGGCCACCAACAGGATAACGCAAAGAAGCAGGCGCACCGGAGAAACCCCTGTATCCGGCCTTTTCCCCTCCTTTACCTCCAGGCGGGGAGCCTGCTCCCGACGGACGCCCCGGTATTCCCGGCTGTATTCATAATCTTCCAACACTCTGGCGGCGCTGCTCCGCATAGGCTCCTCCTGTTCTATATCCTGAATTACAGCTTTTCCAAAATCCGCAGCTTGGCGGATTTGCTCCGGCTGTTTCGTTCTTTTTCTTCCTCGGTCGGCTCGATGGGCTTTTTGTTCACCAGCCGCCCTTCCGGGGCGTGTCCGCAGACACAAACCGGGAAATCCGGCGGGCAGACACAGCCCTTGCAGTAAGCGGCAAACTTTTGCTTCACCATCCGGTCCTCCAGGGAGTGGAAGGTGATAATAACAAACCGGCCGCCTGGAGCAAGTCTCTGAAAGGCCTCATCCAGGCAGCGGGAAAGGTTTTCCAGCTCGCTGTTGACGGCGATACGGATGGCCTGGAAGGTACGCTTGGCCGGATGTCCCCCTTCGTACCGCGCTCCCGGCGGGATGGCGGCCTTCACCAGCTCCACCAGCTCCCCCGTGGTCTCCACCGGCTTCTGCTCCCGGACCCGGCAAATCTTTTTCGCAATAGGCAGGGCGTACCTTTCTTCTCCAAACTCCCGGAGGATCCGGGCCATGGAGCTGACATCCCAGCTGTTCACCAGGTCGTAGGCACTGGGGCCCTTCTGGCTCATCCGCATATCCAGGGGGGCGTCCAGCCTATAGGAGAAGCCCCGCTCCGGGGTATCCAGCTGGTAGGAGGAGACCCCCAAATCCAGAAGGATGCCATCCACCTTGTCAATCCCCAGCTTGTCCAGCACCTGGGGGATATCGGCGTAGTCGCTTTCTATCACCTGGGCGGGGAGGCCGCTTAACCGCTCCCCCGCCGCCCTCACCGCATCGGGGTCCTTATCCAGGGCGATGAGCCTGCCGGTGGTAAGGCGTTTTGCAATCTCGTAGGAATGCCCCCCGCCGCCGGCGGTCCCGTCCAGGTAAAGCCCTTCCCGCCGGAGGTTCAGCCCCTCCAAACACTCCGGAAGGAGAACCGGAATATGAGAAAAATCCATGGCGTTCTCCCTCCTCCTGCGTTTTTAGAAATTCAAGCTGTCCATCAGCTCCGCCATCTGGTCGGAGGTAAGATCCTCGTTATCGGCGGCCCACCGCGCCGCATCCCAAATCTCCGCACGGTCGGAGGCTCCGATGACCACCACATCCTTTGTCAGGCCAGCGTATTCCCGCAGCACCGCCGGCAAAACGATGCGCCCCTGCTTGTCCGGCTCCACATCGGTGGCGCTGGCGAAGAAGAACCGCTTCAGCTGCCGGGATTTGGAATCCGGCAGGGCCGAGAGCTTCTTTTCCCAGCGCTCCCACTCCTCTAGGGAGTAGACGGCGATGCAGTTATCCAGGCCCTTGGTGAGGATAAAGCGGTTGCCCATATCCTCCCGGAATTTGGCGGGGAAGTTGATGCGTCCCTTGGCGTCGAGGGTATGTTCAAACTGACCAATGAGCATCGATTCCACCTCGCTTCCGGAAAGGTTCAGGTTTTTTCAACCATTTCAACGTACTTTTCAACCACTTTAACCCACTTTCCACCACTGACAATAAAAAGTATAACCGATTTGGCGGATAAATGCAACATTGAACTAATGTTCTTTTTTCTTTTGGGGAGATTGACGAAACCTTTGGTATTATGACGAAATTTGCGGCGAGAAATTGTCGAAAAGCACATATGTTCTTGTGTGGAAAAGGGAATAAAAAAGCCCTCCCGCCGTAGAACAGAAACTACAGCGGGAGGCATTGGGATGCAGGCAAAAGATGTCTCTTTCCTTTTTCCCATCCAGCAAAGGGAGCCTGTCAAAAGGTCCGGCGGTACTGCCCCAAAATCTTTTTCACCTCCTGCTCCTCCCCGCTTTCCCCTTCTGGGGACCAGGAAAGAGCGGTGCGCCAGGGGATGGAGTAGGGGCCCCAGCGCTGGGTGCGCAAATCCAGCAGAAGGTCCTCCAAATAGGGACGCGCTCTGGCGGGGCAGCCTGCCCAATATTCATCGGTCAGCTCCTGCCAGGAGGAAAAGCGCTGCTGGATCACCTTCCCCACCCGGCTGAACTCCTGGTTCAGGGTGTTCCGGTCCAGCATTCCGGCGTGGTACAGCATCCCCAGCAGCTGATTGGCCCGGCAAAGGTCCCAGGCGGCGTTGCCGCCCTCCGGACCATCCCCCCAGCTCCATGGCTCGCTAAGGCGGTGGACAGCCTCTATCCCCTGGGCAGCATCATAAACGCCCCACTCCCCCGCCAAAGCGGCCTTTGTCTTTTCCACCTCTGACCGGGTGCGGTGGCACCTGGTAATCAGGGGCCAGCCCTCCGCCCCAGGGAGCGCCCGGAGGGGAAGGGCATAGGTGGAGGCACACCAAAGCTCCAGGTCGTTTTTGGGGAGAAGGGGGTCGGTTTTGTCCAGGAAGATAGGGGCAAACCGGCCCTGGCGCACCCCTGAAAAACGGTGGTAAAAACCGGCTGCCAAAAAGGCCAGTATCCCCATCTGCATCCCCAAGGCATGGCCAAACTCCCATTCCGGCAGGAGAGCGCGGTAATCCCCGTACATATCGACGTAGTGGCTGGTGACCAGGAGGCCGGAGAAAACCATCACCTTCTCTGGCGCCTCCCACTCCCTCCAGCAGCCCACCGGCAGACGGTAAACCCCCGCCTGATCGGTTTCCTGGAGGGCCTTTTGGTTGATACGGGCCACCACCCGCTCCCCGCTGGGCAGGGTAAGCCGGTGGTAGATGGTGCCCTGATCGTTGATGGTATCGTACTTGAGGACGGTGCCGGTGGTGACCAGGGTGAACCGTCCCAGCCGCTCCATATCCGCGATGGATTCCGCCACCGGCGTATCCAGCTCCGGCAGATTCCCCACCTCCCCCAGCCCCAGGGTGTTCTCCTCCCGGTACAGGCTGTAAAAGAGAGGGCCCGCCAGCAGCTCGGTAACCAAACCCACCGCAATAAAGGCCAGAACCATCCAGGCCATGGTCTGGTACAGCCCGTCCCGGAAGCCGTAGCGATTTTTATCGGAAACCGAATAACGTGCCATGTCATCCTCCTACAAGCCGCAGTCCTCCAGAGAGAAGGGAATCTCCTTCACCTGGAAGCTCCTTCCCCGCAGGTACTCCAGATGCTCCGCCGGCGTGGGGAAATCGAAGGTGAGCTGCCAGGCGCAAAGGGCCTGATGCTGAAAGGGCAGCCCCTGGTTCTGCCGCCGTCCGCCGTATTTGGTATCCCCCACCAGGGGGTGGCCCAGGTAGGCCAAATGGGCCCGAATTTGGTGGGTGCGCCCGGTGTGGAGGTCCACCTCCAAAAGGCTAACCTCTTTTCGGGAATCCAGCACCCAGTATTCTGTGATGATGGTGCGGCCATCCGGCACCGGCTGGCGGAAAATCTCCACCTGGTTTTTCGCAGCGTCCTTGCGGAGAAAGGCCTTTTCCACCCCGTGGGCGGGAGAAGGGACGCCGAACACCAGGCAACGGTAGCGCTTCGTCAGCTCCCGCTCCCGAATCTTCTGGTTCAATACCCGCAGAGTAGGGGCGTTTTTGGCGCAGAGGACGATACCGCTGGTGTTGCGGTCGATGCGGTTGCAGAGGGCGGGGGTGAAGGAATTCTCCCTTTGGGGGGCATATTGACCGGCGGCCACCAGGTATTTAAGGATGCGGTTAATAAGGGTATCCACCGCCCCGTCGTTGTCCACATGGACCACCAGCCCGGCGGGCTTATCCACCAGGAGGAGGTTTTCGTCCTCGTAGAGGATTTCCAGCTGGTCCCCGGCGGAAAGGAAGGCGTTCTCCTGGCCGTCGGCGGCAAAGAACTCATCGTTTATGTACAACTCCACCAGGTCCCCCAGGGCCAGGCGGCAGGAGGCTTCACCGCGCTTGCGGTTCACCTTGATTCGCTTAAGGCGCAGATATTTGTACAGAAGGTTCTGGGGCAGGAGGGGCACCGTCTTGGAAAGGAACCGGTCCAGACGCTGTCCGCAGTCGTTTTCCCCAATGGTGTAGCTTCTCATGGCATCCCCTCCCGGAATAATTTTTCCCCGCACCCTGGGGCTCCAAGCAAAAAAGACCAGTCTCTAAACTGGTCTTTCTGCTTATCGGCGCCCAATGCTTTGACGCCGAAATCTTTCGGTAATAGACAAACGGCCTTCGACCAGCAAGGCCGAAGACCGTGTAGGGCGCGCCTCGGCGGCTACGCCGTGGAGCGGATGACGGGAATCGAACCCGCGTAACCAGCTTGGGAAGCTGGAATTCTGCCATTGAACTACATCCGCACAGGCAACGCTAATATTATCCCTCAAAATGGAAAAAAAGTCAAGACTGGAAAGGGGATTTTTTCAAAAAAAATTTTGGCAAAAAAAGAAAATACCTCTTGATTTTTGGAAACAGGTGTGGTATTATAATTAAGCTGTTTCTGGGTGTGGCGCAGTTGGTAGCGCGCTACCTTGGGGTGGTAGAGGCCGGGTGTTCAAGTCACCTCACTCAGACCAGATGAAAAACCGCTTAACTTAAATGGTTAGGCGGTTTTTCTTTTATGTCTTACTGTATCTTCCCTTAAAATCCTCTCTCTTTACACAACTTGTCAATCTCTCTCCATCCCATCCTACGCATGAAGTCTGCTGCGTAGTTAACATCTTTGCCCTCCATAAGCAACACATGGATTCCAAGACGCTTAATTCGCTTGCCAAGATGGGTGTTTTCCTTTCGCTCCTCGGCGATCATCGCCAGATAGAGCGTTGAATATAGTATATCTATTTCTACGGCATCTTTGGCATAGCCTTGGGATATAGAAGTGATATAATCAAGATCTTCCCGTTTAACAGATTTACCAACTAAAGCGTAGACCTACACATAATCACCATAAATACGTTTTGTGCCGTACTCTCTGGCGTACTGCTGTAGCTGCTTGAAATAGTCCTTATCTTTCGGCGCATATGGAGCACCGCTGCCCCTTGTTAAGTAAACACACCATTCATCAAATTTTCCTTGGTCGTATTCCAAAAAAGAACCATCGGCAAATTGTTTTATACGCTGTCCAATAAAATCTCCCTAATTTTAAGATGCGATTTGCGGCCGTTTTGCAGCACCCCTGTTGCACCTCCGCCACAAAATCAGCGGCTCATCTATTGTCTCCCCTTATTTTTGGGAAAGTACATATAAAGCTGGCATTTCACCATGCCGTTATAGAGCTTCCTCCGCTTATCCGCTGGGCGGCCAAACAGCTCCTCAAAGTTTTCCACGGCGCTGATGATGAAATACCCCACCTGGTCCGAGGGGATAAACACCCTCCCCATCACCCGGCAAAGCTCCTCCGCCTCCTGGGGCTGAAGGAGCCGCTCCCCGTAAGGCGGGTTGCAGACCACAATGGATTTTTCCCCTGGCACTTTAAAGTCCTTTACATCCATCTGGCGCAGCTCTGCCAAGGAGGACACCCTGGCGTTTTTTAGGTTTGCGGCGGTAATCTCCAACGCTTCTGGGCTGATGTCGCTGCCAAAGGCCCGGAAGGTAACCTCCCCCCGCACCTGGGAGAGAGCCTCCTCCCGCTGGAGACGCCAGGCCTCCCCCGGAATGCAGGCCCACTTTTCCGCTGCAAACCGCCGGTATAAACCTGGGGCGATGTTCTTTGCCTTGTAGGCCCCCTCCACAAGAAAGGTTCCGCTGCCGCAGAAGGGATCGTAGAGCCGGGTATCCGGGTAGATGCGGGCGATGTCCAGGATCCCCGCCGCCAGGGTCTCCTTAATGGGGGCAAGGTTTTGGGTCCGGCGGTAGCCCCGCTTGTGCAGCCCCGCCCCGGAGGTATCCAGCAGGATGGTCACCTGGTCCTTCAGGATGGAAAATTGAATTTGGTAAAGGGCGCCTGTCTCCTCAAACCAGGTGATTCCGTACTTCTGCCCCAGCCGTTTTACCGCCGCTTTTTTGATGATGGACTGGCAGTCCGGGATGCTGTGGAGCTTGGAATTGAGGGACCAGCCCTTGACCGGGAAGCGGTCCTTTTTGCCGATGAACCGCTCAAAGGGGAGCTTTTCCACCTGGTCAAAGAGCTGGGAAAAGGAGGTGGCCGGAAAGCTCCCCAACACCACCAGCACCCGCTCCGCCGTGCGCAGCCACAGGTTGGCCCGGCACAGGTCCGCCGCCGTCCCGGAAAAATCCACCCGGCCGTCCGCCGCCGTCACTTCCTCCATCCCCAGCCGCTTCAGCTCCCCGCTGAGAACCCCCTCCAGCCCAAAATTGCAGGGGCAGGCAAATTGAAATCGCTCCATCATCTATCCTCCAAAAACGGTGGGAAGCCGGTTGCAGCTTCCCACCGCCTGTATATCCCTTATCAAACAGCCTGTCCGCCTTTGCGGCGGGAAATTGCCCGGCCTCTTAGCCCTGTACCGGCTCCAGCAGGCCGTAATTGCCGTCCTTGCGGCGGTAGACTACGTTTATCTCCCCGGTCTCCCCGTTGCGGAACATGAAGAACTCGTGGCCCAGAAGATTCATCTGGAGGATGGCTTCCTCCACATCCATCACCGCCACCGGGAATTTTTTGGTCTTCACCAGGGTGTCCGGCCCCTCCTGCTCCAGCTCCCCCGTCAGCTCCTCGATGACAGGCACCGGGGTCTTGAGGCGGCGCTCCAGGCGGTTCTTGTTCCGGACAATCTGGCTGGAGAGGACGTCCGCCACCAGGTCCAGAGAAATCTGCCGGTCCCGGCTGGTCTTCTCCCCCCGGAAGAACATCCCGCGGGACTTGATGGTAACCTCTACCGTCTCCTCGTCCCCCTCGTTGGTCACCACAATCATCACATTGGGATCGTCATCAAAGAACTTTTCCAGGCGTTTTAACCGCTTCGCGGCGTACTCCTTGAAGGAATCCTTGATGGTGGTTTTCCTTCCCAGGTAGGTAATGTTCATCATAAGACCACGCTCCTTGTCCGAAATTTGGATTCTAGGCCATTTGCCAAAATCCTTATCACAAGTATATCCCATTTTATGAAAAATTACAAGTGGGTTTTGGAAAAAACTGGTTTACCGCACAAGCCTTCCCTCTACCAGGACGCGCTCCGGCTTCACCAGCAGGCCGATGGGCTCCTGCCCAAAGATAAGGATATCCCCGTCCAGGCCAGGGGCGATGAGTCCCACCCGGCTGTCGATGCCGCAGATGCGGGCAGGGCTGCCGGTCAGGAGGGTCAGGGCCTTTTCTGCCGGCACCCCGGCCGCCACCGTAATGGCAGCTTCGGTAGCCAACAGGTCAATGGGCACCTCCGGGGCGTCGGTGTTGATGGCAACCTCCACCCCCGCCTCCAGCAGGAGGGCGGCGTTTCTCCGGTCCAGGTTTTTCAGCTCCGGCTTGCCCCTGGTGGAGATAATGGGACCGCAGACCACCGGCACCCCCGCCTTGGCGATGGTTTGGGCAATCATGTACCCCTCGGTGCCGTGGACGATGACCCCATCCAGCTGAAACTCCCGAATGAGCCGCAGGGCGGTGCAGATGTCGTCCGCCCGGTGGGTGTGGAAATGGGCCTTCACCTTCCCCTCCAGCACCGGGAGCAGCGCCTCACACTTCACATCCAGCTCCGGCGGGTCGGCATCCTCATCCTCCTGGGCCTTGCGGCAGTCCTCTCCATACCTCTTTGCCTTTTGCAGCTCCTCCCGGATGATGGCGGCGGTAGCCATGCGGGTCACCGGGGTCTCGTCCCGGTCGTGGTACACCTGCTTGGGGTTCTCCCCCAGAGCCAGCTTCATGGACGCGGGGGCCCTGACGATCATGGCGTCCACCCAGCGGCCGCTGGTCTTGAGGGCGGCGAACTGTCCGGAGACCGGGTTGGCCGACCCCGGCCCGGTAAGAACGGTGGTCACCCCCGCCGCCCGGGCCTCATAGAAGCATCGGTCCAGGGGGTTCACCGCGTCGATGGCCCGGAGCTGGGGCGTACAGGGATCGGTCTCTTCGTTGCCGTCCTCGCTCTCAAAGCCCAGGGAGTCCCCGAACATGCCAAGGTGGCAGTGGGCGTCGATGAAGCCGGGGCAGACGTGCCCCCCCTGGGCATCGAAGGTCTCCCCCCGCCACTTGGCGGGGCAGTCGGACATGGGTCCCACCTGGGCAATTTTGCTCCCCTCAACGGCCACATAACCGTTTTCAATGACCGGGCCGTCCATGGTGTGAATGATTCCGTTGATTATAAGCATAAAGCTTCCTCCGCTGACAGAAACCGACAAAGGTTCCCATTGACTTATCTGGCAAATTATGGTAAGCTCGTCCCAGCTCAACCAATATGCTATTCTCCCCGCACGTGGGCG
>OFGO01001467.1_pt1 | contig 17128 bp, 11 predicted proteins | sample 1521761 | NCBI WGS metagenome assembly OFGO01 (sample SAMEA3504128, study PRJEB24116) | mouse gut metagenome | biome: mouse gut; feature: mouse-associated habitat; material: faeces | place: Denmark | collected 2011
TTTCGCGTTTTGTGTGCATTCTCGTAACAGTTCAGCGCCCTGTCTGAACTGTTACGTTCAGATGTTTTTCACGGACTGCCGAAACGGGATGCTCCCGCCGCAATATCAGCCTCCAGCTGCCTGCGCAGAGCCTCCACGCTCTCAAACTTCCGCTCCGGCCTGTGGAAGGAATACAGGGACACCTCCACGGGCTGCCCGTAGATATCCTGGTCAAAATCATAGAGATAGGACTCCACTCCCATGACCTTACCATTCGCCACTGTAGGCTTATATCCCACGTTTGTAATGGCACGGTAGCTTTTCCCGCCGGCGTATACACCGGAAAAATAGACGCCGTTCGGCGGAAGTAGTTTGTTTTTGTCAGGAAGTATATTAATTGTTGGAAAACCGATCTTTCTGCCGATTTGTTTCCCCCAAACTACATTTCCTGCAACCAGATAGGGCATCCCAAGCAGCTTGCAAACCACCCCCATCTCACCCTGCTCCACCTTAGCCCGCACCAACGTGGAACTGACTTCCTCCCCGTCCAGGCAGACCTTGTCTATGGTCTTGAATGCAAAACCCAGCTGTGTACTCATTTCCCGCAGCAGTTCGGCATTTCCCGCCCCTCCGGCGCCGAAGGACAGGTCCGCCCCCGCGGCCACAAAGCGCGCATTCATCTGCCCCGCCAGGATGTCCCTGGCAAAACTCTCGGGCGGCGTGGCTGCAGTTACCCGGTCCAGCGGGAATTCAATCAGGATATCCACGCCCATCCTCTCAAAGAGAAGCCTCTTTTCCTCCCGTGTGGTCAGTTCCCTGCCGTCCGGGCTGCCGAAAAAGCGCGACGGAGGCGGGTCAAAGGTAAAAACACAGGCAGCCAGTCCATCTTTTTTGCGGGACAATATCTCCTCCAAGCCTTCTGTGGCCGATGTGTATCCCATCAAATTTTCCGATGGCGGCTGCCGTCTCTATTCGCAAACAAATATCCGTTGTATTTGCTATGATTTCCAATATATACTCACGCTCCAAAACATTTGCCATAGGGCAGAATTCATGCTTTCTCCAAAAACATTTTCACAGGCTTATAACGCTCCCGCTCAGGCTCCCAGACATAGATGCCTGCAAAGCTTTCATCCGGCATATACACGCGGACCCATCTCCCCGGAGCATGGATTTCCTTCTCCCGGGTCTGCTCTGCACGGAACGCATTGCCGTTGTCCGCCAGGCTGCGGTACTCCTCCTGCATATGGAGTAGCGGACACCGCGTAAATACACTGTCCACGGGCAGCACAGCTTCCTGAAGCCTGTTTTCGTCCTTCAGCTGCTGCATCTGTCCCAAAGTATACGCATTCTCCAGGCAAAAGTCGCCCACCCGGCTCCGCTCCAGCCTGCCCATTGCGCCGCCGCATCCCAATTTCCCGCCGATATCCGCGCAGAGCGTCCTGATGTAGGTGCCCTTGGAGCAGACAACCCGGAAACGGACAAGCGGAAGGGCACACTCCAATATCTCCAGTTCCCTGATCACCACAGGGCGCGCCTTCCGCTCCACTTCCTTCCCTGCCCTCGCCAGCTCATAGAGCTTCTTTCCGTTCACCTTCAGGGCGGAATACATTGGCGGAACCTGATTATAATCTCCCATAAAAGAAAGCGCTGCTTCCCTGACCTGCGCCTCCGTAGCTTCCACGGGATGCTCCGCCAGAATCCGTCCCGTGGTATCCTGGGTATCGGTCTCCACGCCCAGGAGCAGCTCCGCCGCATACTCTTTATCCCTGTCTGCAAGCATATCGCACAGCCTGGTCGCATTTCCCAGACATACAGGCAGTACGCCCGTAGCCATGGGGTCAAGGGTCCCCGTGTGACCGATTTTCTTCTGCCCGCAGATTCCCCGCATTTTCGCCACCACATCATGGGAAGTAAAGCCTGCTTCCTTATATATCACCGTTATCCCGTTTATCATGCTCTGTTTCCCATTTCTTCAACTGCTTTTCAATATGTAAGGAAAGGTTATTCACACAGTCATGGAATGTCCCTGACAGGGTACACCCCGCCGCGCGCGCGTGCCCGCCGCCGCCGAAATAGGCAGCCACCTCCGCCACATTCACCTTTTCACCGGAACGCATACTCACCTTGTACTCCAGCACACCTGTCTGGTACATAAAAATCGCACAGTCAATGCCCTCGATATTGCGCAGCTGATTCACAATGCCGTCCAAATCCTTGGGTTCCGCATGGTAAAACTCCATAGACTTCCTGTCAATGGCGCTGACGATGCATCTTCCTCCCAGGAAACGGATGCTCTCCATAAGCGTCCTTCCCATGATCTGCGCCTGCACATAGGTTTTCCGGTAAAAAGTCTCCTGTATCAGCCTGGGAAAATCAAAGCCGTAGCCGATCAGCCTGGCCGCCTTTTCCAGGGTTGCCGGGGTGGTATTGGAATACTGGAATACACCCGTATCATGTATCATCCCCACATAAATGGCCATGGCCATCTCCCTGTCAAGCTGTTCCGGATCCATCAGATCGTACAGAACTTCACAGCAGGATCCCACATCCGGCCTGATAACATTGAGCCGGCAGCTTCCCTGGTTGCTGATATGATGGTCAATGTTAATCGTCTTTGCCGCTGCCCCGGCATATTTCCCGGCCTCTCCCAGCCTGTCCGCAGCACAGTCCATCACGAAAAACACGTCGAAAGGCGCCTCCTCGGGGAAATCGGAGTGAATCTCCTCAAAACCCCTGATTTCCCTGAAAATTTCCGCCGGCTGCTCCAGAAAAACTTTCACTTCCGCCTGGGGCAGGCATTTCGAGAGGTACTGCCACAGCCCCAGGCAGGCGCCCACACAGTCGCCGTCCGGCCTGACATGCCCGCTGATACCGATCCGCCCTGCCCCGCTGCATTCCGCTAATATATTCAAATTCATTCCTTCACTTCCCTTCCCAAACTTTTCATTCCGGACATCTTTTGCCCGTTTCCTCCCAAACTGCCGCGGCAAACCTCTTCGGCAGTTTTCCGTCACTATAACACAGAATGGCTGCTTTTACACAAAAATGCCATTACCCGATGCACTGATATATCAGTCATCACAGCCTTCCGCCGGTTCCCCGTCATCCTCCCGGTTCCTGGACGCTTCGTCATCCTGTGCGATTACTTCGTCAATCTTCTTCGACATATTGACCCCGTATTCAATGGACTGGTCCATCACAAAGGTAATCTCCGGCGTATTGCGCAGGTTCACCACTTTAGCCAGCCTGTTCCTGACAAAGCCTTCCGCGCTCTTCAGGCCTTCCAGCGTGGCCTTTCTGACTTCTTCATTTCCAAGCACGCTGATCCAGGCCTTACAGCTCTTCAGGTCCGGCGCCACCTCCACGGACACCACGCTGGTCCAGGGGCTTATCCGGGGATCCTTGATTTCCCCCCGGATAACTTCCGCCAGGACACGCTGTACTTCCCCGTTGATACGGGTATTTTTCACACTGTTTTTTCTCATATATCTCCTATAAATCCCATAAGCGCAAAGCCTCCGCCATACTGCTCCGATTCCTGTCCGTCCCGAACATACGGTACTTCCCCGGTACTCCTCAGCGCGGCACTTCCACCATAATATAGGACTCAACCACGTCAAATTCCTGAATCTTGTCAAAGCCTTCAAACACAAGCCCGCACTCGAAGCCTTCCTTTACTTCCTTCACATCATCCTTAAACCGCTTCAGGGAAGCCAGGCTGCCTTCGTATATCTGCTCGTCTCCGCGGGTAATGCGGACCTTGCAGCCTCTCTGGAAAATACCGTCTGTCACATAGGAACCTGCGATATTTCCGATCTGGGAAGCCTTAAATATCTGCCTGATCTCCGCATGGCCGATGACCTTCTCCTCAAATACGGGATCCAGCATGCCCTTCATGGCAGCTTCCACATCCTCGATGGCCTGATAAATGACTCTGTACAGCCTTACATCTACACCTTCACGTTCAGCCGTGGCCTTCGCAGTGGAATCCGGCCTTACATTGAATCCGATAATGATGGCATTGGAAGCACTTGCCAGCGTCACGTCGGACTCGTTGATGGCGCCCACGCCGCCGTGGATACACTTGACCACAACCTCCTCGTTGGAAAGCTTCAGCAGGGACTGCTTCACCGCTTCCACGCTTCCCTGTACATCCGCCTTTACAATCAGATTCAGCTCCTTCAGGTTGCCTTCCTTAATCTGCGAGAACAAATCGTCCAGAGACATCCTGCTCCTGGTCTCCTCCAGCATCTTCTCCTTGTTCTGCGCAAGGTAGGTCTCTGCATAGGATTTCGCCGTTTTGTCGCTTTCATGCGCCAGGAACACTTCTCCTGCACTGGGAACATCTGACAATCCCAGGATTTCAACCGGCGTGGAGGGTGTGGCTTCCTTCACCCTTCTGCCCTTATCGTCTATCATGGCCCTGACCTTACCGCTGCAGGCGCCCGCGGAAACGAAGTCTCCCACATGGAGCGTACCCTTCTGCACCAGGACCGTGGCCACAGGCCCGCGGCCCTTGTCAAGCTCTGCCTCGATAACAAGGCCTCTGGCGCGTCTGTTGGGATTCGCCTTCAGTTCCATGATATCGGCAGTCAGCAGGATCGTCTCCAGCAAGTCATCAATTCCCTGCCCTGTCTTCGCCGACACGGGTACAAATTCCGTATTGCCGCCCCAGTCGGTGGCAACCAGCTCGTATTCCGTCAGTTCCTGTTTGACACGTTCAATATTGGCCGAAGGCTTATCAACCTTATTCACAGCCACCACAATCTCGATACCCGCTGCCTTGGCATGGCTGATGGCCTCCACGGTCTGGGGCATGACGCCGTCGTCCGCCGCCACAACCAGAATCGCAATATCCGTGGAATTGGCTCCGCGCATACGCATGGCTGTAAATGCCTCATGGCCCGGCGTATCCAGGAAGGTAATCTTCCTGTCGTTGATGGTCACGGTATAAGCACCGATATGCTGTGTGATACCGCCGGCTTCCCTGTCGGTGACATGGGTCTTCCGTATGGTATCCAGCAGGGAAGTCTTACCGTGGTCAACATGCCCCATGACGCAGATAACAGGCGGTCTCTCCTCCAGGGTGCCTTCGTCCTCGTCGCCCTCCTTCAGCAGCTCCTCGATCACGTCAACCTTGATCTCCCTCTCACAAAGAATCTCGTACTCCATGGCGATATTCTCCGCCTCTTCATAGGAGATTTCCTGGTTTACGGTCACGATCTTTCCTTCCAGGAACAGCTTCTTCACAATGATGGAAGGCTGTATCTTTATTTTATCGGCAAAGTCCTTTAGCGTGATTCTGTCAGGCAGCGTAACTACCTTGATGACTTCCTCTGCCACTTCCTCTTTTTTCTTCTCGGGCTTGATGAACCTGCCGGGTTTCTTCCTGGCTACATCGTCCTCCTCGTAAATATGGTCTTTCTTGGAGCGCTTGCCTTTTTCCTGGCTGTTTGCGCGTCTCTTTTCTTCCTCGCGCTTCTTCTCCATATCCTTGCCCGGAGCCTCTCCCGCAAAGCTCTTAGACGGTTTATTATCCCGGAATCCAGTTCCCGGTCCTCCAGTGCCTCTGCCGTCGCGCGGGCTGCCGTTAAAACTGCGCCCAGCACCCGGGCCTGCGCCCGGACCGCGGCGATCGCCTGCAGCACCCGGAGCGCCCGGCCTGCCGCCTCTCTGAAATCCGTTCTGCCTGTCTCCCTGAGGTCTGCCATTCTGTCCGCTGCCTCCTCTTGACTGGAACTGTCCTCTCTCCTGCCTGTTGCCCTGGCCCGCACCCTGGCCGCCGTAAGTGCTGCCGTAACCGCGGTTGTCCCGGCCGCGGCCGTCCCGGTTATCCGCAGAACCCTGGGAATATCCTCCCTGCCCGCGCTCACCCTGATAACGCCCGGTTCTGGCCTGTCTGTCCTGGCCGCTGCCGTCCCCCTGTGGCCTTCCGCCCTGATAGCGGTCCCCCTGGGAACGCTCCCCTCTGAAACGGTCGCCCTGGTTTCTGTCTCTCCTGGACCTGTCGCCCTGGTTTCTGTCTCCCTGGGGACGATCATTCTGCACCCTGTCGCCCCTGGGCCGCCCGCCCTGGCTGCGCTCGCCCGAAGTTCTGTCATTCCTCGGCTTCTCATCCGACATACTCTGAACCTGGGTTCTCTCGGTCTGAGGCTTTTCGCTCTGTACTTTCTCGACATGAAGTTTTTCGGCCTGTGGTTTCTCGACCTGAAGTTTCTCGTTTTGAAGCCTCTCGATCTGCGGCTTCTCATTCTGGAGATTCTGTTCCTGTATCCGCTGTTCTTCCACAGCTGCCTGCTGCCTACGTACTTCCGCCTGTTCGGTACGTGCCTTGGGCTGCTGGGGCTTCGGAGGCACCATCTGAACGGAGGGGGTAGGTGACGGCGGTGTCAGCGGTTTGATACGCACGGTAGGCTGTACCTGCGTCTTGCGCTCGTTCCTGTCGCGGCGTTCATTCCTGTCTCCCCGTCCGCTCTGAGACCTGTTCTGTCCGCCCTGGTTCTGGCCTGCATTCTGCCCCTGGCGTTTACCGCCGTTATTCCCTCCCTGAGCCGGGCGCTGTCCCTGCATTTTCGAATTCTGCGGGTTACTCACAAATATTATCGTCTTCTTCTTTTTCGGCGCATCACCTGACGGCGTTTCCGCCGGCTTTGCGGCTTTGGTGGCTTCTTTCACGGCAGCTTTCGGTGCTCCTTCCTTTATACTTTCCTTCTTCCGGGGTACTTCCGCCCTCTCGGGGACACTCTTCGCACCCTTGCCGAAAGCCTTCCGCACCAGTTGTGAGGCATCTTCATCTATAGAGCTCTGTGCAGCCTTTGCTTCTATTCCCTTTCCCTGCAAAAAGCTCAGAATATCTTTGCTTTGCACCTCTAGTTCCTTAGCGAGTTCATGTACCTTTACTTTCGCCATGCTTTCCTCCATTTCTGCCTTAAACGGCGCTTTGTTCCTCTTTCAGTTGTTTCATAATCGCATCCGCTAATCCCGCTTCACATACGCCCAATGATGACCGAAAGTCTTTTCCGATTGCCTTTCCCAATGTCTCCTTCGTCCCATAATACACCATCGGCACCTGGTACCAGGTACATTTATCGGCAAACAACTTTCTGGTATTATCCGACGCATCCTCCGCTATGATTACCAGCATGGCGGAGCCTTTCCTGATTGCTTCCAGGGTCTGAAATTCACCGCTGACCAGATTGCGTCCTCTCATGGCCATTCCCAGAAGCGATAAAACCTTATTCTGCCTCAAGCTTATTAAATTCCTCCTCCAAAGTATCGTACACCTCACCGGGAATACTCATTTTGAACGAACGCTCCAGGCCCTTGTTTTTCCTTGCCTTCCGCAGGCATTCCCTGCTCTTACAAACATATGCGCCTCTTCCGTTCTTCTTGCCTGTTACATCCAGACAGATCTCATCTTCGGCTGTTTTCAGGACTCTCATCATGTCCCGTTTCCCCTTCATTTCACCGCAGCCCACACACTGCCTTAAAGGAACCTTTTTTGCCATATAATCGTTTACTCCCTGTCAGGAACCCGTGTCCCTTCACGTTTCCCCATTTCCTTCATTTCCGTTCGTCCCTGCTCCGTATATCCGTCATCTTCTTCATACGCTCAGATGCCATGTTTCCGGTTCAGAGAGTCTCGCTATCCTGGGCCTCTTCCGCGTACGTATACGGGCTTCCCTCTTCCGCGTACTCCTCATACGTATCCGTGGCTTCCTCCTCCGCGTACTCCTCATACGTATCCGGGGCTTCCTCTTCCGCGTACTCCTCATACGTATCCGGGGCTTCCTCTTCCGCATACTCTGTCAACGCTTCTTCCTGCCCGTCCTCTTTCTCATACTCGTCGTAGCCGTCATTATCGTATTCATCATACTCGTCGTACTCTCCATAGTCTTCCTCTATGTAGTCCTCATAGCGGAAGCCGGGAGCATCCTTTGCCTGTGTCTCTGATTTTATATCAATCTTGTAACCTGTCAGCCTGGCCGCCAGCCTGGCGTTCTGCCCTTCCTTGCCGATTGCCAGGGACAGCTGGTAATCGGGAACCACCACCTTCGCCGTCTTCTCGTCCGGGTCCGCAAACACAGCTACGATCTTTGCCGGAGACAGGGCATTCTGTATCAGATTGCCGGGATTTTCATCCCAGTTTACGATATCTATCTTCTCCCCGCGAAGTTCATCCACAATGGCGTTGACCCTGGCGCCGTTCATACCGACACAGGCACCCACCGCGTCTACATTGGGATTATTGCTCCACACGGCGATCTTGGTACGGCTTCCCGCTTCCCGTGCAATGCTCTTAATCTCCACGGTGCCGTCCCGGATCTCCGTGACTTCGGATTCAAACAATCTCTTTACCAGTTCCGGATGGGTGCGGCTCACATTGATTCGGGGACCCTTTGGCGTATTTTTCACTTCCAAAACATATACCTTGATACGCTCCGTAGGGCGGAAAGTCTCTCCTTTCACCTGTTCCCCTTCATTCAGCATGGCATCCGCCTTGCCCAGGTTAATGCTGACATTCTTGCCCAGGTAGCGCTGGACCACGCCCGTCACCACATCCCGTTCCTTTTCATAGTACTGGTTATAGATTACGCTTCTCTCTTCTTCCCTAATCTTCTGAAGAATTACGTTCTTTGCATTCTGGGTGGCAATCCGCCCGAATTCCCTGGACTTGATTTCCACATGGAGCATGTCGCCAACCTTTGCCCTGGCGGAAAGCTCTCTTGCATCGTCCAGGGAAATCTGCAGGCAGGGGTCTTCCACTTCCTCTTCCGAAGACATGACCTCCTTCTCCGCATACACCAGAAAATCACAGGTCTCCCTGTCAATCTCGACATGCACATTGTCCGCCTTGCCAAAATGATTCTTGCAGGCAGTCAGCAATGAGTTCTCAATCGCCTCAAACAAAGTTTCCTTGCTGATTTCCTTTTCCCTTTCCAAAATATCAAGCGCTTCCATTAACTCCTTGTTCATCATTTCCTCCATTCCGGCTCTTCGCCAAATCTTTCCGTCTCCGGAATCAGTAATCGGAAAACACTTCCAACCCCTGAATTGATGCCCGCCAAAGCGGACAAAGTATCTAAAAATCAATGGCCAGTCGAATCACTGCTATATCCGCACGCTTCAATGTCATGACCGTATCTCCATTCCTGACGGTAACCTGTTCGGCGTCAAAGCCATCCAGCACCCCGGAAAATTCCCTGCACTTATCGATGGGTTTGAAAAGCTTAATCTCCACGTCCTGCCCAATGGACGCCTGCAGATGCTTATCCTTCTTCAATGTACGGCCCAGCCCGGGGCTGCTGACCTCCAGAATATACGCATCCGGAATAAACTCCTCCCTGTCCAGCTCGTCGGACAGGCTGCGGCTGACATTCTCGCAGTCCCGGATATTCACGCCCTCCGGCCTGTCAATGTACACCCTGAGATAATAGTCGCTGCCTTCCTTCACATATTCGACATCATAGATACTCACGCCGTTTGCCTCTGCAATGGGCTGCACAAGCCGTTCCGTTTTCATTTCATACTCTTCTCTCCGGGACATTCCAACCCTCCATGAAATTCTCAGGCCTACTGAGCTGTTACCTGCCAACAAACAATTAAGAGTGGCCCGAAAGCCACTCTCATCCTTTCATCATCATCAAACTGACTTTAGTATAGGACAGAATTTGGGAAATGTCAACACTTTTATTACAGTTTTTTGCTATATTTCCGGCTTTTTCCGGGGCGTCGCAGCCCCCACTGCATCCCGTATTTATACCCTGTATCTTCCCCGTCTGCCGGAGCTGAAGCGGGAAACCGTTCTTTTCATGGCCCCATGTACCGGCCGGTTTCCTTCGGTCCGCTGTCTGCCGTTTTTATCACCCTGTAATAAGCCGCACCTTCCTCCTCCCTGATTTTCAGGAACCATTCCGGCCGACTGTTCAAATAGGCATAAAGCGGCCTGTCCGTGCCGATAAGGATGCCGTCAAACCGATATTTCTCCATCAGCACTTCCGGATAAAACCCTTCTCCGTCCCCCTCTGTCCGCTTCAGGTACATCAATGAATTCCCCTCAGAAAAAATACCCGCCGCCATATAAATGTCAGCCCTGCCGTCATAAAAGACCGGAATTCCCGCAAAAATCAGCTCCCCGCCATAGTTATAGTCATTGAACAGCCGCTCAGGGTTCTCCCGCCTGGCCACTTCCAGAATACCCTCTGGCAGCACCCTTGAAATCACCGTGCCTTCCGCAGCATTCCGCCCGGCTTCAAACAGGCCGGCCAGCCCTGCCGCCACCGCCATTCCAGTCACCGCCCAGGCGAAAATCCGGTTCGTCCACCGGTATTTTTCCTTCGGTTCCCTCTTTTTTTCCTTCGGAATACCGTCCACATAATCCGATGCCCAAAATGGCGCCGCCAGCAGATACAGTGCCGTAAAACGCACGCTTCTGAAAAACAGATACAGGAAGAACAGCATGAAGATACAATCGTTCAGCCGGATTCTCTTTGCAGAAAGCAGCACCGGCATCACCGTCAGAAATACCGGCACAAAAAACAGTACCAGCTGCACCGGATTTTTGACATCCGGAGCCGCCCACTCCGAAATATACTTCAGCATGTCGCCTTCCCACATCTGCTCATACGGATACAGAAAAATCCGCCTTCCCACAGGATTGATAAAAATGCCCAACACGGAAGCCGCAAACACACACACCAGCCGGGCCAGCGACTTTGCCGGCAGCCCTCCGGCCTCCAGCCTTCCCGTCGAAAAACGGAGGATACCGCTCACCAGTACCGCCAATACAAGAAGATAGCTCAGATTGGAAGAACCGCCGTGAAAATTGCTCCACAGGGCCGCAATCGGCGGAATCCAGTATATTCCCCTGCCCTCCGGCCTGTCGATAAACCCGTAGAGCAGGGCCATCTCCGCCCACATGAGAACGAAGCTGAATATCTGCGGCCTTCCGCAGCAGAACTGCCCGAGCAGAAAAGCGGTATAGAGAAAATAAACGCCCCAGTACAACTGGTTCCGCCCCATTTGCCCACGCCGAAGCGCCATTGCGGAAAAATTGAGCAAAAGCGCCGCAAGCATCGCGCATATGAGGATGCCCGCCTCCCCCAAGGCACAAAACAGGATGTAAAATACTACCTGTGAAAGCCACTCATGAGGCACCCAAACAAGTTTACTGCCCCGGCTTAGCCATGAAAACACATCGGCTGACGGAATACTGCCATGCTCCACAATCCATTCCCCGGCCTTCACATGCCACCAGAAGTCGTTTCCGGAGATTCCCGCGGAAAACAGCCAGGCCGTAATCATAAAATTCAAGCTGCACATCAGCCGGAAAAACTGCCTGTCGCACTTTATCCTGTCTCTTTTTTCCATATCTCCCCCTGAAGCCTTCCCGCCTTTGAAAAGAACGGCAGCCCTTCCTGCCATAATCAGGAATACAATGATGCAGAAAGAGGCTGTCGCGTTCATTACGACAGCCTCGATAAAATTATTCGGGAATAACGAGTACCTGGCCCACGCGGATTCTGGAAGCATCCGAAATCCTATCCTTGTTCGCCTCGTAAATCTTCGTCCATCTGCGTCCGTTTCCGTAGGCCTTCACCGCAATCTTCCACAGGCTGTCACCGGGCTGCACCGTATAAGTACCGCCGGCCGCCGGCACTGTTTCCTGGCTGCCTGAAGCGGTGGTAACGATAATCTTCAGTACCTGGCCCGCATAAATCCTGTCCGGATTGCCCAGTACATCCTTATTGTCCTCGTAAATCTTCCTCCACTGATTTCCGTCCCCAAAGAATTTCACGGCAATCTTCCACAGAGTATCTCCCTTCTGCACCGTATAAGAAATGACTGTGGACTCTGCCGCGGCAGTTCCCGAACCTCCGGAAGTGCTGCCGGAATTGCCCGAACTGCTGCCATTGCCGTCGTTATCGCTGTTGTCATCATTTCCGGAATCGTTATTGCCATCTTCAAAGCTGCCTTTACCGCCCAGAACATAGTTCTGTGCCGCGCGCCTCAAGGTGTTGTTGTCGGTGGTCCGGAACTCCACACCCAGGGTATGCGTCCCCTGGGCCTTATTGCCCTCCAGCGTCTGGGATGCAATGGTAATACGGGTACTGCCGGATTCGGATGTATAGTCAACACCTTCTGTCAGTTTCACACCGTCCAGCCACAGTGCGACGAATTCCCCGTACTCACCCTGAGAAACCATAAGCTGGTCGCCCAGACCGCTGTTGTAGTCATAGGTTACACGCTCTGTCAGCTCGTAGTTCAAATCCGTCTGTCCTTCGACGTTGGCGTCCGTGTTTTCCTGTACAGCCAAAGTGAATTGTCTGAAGCTGCTCCCGAAGCTGCTGTAACTGTTCGTCATCCTTACCGTAAAGGTAAACTCACCCACCTCCGTAGGCACACCGTACAGTTCTCCGTTGGGCCTGACCACCATGCCTCCGGGCAGTTCACCTTCCCACACCTCATACCTCACCGTATTCCAGCTGTACTTATTGCTGTTCTGGATCATGGTGCCGTAGGGAACGTACTTAACCGCTTCAGGAACTTCCTTCGTCGTTATAGACGGGTCACCGATCGTACCGGTAAGGGTTATCACCATCAGCGTGGCAGTACCGGATTTAATGGTCAGCGTACCGGTGATGTCCGTACCGTCTTCAACGCCTTCCTTCCCCCTTAACCGCAGCATTGCAAGATTCGACAATTTTCCATAGCTGGTGTTCCTGTCAGTATTGGTAAATCCTGACAATGCATGATTTCCCGTCAGTACCCAGTAATCATCCAGCTCCACCACATCAGATACCACTTCTGCAGACAATGCTTCAATCGCCTCTGTCCCCATGTTGGCAAGCATGATATCATGCTTGTAATCATGCACATAGTCGAGCATTACTTCTCTGGAAGTATATATAACGCCGCCCTCAACCCTGGTTTCGACACTGGAATCCGCCAGGCTGTTCATAAAGATCCGGCCTTCGGCCTCCGCCCTGGTCACCACCTGCACCCAGTAATTTTTTGCGTTCTCCCCGTCCTCAGCAGCAGCCGTAAACTGTAACGCTCCTTTTGAAAAGTCATGGTAACTCTCCCCGCTGGTTTCCGGCGTACTGCTTCCTTCGGCATAAAGCTTCGGGTTGTCGTCAGGATAAAATATAAGCGCCAGGTTACTGCGGTCAACGTCTTCATTTACCAGAAATACCACATAGTTGTTCTCCGCATAGGAATCCAACAGCTTGACAGAGTTTACCCGCAAACCGCCGGCATCCCGCAGCCCTTCAAAAGTCACGGAAGTGTTGCTGTTGGGGCCGGCAGCATCATTCGTGACAGTCTTGATGTTATATTTCAAAACCTGCTGTCCTTCTGTTCCGTCCGCGCCTATAAATACGGTAAAGTCAATGCCTGCCGAGAAATCGCCCGCATATCCCCTGAAATTGTCATAGCTGTAGCTCTCCTCCCGGAACAGGGTATCCTTCACATCCTGCGCGCCTGCCGCCGTCGCTTCGGCAATACTGGCGTAATGCCCCGCATACGCGGCAGTGATTACCCCATTATTCACCGTACCATCGTCATAATACATAAAGGTCTGGACATAGTTTCCGTTGGCCGGGTTGCCGCTGTAAAGCCTCTGGGTGTAATATAAGCATCCGTCCTTTTCCTCATAGCTGCGTCCGGAAGTTATGTCATTGCCGGAAGCGTTTCTCATCCAGTCCACATACACGCCATGCATTACGGTATTACAGTATATACGTACCGGCAGGCATCCTGTCACATTTCCCTGTGTGTCAAAAGATACCAGGGTAATGTCATTTGAACTTCTTTTCATCTGATATCCCGCACCTGCCCCGGACATATCCGCCGTAAAAATCCTGTTTGTGATTTCCTCCGCGGCCATTGCCTCCGCCGCAGTTTCATACAGGCCTTCATATGCCTTGACAGAAGTAAACCTGGTCTTTGCATAATTCCCGGAATTAATCTGCAGCGCCAGATACCCCTCACTGATATTTCCCTGCTTACCGGACAGAGAAATATTTTCATACCCGTATTCAAACCTGGAACCGTGGACATTGTTGGATGAATAACTATAGTAATCCTGCTTCACCTCAACTGCCGTCCGCGTACCGTCTTCCGCCTGTGTATAAAAGAAAGGGGTCAGCCATCCGTCATAATCCGATTTGTTCAGGTACGCCGTATAGCGGACATTGTCCGCCGCCAGCTGGTCCGGCTCTCCCACTATCATCTGGACACTGTGGGCGTAACTCAGATTGATGCAGTCTCCCCTCTGGCTGACCGTATAATCCGGTACATCGGCACTACTGCCGGAAGAATACCTGGTAGTCCACATAATTCTGTCCGTATCCTTCAGCTCCGTATCACCGGTAAAGACGGATTCAACGGACACCATGGTCAATTCCAGCGGTGTATAGCCGTTCAGGTCAATGCTGTCCAGATATACTTCCTTCAAGGGAAGCAGCGACATGGGTTCCGCACCGCCGAATTCCTTCTCTGCGGGATAGGCCACTACAACATCCCCTGCAATATTCAGGCTGAACTGCGTTACAACATTCCCGGTAAAGTTTGCCGCCACCCTGAAAGTATGTCCGCCGAACTCCACTGCGGAATCCGGTGTCATAAACCATTGATTCTGCGCCTCACCGGATTCCGGATCCACAAACTGAACTTCATATGGGAAGAACGGATCCTCCTCCGGAATCTGGATGGTATAGCTCCCGTCCGCTTCGAAGACACCCGAGACCCCCTCATATTCCTCGTTTTCCGAGACACTGGGATTGATAATCAGCCGGTACTCGCCTCCCGTACTGTATACCACCCCCGCATTTCCGTATTCCGGAAGCGATCCCGGATTTGAAGCGTCATTGCCGCTGACGTCAAAGCCTTCCTTGGGAGTACCGTCCACAGCGCCTTCCCCCTCTCCGGAACCCAGCGCATCATTGCCGCTGACATCAAAGCCCTCTCCGGATTCGAAAGCATCTGTACCCGGCAGGCCTCCACTGTCCGCACCCGTCTCAGGGACATGCACGGCACCGCCCGTACCGCCGGAAGCTTCCCCCCCGGCATCTGCGCCTGTCAGGCTTTCCTCATAGCCCGGGCCGTCAGCAGGCTGTGTCTTTGCCGCGTCCGCTTTCACTGGCAGTGTGGGCATAATCAACAGCACCGCCAGGAGTACTGCCAAACCACGTTTCATAGATTTCATCTAAGCGAAATCCTCCTTTCGTATTTTTTAGCCTGTATAGGCCTCTCCGAGGGCAACCAGCTCCCGGAGGGAATATAAGCGGCTCTGCCGCAAATTCCCGGATTTATCATCGAAGACAAGAGTGTCTTCGTATACATCGCATAGACCCGGAAGAATGCCAAGTACCTCGAACTGCCTGTTCAGCAAAAGTCCGTACCTCCCTCCTGCCGTATCCATATATTCTGTGATAAGGTAATCGCCAACCTCCGTCACATAGGTCAGATAGCCGTCCGCTTCCAGCACCGCCAGTTCCTCTCCGGAATGTGCATCATATACAACCGGCGCATCATGCAGGCCGGAGGCGATACGATAACCGCCGACAAAAAATTCCTCATACAGGTCTTTGGCGGGCGCTTCCCCTGCCTTCTCCGATATTACTGCCCCGTCCGCCGCACTGTAAAAGCGCCTGGTGCCGTCGTACCATATTACTTCAAGGTAAGAATCTTCCCCTTCCCGTCTGAACTGCTGATCATATATCTTCCCCTCGTCCGGCAGTTCCGCCTGCGCCACAAGTTTCCCTTCCGTATCGTATATACGAAATCCCCTGTGGCTGAACAGCATGGCTGTAAGGCCGTCGGCGCTGATTCTGGCCTCCTCGTGATCATAGCGGGCATCATAGGCAAACAGACGCTCCTCCCCGTGATTCTCCAGCTCCAGAATCCGCAAAGCGGCCTCCGTCCGGTTTCCGATTACCGCATAGCCTTCTGTCAGCGCCAGAAAGTCGGCGTTCTGATTCCCGCTCTCCGATGTCATCAGATGCGCCCCGCTGTCAAAAAAGGAAAAACCGTTATCCTCCGTGGCAACCAGGACATGCCGGCCCCCCACGGCAAAATTCGTCATATCTACGCTGCCGGTATATGCTATCTCCATCTCCTCCAACGTGGATGTCTCCAGTTCCACAAGCACGTTGCCGTTGCCCAGATATATGCCGTCTTCATCTGTTTTTAAGATAAAACGCTCCCCGGACTCCAACCCCCCGGCAAGCGAGGCCCCGGCAGTATCCACAAGGCCGAACTGCGCACCGTCCCCGTCGGCGGCAAAAGCAAAATAATTCCCGCAAAAACCGCCCTCAAAATGCCGATATCCGGAAGCGTCATATATAATCAGGTCATTTTCCCTGTCCCGCAGGTCAAAAACTTTCAGCCCTCCCTGGGAAAAACTTACCGCAAGCAGGCTCCCATCCCCGTTCAGGGCAAAAATGGCATCTTTCGGGTCGGCAAAGATATCGTTTGCCGCCACAGCCATGGAAAGCCCTTCAAAGGAACACACCGCCAATTCCGTCCCGTCCTCCGTATTGTAAAGAACCGCGTAATCCGCATCCCTGTCCACTGCCGCAACCGTACTCCCGTCAGCCGATACCGCCAGGGTTGTGGCTTCCCTGCCTGTCCAGACCACACGCTTCGCTTCCAGGTCATAGAGCGTCACGCCCTCCTGTCCGGCACAGACCACATGGTCTTCGTCCGTAAACAGGCAGTCCGACAACGCCGATTCTTTCACGGGCAAAACGGTTATCCTTTTCCTGTCCCCCAGTTCAAATACCGCCGCCTCATATCCGTACACCACAGCCAGCCTGGTTCCCTCCGGTGAAACCGAAATGTCAAAAGGGGCGCCCGGCAGCCCTATGGTACCCGCCGCCTTGAAACCGTCGTACAAATCATATACCCCAAGCGCATCCGTCAGCGCTTTCTGTGCCTGCGCCGTAACCGGTGCTTCCAGGATACTCTCTCCTGACGGGATCGCCTGCAGCGCCTGGCTCACCGCCGAGGCCACATCCCCCTGCGCCAGTGCATTGGTCGAGTATTCTGCCAGCGCCAGGGCCGCCTGTCTCTGTTCCAGCTGCCTTAATCCCACAAAACTCCCTGCGCCTCCCGCAAGGAACAAAACTGCCAGTACTGCTGC
>OFGO01001476.1_pt1 | contig 17035 bp, 14 predicted proteins | sample 1521761 | NCBI WGS metagenome assembly OFGO01 (sample SAMEA3504128, study PRJEB24116) | mouse gut metagenome | biome: mouse gut; feature: mouse-associated habitat; material: faeces | place: Denmark | collected 2011
AGCAGGAGTGGTCCGTCTATAAGTGGTATACCGAGCAGGACGGCAACGAGACGGTGATCTATGCGAACTTCCAGGGTAAGAACCCTAATGAGGAAAAGGTGGACATTAATGTGCGCCGCAACTGCTTCATGCCTTCTAAGACGGGTGTGGGCTACATTACATTCAGCGGTTTCAATGTGAATAAAGCTGCGACCACATGGGCGCCGCCGGCAGCCTATCAGGACGGTATGGTGGGCCCGCATTGGTCTAAAGGCTGGATTATCGAGGACTGTGAGATCAGCAACAGCAAATGCTGCGGTATCTCGTTGGGTAAGTACTATGACGAAGAAAACGACCACTATTTTACCCGCAAGCATGTGAAGAGTCCTACGCAGATGGAACGTGACGCGGTATGCCGCGGACAGTATCACGGTTGGCTGAAGGAGAAGGTAGGCAGTCATATCGTAAGACGCTGTCATATTCATCACTGTGAGCAGACCGGCATCGTGGGCCGTATGGGCTGCGTATTCAGTCTGATCGAGGACAACCATATCCATAATATCAACAATATGCAGCAGCTGGGCGGCGCGGAGATCTCCGGTATCAAGTTACATGCGGCGATCGACGTTGTGATGCGCCGCAACCATATCCACCACTCTACGATGGGTATCTGGTGTGACTGGCAGGCGCAGGGGACCCGTATTTCCCAGAACCTTCTGCATGACAATTACGCGCCGGAAGGCGTTCCCATGGCACAAGGCGCGATGATGAGCCAGGATGTGTTCGTGGAGGTAAGCCATGGTCCGACGCTGATCGACAATAACATTATGCTGTCCAAGGCTGCTGTCCGCATCGCAACGGAAGGTGTGGCCTGCGTACATAACCTGATCCTGGGCGCGTTTACCGCAGTAGGCGGCGGCACGGACAATATCGTGAACGGTGTGAACCAGCCGCGTTATACTCCATATCATATCAGGCACCGCACTGAGGTGGCCGGCTTTATGACGATCCTGCACGGTGATAACCGCATCTATAACAACATCTTCATCCAGAACTGGCCTGTAAAGGAAGTGCAGGAGAAGGAAGACATGGGATTTAGGATGGCGGATAATCAGGTAGTGGGCACGGAAGTATTTGATGACTATCCTGCATATGAAGAGTGGATCGAGCACTTTGATATGGATAAGCAGGCTGATATGATGAAGCTGGCGTCCTATCATTTCTCTCATCTGCCGGTGTGGGTGAACGGTAATGCGTATTTTAACGGCGCCAAGGCGTGGAAGAAAGAGCAGTCAAATCTGATCGACACGGAGCATACGGCGACGGTGGAACTGGTGGAAAAGGATAACGGATATTTCCTGAACACGAATGTGTATGAGCTGCTGGGCGATTTCCGTGACGGCATCATCAACAGTGACATACTGGGATATGCTTTTGAGCCGGAGCAGAGATTCGAGAATCCTGATGGAACGGCAATCACGTTCAATGAGGATTATTTTGGCTCCCACCGCGGACTGGATGCGGTTCCCGGACCATTTGCGTCAGGTGAAGAGGCAGCGAAACAGCTTTGGTGATGGAACAACAGACACAGAAATATTTAAAACAGCTGATACAGTTAAGTATACCGGCCGTGCTTGCCCAGATCAGTTCTATCATCATGCAGTATATTGATGCGGCGATGGTGGGCAGTCTGGGCGCGGCGGCCACTGCAGCGATCGGCCTGGTGTCCAGCACGACATGGCTGTTTGGCGGGCTTTGCGTATCCGCAGCTACCGGGTTTTCCGTGCAGGTGGCGCAGCTGATCGGAGCAGAGAATGAGAGGGAAGCGAGAGATGTCCTGCGCCAGGCGATCCTGTGCACGTTACTGTTTGGACTTACCGTATCTATGGTGGGAATCGGTATCAGTTCAAGGTTACCTGTCTGGCTGGGCGGGGCGGAAGAGATCCGCAGGAATGCTTCCCGGTATTTCCTGATCTATGCCTGTGCACTTCCGGCGGCGCAGATGCGCCATACTGCCGGAAGTGCGCTGCAGTGCAGCGGCGACATGAAGGTGCCGAGTAGATTGAATATCATGATGTGCGGGTTGGATGTGATCTTCAACAGCCTGTTGATCTTTCCAACAAGGCAGCTTTCACTGCCGGGTATTTCAGTTACGGTGCCGGGAGCCGGTATGGGCGTAACGGGCGCGGCATTGGGTACTGCGCTGGCGGAAGCCGTTACGGCGGTGTTGATGCTGTATGCGGTCTGCTTTCGGTCGAAGCGGCTGCGGCTTTTTGGAAGGCGGCAGTCATGTGCCGCTCAGGTGGATGTGCCCTGTGACGAAACGGTTAAAGATCCCCTTCAGGAAGCATTCCGCTTCCGGCCCAAGTGCCTGCGCACGGCAATTTGCCTTGCACTGCCGATGGCTTTTGAGCATACGATAATGTGTGGGGCGCATATTGCAGAGACTCGTATTGTAGCGCCTCTGGGAACAGTGTCGGTGGCAGCCAATTCTCTGGCAGTGACGGCGGAAAGCCTCTGCTATATGCCGGGCAGCGGTATCGGAACGGCGGCAACGACGCTGGTAGGACTAAATATCGGCGCGGGAAGACCGGAGCAGGCACGGCGTTATGCCAATTTAGCGGTGTGCCTCGGCGCGGCGGTGATGACTTGTACGGGCGGACTGATGTTTCTTTGTGCGCCGCTTATGTTTTCGCTGCTGACGCCGGATGCGGCGATCCGGGCGCTTGGCGTGAAAGTACTGCGGATCGAAGCCTTCGCAGAGCCGCTGTTTGCGGTGTCCATAGTGACTGCCGGCGCGCTGCGGGGTGCAGGGGATACACTGATCCCCAGCCTGATCAATCTGGCCAGTATGTGGGGTGTCCGTATTACGGCAGCTTCCCTGCTTGCACCGCGGCTGGGGCTGGTAGGTGTGTGGATCGCTATGTGCGGCGAACTGTGCGTGCGCGGGCTGATGTTCTTAGTACGGCTTCTGCGGGGAAAATGGCTGGATAAGAAGATCACATGATCATAAAGCACTATAATAGTCCACAACATATAAGGGCAGAGGATCCTATGGTAAACGATAGACAAATTTGCTGTTTGCCACAGGCCGCAGGAAGGAGTTTCCGATATGAAGACGATAAAAGGGCAGACGTTTGATGAAGAACGTGCTTTATACGGCAGCAATGGAATTAAAGTGATCGATTGTGCTTTTGACGGTCCGGCGGACGGAGAGAGTGCATTTAAAGAGGGTCGGGATATTTGTGTAGAACACTGTTTCTTTAATCTTCGGTATCCCTTCTGGCATGATGACAGACTGAAGATCGTGGCTTCCGAGATGACGGAACTTTGCCGGGCAGCGCTATGGTACTCGCATGATATTGAGATCACGGATACTAAACTGCATGGGATCAAGGCGCTGCGGGAGTGCGGACGTGTGAAGATGCAGGGATGTGACGTGATTTCGCCGGAGTTTGGCTGGTCGGTGAAGGAGATGGGGATGAAGGATTGCAGTGTGGAGGGCGAATATTTTATGATGCGCTCTGACAGACTGCATTTCGAGGATGTACGGCTGAAGGGCAAGTATTCCTTTCAGTACATAGAGGATTCGGTGTTTGAGAACTGCAATTTCGATACGAAGGACGCTTTCTGGCATGCAAAGAATGTGACGATCCGCAACAGCATTGTCAAGGGGGAATACCTTGCATGGTATTGTGAAAATGTGACTTTTGATCATTGTAAGATCATCGGCACGCAGCCGTTATGCTACTGTAAGAACCTGAAACTGATCGACTGTGAGATGATCGATACGGACTTATCTTTCGAGAAATCCGAGGTGGAAGCGACACTTACAGCACCGGTGATGAGCATTAAGAACCCATTATCCGGACGGATCGTCGCACCTGCTGTGGGCGAGATCATCCGGGATGATGAAGCATCACGTGGGGAGATTGTTGTAGACGGATAGGCGGTATTCTTTCGGCGAACATCCATATTTTTCCCGAAAGATACGATAGAAGAAGCTGCTGTTGCTATACCCGATCGCGTCGATGATGTCATCCGCAGAGAGCGTTGTCTGCGATAACAGATAGACGGCTTGCTGGAGCTTCTGCTGCTGCAGGAGTTCTTTAAAGGTCTGTCCGGTGTATTTCTTCAGAAGGCGGCTGACATAGTAGGGCGGCAGTTTGATCTCGGCAGAAATGTCGGTCAATGTGCCGCTTTTGTAATGTGTTTCAATATATTTCAGGACACGGAAGATCAGATCCTGCTCATAGTTACCGGCCTGGTTCTTGGCGATCGAATCGACGAAAACCGACAGGTTCATGAAGATCAGGCCCATGGTGACTTGATTGATGGTGTTGGTGCCTGGTTTCTTGTCGATCAGGTTCCAGAGCATATTTTCGATGAGATTTTGGATAGGCAGAATCTCTTTAGCCTGAAAATGCAGGTAAGTAATCTGCGAGTCGTGGTTTGACAAAGTAGAGATGAGAAAACTGCGCAGCACATTTTCCTGCTCTATCATGGACAGGGTGCGGTCAAAAAACTCTGGCAGGATGAAGAAATTAACGGCGACATCATCCTGTTTTGCGGGGAAGATCTCGTGCGTGGCTGTCTGATTGAGAAAAAGCAGGTCACCTTCCTGCAGGACGATCTTATCGGTATCATTTATGATATGTGTGGTAGATCCGCAGCACATATAGACCAGCTCGGCGTAGTTGTGGCGGTGCTTTGGAAAATGCGCAAAGCGGGTATGGGGGCGGATCTCGATCAGGCGGCCGCGCGCGGCAAGTTTGTCGATGTCTACCACAAATTCCCGGCTGGATGTGTATAATTCTCTCTGAATGTCGGACGGCCCTTGTAGAAGGGCTTTTTCTTCAGCGGTGATCTGCCGCAGACGGTTTAAAAGTTCTTCTCTCATGTGCTGCTCCCCTGTCTAAAGTGGTTATTGTGCAGATCCGAGTTTGCCGACGGCAAATCTCGTAAACGAGCTTTGCTCGTTTTCCTGCTGTACTAAGTAATACCTCTGCAGATCCGAGTTTGCCGAAGGCAAATCTCGTAAACGAGCTTTGCTCGTTTTTTGCAACTAAGGTCCCTGAATTTGTAGCCGGAAGACCTTATTTTTTCGAGATCTTTCCTCTATGATAACATAGAAAGAACAAAAATCCATTCTTAATCTACGGAAATCGCATGTAAAATGTATTGGGGGTTATTTATGAGCAGGTATTATCTGGCGGTGGATATTGGGGCATCCAGCGGAAGGCATATGTTGGGGTATTTGGAAGACGGGAAGATGCGGCTGGAAGAAATCTACCGCTTTGAGAACGGGATGGTAAATAAGGACGGTAAACTTCTGTGGGACACACAACGTCTGTTCACAGAGATCCTAAACGGTATGAAGGCATGCAGGGAGACCGGCAGGATCCCTGAGAGTATGTCGGTGGACACTTGGGCGGTGGATTATGTACTGCTTGACGGACAGGATCAAGTGATCGGAGATACATTCGGCTACCGCGACAGCAGGACAAATGAATGTGATGAGGCGGTCTACAGACTGATCGGGGAAAGTGAGCTGTATGCGAGGACGGGCATTCAGAAACAGATGTTCAACACGGTCTATCAGCTGATGGCAGATAAGCTGCAGCGGCCACAGGTTCTGGACAAGGCGAAGACATTTCTGATGCTTCCGGATTATTTCCAATTCCTTTTGACAGGGAAAAAGGTGTCTGAGTATACCAACGGGACATCCACGCAGTTAGTCAGTCCGGTGACAAAGCAGTGGGACAGGGAGCTGATCCGTCTGCTGGGGTATCCGGAAGAAATGTTTCTCCCCTTGCAGATCCCGGGTAGTGAAGTCGGGAATTTAAGAGCAGATATTGCCAAACAGGTGGGATATGACTGTAAGGTAGTTCTTTGCGGCAGCCACGATACGGCGTCGGCGGTGATGGCAGTACCAAAGCCTGCGGGTGACGGGCTGTACATCAGTTCGGGCACATGGTCGTTGATGGGGGTGGAGCTGGCGGAAGCGGATTGCAGGGAAGAGAGCAGGCAGGCCAATTTCACCAATGAAGGCGGGTACGGATACCGCTTCCGCTATCTGAAAAATATCATGGGACTTTGGATGATTCAGTCGGTGCGTCATGAGCTGCATGACCGGTATTCTTTTGCGGAGCTCTGCCGGATGGCGGATGAGCAGGAGCTGACATCACTGGTGGATGCAAACGATAACTGCTTCCTGTCGCCGGAAAGTATGATCCGGGAGATTCAAGGTTACTGCAGCAGAACGGGACAGAAAGAGCCGGAGACACCGGGAGAGATCGCCGGTGTCATTTACCGGAGCCTGGCGCAGTGCTATGGGAAGACTGTGCGGGAGATCGAGAAGAATACCGGCAGGAGTTATGAGAGCATCCATGTGATCGGCGGTGGGGCAAATGCGGCATATCTGAACAGGCTGACGGCGCAGGCTACGGGTAAGACTGTTTATGCGGGGCCCGGGGAAGCCACAGCGATCGGTAATATTATGGCGCAGATGATCGGGGCCGGGGAACTGAAGGGGCTGGCAGAGGCGCGCAAGTGTGTGGCGGAGTCGTTTGAGATCCACGTATATCAGGTAGAATCTTAAGCGTCCATTATTCAACCAAGATTTTATGGCGTTTCGGAATGAAGAAAAGTAAGAAAAGGTAAAGGAGAAAAGGGACATGACAACAACAGAAAGATATGCATCGGCAAAAGAAATATTTGCGGCGATCGGGGTGGATACAGATGCCGCGCTGGAGACATTAAAGAAGGTGCCGGTCTCCATGCATTGCTGGCAGGGAGACGACGTGATCGGATTTGACCATGATGGTCCGCTGACAGGCGGCATTCAGACCACGGGAGATTATCCGGGCAAGGCGAAGACACCGAAGGAACTGATGGCGGATATGGATAAGGCGCTTTCCCTAATTCCGGGTAAAAAGAAGATTAATATACATGCAAGCTATGCGATCTTTGAGGAGGGCAAACATGCGGATCGTAACGAGCTGGAGCCTGAGCATTTTGCGAAGTGGGTTGCATTTGCGAAAGAAAAAGGCATGGGGCTGGATTTCAATCCTACCTTCTTCTCGCATCCGATGGTGAAGGACGGACTGACACTTTCCAGCCCAGACCCGGAAGTACGTAAGTTCTGGATCGAGCATGGCAAGGCATGTATCCGTATTTCCCAGTATTTTGCAGAAGAGACAGGGATTCCCTGCGTTATGAACATCTGGACGGGCGATGGCTTCAAGGACGTGCCGGCAGACCGTATGGGTCCCCGGATGCGCTATAAGGAGTCGATCGAGGAGATACTTTCTGAGCCGTACGACAGAGCAAAGGTAAAGCCCTGTGTAGAGTCGAAGGTGTTTGGTATCGGCGTGGAATCCTATACGGCGGGATCCGCTGAGTTTGCGCTGTCTTTGGCGGCTATGAATGAGGGCTGTCTGCCACTGATGGACAATGGACATTACCATCCTACGGAACTGGTATCGGATAAGATTCCGGCTCTGCTCTGCTTCTATCCGGAGATTGCTCTGCATGTGACGAGAGGTGTGCGCTGGGATTCCGATCATGTACTGCTTCTGGATGATGAAACGAAGGAGATCGCAAAGGAGATCGTGCGCTGTAATGCGCTTGACCGTGTCTATATCGCGCTGGATTATTTCGATGCCAGTATTAATCGCGTATCTGCATGGGCAGTGGGCATGAGGAGTTTCCAGAAGTCGCTGATGATGGCACTATGTACGCCTAATGAGCAGTTAAAGAAGCTGCAGGATGAAAGTCGCTTTACGGAATTGATGGCGATGCAGGAGGCAGTGAAGATGCTGCCATTCGGGGATGTGTGGAATTATTATTGTGAGCAGTGTGGCGTGGCAGATGATTTCCACCTGTTTGATGAGGTGCAGAGGTACGAAGAAGAAGTATTGAGTAAGCGAAATTGAGCAAATGCCCGGCAACGGTCAGCGCGTTGACGTTTTAAAAGACGCAGGTGTTCAGGACGATCAGGCAATGCTGGCTGCAAGGGGAATCGGTTTAAATCTGTGAAACTTCGGAATGGTGAAAAGTGGAGGGTAATATGAAAGTCTTAGAGACAAAATTTGTACAGGGTTTTATCAGGATGTGTAATGACGGCTGGGAGCAGGGCTGGCATGAGCGTAACGGCGGCAATCTGACCTACCGCATGAAAAAGGAGGAGGCAGAGTCCGTAAGGGATGAGTTAAGGAAGGACGGAGAGTGGAAACAGATTGGTACATCCGTGCCGAAACTTGCAGGAGAATATTTTCTGGTGACGGGCAGCGGCAAGTATTTCCGCAATGTAATCCTGGATCCGGAGGATTCCATCGCGATCGTAGAGCTTGACGGAAAGGGAGAGAACTACCGCATTTGCTGGGGACTGGTCAATGGCGGCAGACCCACGAGCGAATTACCAAGCCATCTGATGAATCATGAAGTGAAGATGCAGGCTACGGGAGGAAAGCATCGCGTTATCTATCATGCACATACGACAAATCTGATCGCGCTGACCTTCGTGCTGCCACTGAGGGACGAGGTCTTTACGAGAGAACTCTGGGAGATGGCGACAGAATGCCCGGTGGTATTCCCGGATGGGATCGGTGTCGTGGGATGGATGGTGCCGGGTGGCAGGGAGATTGCGGTGGCCACCAGCGAACTGATGAAGAAGTATGATGTGGCGGTCTGGGCACATCATGGTATGTTTGCGTCCGGTGAAGACTTTGACCTGACATTCGGCCTGACGCATACGGTGGAGAAATCTGCAGAGATTCTTGTGAAGATGCTTTCCATGCGGCCGGACAAGCTGCAGACCATTACGCCGCAGAATTTCCGGGATCTGGCGGTGGATTTCAAAGTGACGCTGCCGGAGAAGTTTCTGTATGAGAAATGAGTCTTTTTTCACCAAATGTATTTTAGCGTTCAAGAAGGAAGATGTCTGCCTGGCCGCAGTATTTGGGCCAGGCTTTCTCTATCCTTCTACAGTAAAAATCTCTTCGATCGAAACATCGAATACCTTTGCGATATTCCATGCCAGAACCAGTGAGGGATTATATTTGCCCTTCTCAAGGTTTCCAATCGTCTCTCTGCGGACTCCTACGAGTTTCGCCAGATCTTCCTGCTTCATGTCGTATTTTGCTCTATATTCTTTGATTCGATTCCTAATCATTCGCGGCTCCTTTTCGTTCTCTCCACTCCAATAAGATAAGAGCAATACTAAATGCTAAAACAGTGACTGCAAAACTCAGGGCAAAAGAAATGGGGACTGCGCTCGCTGCATCGTAGAATAAAGTGCAGACGAACATAAAAGGAACAAGCAAAATCATTTCCGACATAAATGCAAAGGTAGCAGCTTTTTGGATATTAAGCCTGAAGAATTCATCCGGTATCACCCAAAAATAACGAAGATAATAGGCAAATCCAAAAAAGCCATATAGTCCTTTGTTGCCTGTCCGCCACCCTAAGATCGCGATCAAAGCTAACAGAGATAAAAATCCTAAGTAGTTGATCCTATGTTTCATGAAAACCCTCCTTACATAAGCGGTATATTTCGCTCTTTATGTTATAAATATACCACATAATATATGGATGGTCAAGTATTGATTTCAATTTGAAAAAATTCATCGTAACAATTGGTCATTATTCATGGCGCCCCTGCACCCTGTTGCTGGACATCTGCCCGATAACTTTATAGTTTCGGTCAATATCAGTCAATATCATCTAATTAAGCCAAATGTGCATGGTATTGTGCATTGTTACAAGCTGTATGCACGTTCTATTCAGATGTCATGGCATCAATCGTGAAAAGCACCCATCAACTGTTGTTCATCGAAAAAGAATATAAAGTACAAAACGGTCAAAGTCAGTTAAAACAATTCAAATTTGTGCAAAGCAAACAAAACAAGTGCAATCTTTTTGTGAATTAATATGATTGATTTTGACTGAGTTTGAATGTATAATGCAATTATGATAAACGACAATTTAGTAAGCGTAAAACGCTTCGGAATGGAGGAAGAGATGATCTATACGGTTACTTTTAATCCGTCGCTGGATTATATCGTTTCGGTCGAGGATTTTAAGCTGGGACTGACGAACCGGACCAGCACGGAGATGATGCTTCCCGGCGGGAAGGGATTAAATGTTTCCATGGTGCTTGGCAACCTGGGCATTGAGAACACGGCGCTGGGGTTTGTGGCGGGATTTACGGGAGAGGAGATTGTCCGCCGGATAGAGCAGATGGGAGTAAGAGCAGATCTGATCCGGGTGGACAACGGCATATCGCGGATCAATGTGAAACTGCGATCCATCGACGGGACGGAGATCAATGGCTGCGGGCCGCAGATCAGTGAACGGCATGTGCAGGAGCTGCTGGAGAAACTTGACGTTCTGGGAGCCGGTGATGCTCTGATCCTTGCCGGAAGTATTCCCAGTTCCATGCCGGACGATATGTACAGAAGGATCATGGAGCGGCTGGACGGCCGGGGTGTGATGATCGTGGTGGATGCCACGAAAGATTTGTTGGTCAATGTGCTGGCGTATCATCCGTTTCTGGTAAAACCGAATAACCATGAGTTAGGTGAGATCTTCGGCGTGGAACTTATGACAAGGGAGGAAGTGGTGCCATACGCGAAGAAGATGCAGGAGATGGGAGCGGTGAATGTGCTTGTTTCCATGGCCGGCGAAGGCGCTGTGCTGGCGGCGGGGGACGGCGGTATTCATGACGCGCCGGCACCGGAAGGGCGGCTGATCAACGGCGTTGGGGCAGGAGATTCTATGGTAGCCGGATTCCTGGCAGGCTGGATGGAGAAGAAGGATTATGACCATGCTTTCGCCATGGGAATAGCGGCAGGAAGCGCCAGCGCCTTTTCGGAACAACTGGCGACAAAGGAAGAGGTAGAGGCCGTGTATCGGCAGATGAAGAGCTGACTTTCGTTAAGGAAAGCAGAAAAAACATGTGGGTAACAAGAGGTAGAAAATAGGAGGAGTAGTGCGATGAGAATTACAGAACTTCTGGATAAGAGAAGCATCTCTCTTACCGGAGCACCGGCGAACAAAGAGGAAGCGCTCGATCAAGTCGTGGAGCTGATGGTACGAAGCGGTAAGATCAATGACAAAGAAGCATACCGCAGACAGGTGTATGCGAGAGAAGAGGAAAGTACCACGGGGATTGGGGAAGGCATAGCCATCCCGCACGGCAAATGTGACGCGGTAACAAAGCCTGGCCTGGCGGCAATGGTTGTGAAGGGCGGTGTGGATTTTGCAGCGCTGGACGATGAACCGGTCACGCTGATCTTCCTGATCGCGGCGCCGAATACGGAGGACAACGTGCATCTGGATGTGTTGAGCAAGTTGTCCGTGCTGATGATGGATGAGGAATTTTCCGACAGCCTGCGCAACGCATCGTCGGTGGAAGAGTTCCTTTCGATCATTGATAAGGCAGATGAAGAGAAGGCCAGCATTGATGAGCGCCTGGCGGATACGGGGTCGGCTGATGCGGGCCAGGTAAAGATTCTGGCGGTCACCTCCTGCCCGACCGGAATCGCCCACACTTATATGGCGGCGGAAGGGATTGAGAAGGCGGCAAAGGAGAGAAACTGCTTTGTGAAGATTGAGACGCGGGGATCCGGTGGTGCCAAAAATATCCTTACGGACAAAGAAATCGAAGAGGCAGACTGTATTATCGTGGCAGCGGACGCGCAGGTGCCTATGGAACGCTTTGACGGCAAGAAGGTCATAGAGTGTCAGGTTTCCGATGGTATCAGCAAAGCCGGAGAACTGCTTGACCGTGCTATCGCCGGTGATGCACCGCTTTATCATGCGGCAGCCGGTTCACACGCTACGGCTCAGGCTTCAAAGAAAAGCGGCAGCGTAGGGCATCAGATCTATACACAGCTTATGAATGGTGTGTCCCACATGCTCCCTTTCGTGGTAGGCGGGGGTATTTTGATCGCGATCGCCTTTCTGATCGATGGGTTTTGTGTGGATATGAATGCGCTGGATGTGACAGAGAGGATGAATTTCGGTACGATCACACCGGCAGCCGCATGGTTCAAGCAGCTTGGAGATGCTGCATTCGGCTTCATGCTGCCGGTGCTGGCAGGCTTTATCGCCATGGCTATCGGTGACAGACCGGCGCTTGCGCTTGGTTTTGTGGGCGGTATGATCGCCTCCGGCGGAAAATCCGGCTTTCTGGGTGCGTTGGCGGCAGGTTTTCTGGCCGGGTATACGATCGTTCTGCTGCGTAAAGTCTGCGATAAATTGCCGGATTTCCTGGAAAAGATCGCACCGGTATTGATTTATCCGTTGGCAGGACTTTTGATCATGGGGCTGATCATGACTTTCTTAGTGGAGCCGGTGATGGGCGGTCTCAATACGGCGCTGGACAATGGATTGACCAGCATGGGTGGAGCGAGCAAAGTCATCTTGGGACTGATCTTGGGCGGCATGATGGCTGTCGATATGGGTGGCCCGTTCAACAAAGCGGCATATGTGTTCGGCACAGCGGCCATTGCGGCAGGTAATTATGATATTATGGCAGCCGTTATGATCGGTGGTATGACGCCGCCTTGTGCCATCGCTCTGGCAACACTTTTCTTCAAGAGAAAGTTTACGAAAGAGGAAAGGGAATCAGGCCCTGCCAATTTCATCATGGGATTGGCATTCATCACGGAAGGTGCGATTCCGTTTGCGGCCTCCGATCCGCTGCACGTATTGCCGGCCTGCATTGCGGGGTCGGGTGTGGCCGGGGCACTGTCCATGGTATTTGGCTGTACATTGATGGCGCCCCACGGCGGAATCTTCGTCTTCCCGGTGGTAGGCAATCCGCTGATGTATGTGGTGGCATTGATCGCAGGAACGCTGGTCTCTGCGATACTGCTTGGAGTGTTGAAGAAGGATTCTTTAGAGATATTGAAAAACTGACAAGAAAATAATAAAATAAAAGAAAAGAGGAGAAAATCATGAGAGAATTCAAGTATGTGATCACCGATCAGGAAGGCATTCATGCACGTCCCGCAGGAGAGCTGGTGAAGGCGGCTAAGGCTTTCGAGTGCAGCATTAAGCTTACCAAGGATGGTAAGTCCGGAGACTGTAAGAAGATTTTTGGGATCATGGGCCTGGGAGTTAAGAAGGGCAATGAGGTTACGCTTTCCTTTGAGGGTGCCGACGAGGATGCGGCGTGCGAAGCGATCAGTAAGTTTATGCAGGAGAATCTGTAACGGCTTAGCGCGCAAGAAGCTTTTTTGGCGGGCATAAGGTACACGGAGGGGACTATGTTATCGGAACAGAGATATGAGATGATATTAAAGATTCTGGAGGAAAAGCGAAGCGTGACGGTGACTGAGCTGACAAGGCTTCTGGATATTTCCGAATCTACCGCGAGAAGAGATATCGTTATGCTGGATAAGGCGGGTAAACTGGTGAAGGTGTTTGGCGGGGCAGTACTCGCGGACAGCACTTATCAGGCAGCAGAGCCGACGGTAACGCAGCGGGTGGATGTAAATAGGGAAGAGAAAAGAAAGATCGCGCAGTATGCGGTATCTCTGATCGAGCCCCAGGACTTTATCTACCTGGATGCCGGGACGACGACCGGATATATGGTGGACTTCATCGAGGAGACGAAGGCTACCTTCGTGACCAATGCCGTGGCCCATGCACAACGTCTGGCGGCCAGGGATGTTCATGTGATCTTGATCGGAGGAACCCTTAAGAGCACTACGGAGGCCGTTGTGGGAGCCATGGCGGCACTGGCGCTTAAGGAGTATCATTTTACGAAAGGATTTTTCGGCGCCAACGGCGTCAGTAGAACAGCCGGGTACACGACGCCGGATGCGGATGAAGCACTGGTGAAAAGGACTGCGGCGCAGCAGTGCAGAAAACAGTACTTCCTGTGTGACGACAGTAAGTTCAACGTGGTCAGCGCGGTGACTTTCGCTGCGCTGACCACCGGTACGGTGCTGACCAATGCTGCGCCGGGAGAATACGCGGAGGTCGCAGACATTGTAGTTTGTCGATAGATTGCCGTCTGTTATGACTGTGGCGAATCAATCCAGTTCTTTGTCGTAGCTTAGGATGGCGCCGGTGAGAGCATCCACATCGCAGGAGTATTCTGTCCTTCCCACGTACCATTCCACTTCATATTCGCCGCGGCCGTCATCGTAGTCGAATTTGACTTGTAGATTGGAGGCGTCCTTTTCGGTTACGCCGGCATGCTGGAGAGCCAGCTGCTTAGCCTCCTCTTGCGTGATCTGTTCTTTGCCGGCATCTACAGCCTGCGCATGGGAATAATATTCGGCATCCTGATCGAAGGAGAGGACTTCTCCGGTCAGGGCGTCGATATCATAATCGTATTCTGTAGTATCTTTGTGAAATTCTATATCATACTGCCAGATTCCGTCATCTGATTCCAAATGTGCATGGACAAAATTCACTTCTTCGCTTTTCAAGCCTGCGTGATCAAGAGCGGCCAGCTTAGCTGCCTCGGTGCCGATATACTGTTGTTCGGGTGTGGCAGAGTCGGTCTGCCGTGCATTTACCGTGTCACTTTCCGGGTTCGATATTGGATCCTGAGAAGTGTCGGCTTTGCTTTGCTCCGGGTTCGGTATGGTTTCGGCTTCCGATAGGTCTGCCGTGGCCCCGGCAGCGGAAAAGGATGCCAAGTCATAGGAGCCGGTCTCACAGTGCATGGAAAGGATCTCGCCGGTCATGGCATTTACGGAATAATCATAGGCAGCGCTCTCACTGAGAAATTCCATATCATAGCAGGCAGTTTCCGGTGCGGTATCCAGCTGTGTTCTCACAAAATGTACATTTTCCTCGGCAAGGCCTGCATTTTCAAGAACGATGGACTTGGCTTCTGCCAGAGTCAGATAGTCGGATTTGTTCGATGTACCAGCGGTTTCTTTATCATCTGCGGCGGCCGGTTCGTTTGCAGCCTCGGTGGCCGGTCTCTGCTTGGGAGTTGATGGTGAGGAAGCTGCATTTCCACAGCCTGTCAAAAGAAACAGGACGCAGTTGGTGATCAGAATCGTCATTAAGATGTTGTTTAGTCTCATAATTTCCTCCATTTCAAAGCGTTTTTGTTATCCTTTCCCCCTCAGGCTCGAAAGAAAATCTAAAGCTCCTGAGCAAGACAACTGTGTGAGCAATTTGCCCATGCAAAATTAGAAGCGCACCTTTCGACACTCTAATCTATATAAGTATTATATACAGGGAAGGCTTTGATAGTCAACGGGCCAGAGAATTTAGGATGGTCTGTTATTGTTCGTGGATTATTAGACTTGCTATTTGCCGTCAAGATGATATAATGGGTTCATTGCGGAGTGTGACAGATCAAACCGATATGCTGATCTGCAGGACGGATATGAATGACAGGAAGTCATTCCGGGAACAGAAGTTCCAACCGAGGCATCATGCAATACCTCACATAATGCCGTGCTGTATTGCTATATGTTTGATCGATGATTTTGTAATATAAAGTACAATACTGTCTTGAATTATGTATGTACAGGAAGGCATACGGTTTTTTGTGGAGAAACCGCATGCCTTTTTTGACGGTTTTCCTAATATGTGTTCACCAAGAAGAGAAAGGGAGGATATTCACAGCATGGATCTATCCGATTTTTTTACACGGAATCCGAAAGCAGCCATCGCCTTTTCCGGGGGTGTGGATTCGGCTTATCTGCTCTATGCGGCGATACAGTGTGGAGCGGAGGTGAGGGCTTACTATGTCAAGTCTGCGTTTCAGCCGCAGTTTGAGTTGGACGACGGTATGCGGCTTGCAGAGCAGCTTAAGGCTGATTTGAAAATCGTGGAGCTGGATGTGCTTGCCTCGAAAACAGTCATGGCAAATCCGCCGGATCGCTGTTATCATTGCAAGAAGATGATATTCTCAGCAATCATGAAAGAAGCCCGTGCAGACGGTTTTTCGCTTTTGTTGGACGGTACGAATGCATCCGACGAGGAGGGAGACCGTCCTGGGATGCGGGCGCTTGAGGAGTTAGCGGTGCAGTCGCCGCTCAGACTCTGCGGGCTGAGCAAGGATGAGATCCGGCATCTGTCCGGAGAAGCCGGGCTTTTTACCTGGGATAAACCGGCTTATGCCTGCCTTGCTACAAGGATTCCTGCCGGTGAAACGATAACCGAAGAAAAGCTCGCGGCCACTGAGGACTCAGAGAAGTATCTGTCAGCCCTCGGATTTACGGATTTCCGAGTACGCAGGATGGGAAATGCAGCCAGGCTGCAGGTACGAGCCGGCCAGATGGAGAAAGCCATCCGCGACAGAGAGAAGATCGTACGGGAATTGAAGCGGTACTATACGGCGGTGCTGCTCGATCTGGAGTCGCGGGGATAGTAGACAGGTGGAAAAAGGTTGTGTCTGGAAAGAGATGAGGTGCAAGTATGAACAGTGAGATCAGAAAAATGCTGGAAGCAGTGCGAAGCGGTGAGCTGTCCGTTGACGAGGCACTGCTCGCTATTAAAAAGGCGCCTTTTGAGGACATCGGTTATGCCAAGGTAGATATGCATCGCGGCATCCGTCAAGGAGCGCCGGAGGTCATCTACGGTGCCGGAAAAACAGCAAGGCAGATGTTGGGCATTATTGAGACCATGAAGAAAAACGGGCAGGAGACGATCTTGATCACACGTCTTGACCAGGAAGCGGCAGAGAGTATTGGCGGGTGTTATGAATTGGATTACCGGCAGGAGGCGCGGATCGGTATCATCGGTAAGATGCCTGCACCGGATGGGATCGGCCGGATCGTTGTCGCGACGGGGGGAACTTCTGATATTCCGGTGGCCGAGGAAGCGGCGCTGACGGCGGAGGTACACGGCAACGAGGTAGTAAGGCTTTATGATGTGGGAGTAGCGGGATTGCACCGGATGTTGGCGCATATGGATGAGATCATGAGTGCTTCCGTGATCGTAGCCATTGCGGGGATGGAGGGTGCGCTTTCTAGTGTGATCGGCGGATTGGCGGACTGCCCGGTGATCGCAGTGCCCACAAGCGTCGGGTATGGAGCCTCTTTTCATGGGGTGAGCGCTCTTCTGTCCA
>OFGO01001478.1_pt1 | contig 17024 bp, 14 predicted proteins | sample 1521761 | NCBI WGS metagenome assembly OFGO01 (sample SAMEA3504128, study PRJEB24116) | mouse gut metagenome | biome: mouse gut; feature: mouse-associated habitat; material: faeces | place: Denmark | collected 2011
TGACAGCTTCGCCGCGATTATCCGCAAGTATGTGGGGATAAAGGAACTCACCCCCACAATCGTAAATGAATTTATCAAGAAAATCATAGTCCATGCGCCGGAAAAGGTGAACGGGAAACGGGTACAGAAAGTGGATATTGTTTTCAACTTTGTAGGTGAACTCAATTTTCTTTCTGACACGCAACCAAAACGGCAAGGCGCATAGAAAATCGAAAAGACGGTAAGCCCTGTAATTGGGGCTATACCGCCTAATCGAAACTTACTTCCCTCTAACCGTAAACATTTATGTTTACTGGTATGTTTCCCTGCATTTGCAATACCAAATATAGAAATAACGTTGAAAAAATAACGATTTAAGCGAGAGCCAATCCAAAGGGCGTTCCAAGCGGGACGCCCTTTTTATATTTGAAAGGAGGGCCTGAATATGGCCGCTGAAACATTTTTCGATTACTATTATGGTGACGAAAGCACGCAATTTTCATTTTATCGCATCCCTCAACAACTTATCACTGGGAAATGCTTCAAGCATATATCTGTTGAGGACAAGCTATTGTATGGGCTTTTACTTGACCGACTGGGATTATCCGCTAAAAGCGGCTGGCATGATAAATCGGGGCGTGTGTATATCTACTATACGTTGGCGGAGATACAAGAAAATCTGAACTGCGGACATGACAAGGCAACAAAACTGTTGGTAGAGCTGGACACAAAAAGCGGATGTGGATTGATTGAACGAGTTAAGCAGGGACAGGGCCGCCCCGCCAGAATTTATGTCAAGCGATTTACTACGGGAACAAGGCCAATGTAATCGCTCACATTGTCAGACCCTTCAAATGGCAGTCAAGACTTCCGATTTCCGGAAGTCTTGACTGCGGAAAACACGCAGCTCAGAGTGCGGATTTTCCGCAGCAATCTATACTAATAGAACCATACTTACTTAGAGCTCCTCGTCGGCGGTGAAGAACAGCTTCATAATCTGCATCGCGGCCTTGTCAGACACGTCGAACTTACCGTCGGTGTAGGCATCCTGGCCCCGGTTTACGGTAGCCCGGCACAGGGAGCAGTTGGGATCCTCCTTATTCAGCCAGTAATACTCGTCCAGTACACTGACGCCCTCGGTCTCAATGGAGGGGATGGAGTGGAACAAGTCCCACATGACCTCGAAATGGTTGTCCATCTCACGGCCGCCCCGCATGACATGTCCTTGAAGTGGTAGTAGAAGGTCATGCGGCTTATGCCGCAGTCCTCCGTGATATCGCTGATGGTAATTTTGTTCAGAGGCTTTTGGAGCAGCAGTTTTTTGAGCGACACCTCCAATGCCCGTTTCGTCATCTGTGACATAAAAACCTCCGCGCATTGATCAATCAGTTAAATACATGAATCCATAACACCAGCAGTATACTTGAAAAATGAAACTATTTCAAGTATACTATGCAAAAAGCAGTTTTTTGACTTGTAATCAAGAGGCATCCACTTTCCGCCGTTTTCATTCAAGTTGCCTTTTAGTGTGAGATTTTATTCCTATCTATGTATTGCATATTTTCCAATCTGCCGGAGGTGTACCATGGCGAATTTTACCCGCAGGGCCATTAAGGAGACCTTTTTGAAGCAGCTCAACCAGCGGCCCCTGAGCCAGATCACTGTGAAAGACATCGTGGAGGACTGCGGCATCAACCGCAATTCCTTCTACTACCATTTTGAGGATTTGCCCGCCCTTGTGGATGAAATTGTAAAGGAGCAGGTTCAGGCCCTCATTCAAAACCATCCTACCATCTCATCGGTGGAGGAGTGCTTTGATGCGGTGATCGAGCTGGTGATGGAAAACAAACGGGCCATCTACCATATTTACAGCTCCCTGAGCCGGGATGTATTTGAGCGGTATCTCATGGACGCCTGCCAATACATTGTTTCTACTTACTTAAAGGCAGAGTTCGCGGGGAAATCCATAGACCCCCAGGACTTGGAAGACCTGATTCGCCTGCACAAATGCGCCTGTTTCGGCTCGGTGATCGACTGGCTCAACGGCGGCATGAAGGATGACATTACCGGTTATTTCCGCCGGGTGTGCGCGCTGCAAAAGAGCTGGATGGAGAATTTGGGCCGCTGAATCGAATATGAGTTCCAACATGGGACAGGCCAATGCCTAAAATTTAGGCACGGGCCTGTCCCGTGTCTGAATTTCAGACAGTTTTTTCCCTGCGCCTGATTTTTAGGCATGGGGCTTTTTTCTGCCCATGGTAACAGCGCTGCCCCTCTGCTATACTCACTATCACACAAGGGAAACCACTGATAACGAGGAGGCGCAGAGTATGAAAAACCGTTGTACCATTCCCATGTGGGTAGCCAAGGCCGGATACATCGTCATGTCCCTGGTGTTCTGCGGGGCAGGGGTGCTGTTCATCGTAAAGCCGGAGCTGTCCGCTATGGTCGTCAGCCGGGCGCTGGGTGCGGCCATGATCGTGTTTGGGCTGATTAAGCTGATAGGCTACTTCTCCAAAGACCTGTTCCGGCTGGCCTTCCAGTACGATTTGGGCTTTGGGCTGCTGCTTATCGCCCTGGGTATCCTGGCGCTGGCAAAGCCTGCGGGGGCGCTGGACTTCATCTTCATCGCTCTAGGCGTCGCCATCCTTACCGATGGCCTCTTTAAGTTGCAGATCGCCGTGGATTCCAAGCGGTTTGGCATCTCCACCTGGTGGCTGACGCTGGTGCTGGCGGTGATTACCGGCGTGGTAGGGCTGGCCCTGGTGTTCCGGCCCTGGGACAGCGTCCGGCTGCTGACAACGCTGCTGGGAGCGGCTCTGCTGGCGGAAGGTATTTTGAACCTGTGCGTGGCAATCAGCACAGTGAAAATCGTAGACCACCAGCGGCCCGATGTGATCGAGGTCACCTCATTTGAAGTGGAAAATCCCTAATGTTATGAAAGGTTGGATGATGAAATGCGTTTTTCCAAAGCGGTGGTCAAGTACCGCATACCCATTCTTGTTCTCGCGCTGCTGCTGATGATTCCCTCGGCGCTGGGCATGGCGGGCACCAGGGTCAACTACGATATGCTCAACTACCTTCCTGAGGATATGGACACCGTCATCGGGCAGAACGAGCTGCTGGAGGATTTCAACAAAGGCGCATTCTCCTTCCTCATTCTGGAGGATATGCCTGCCAAGGATGCCGCCGCCTTAAAGGCGCGCGTAGAGCAGGTGGATCATGTGGAAACTGTGCTGTGGTATGATTCCCTGATGGACGTGTCCGTCCCCATGGAACTGCTGCCGGACAGCATCTACGATGCGTTTAACACCGAAAACGCCACCATGATGGCCGTGTTCTTTAACACCTCTACCTCCTCCGATCTGACCATGGATGCCATCCGGGAAATCCGCGCCATTGCCGGGGAGCGGTGCTTTGTATCCGGTATGTCCGCCCTGGTTACCGACCTGAAGGATCTATGCGAGGTGGAGGAACCCATTTACGTGGGCATCGCCGTGGCTCTGGCCTGCGCGGCCATGCTGATTCTGCTGGACAGCTTTCTGGTGCCCTTCGTGTTCCTGGCCAGCATCGGCATGATGATTCTGATGAATATGGGCACCAACTACTTCCTGGGCGAGATCTCCTACATCACCAAGGCGCTGTCGGCAGTACTCCAGCTGGCCGTCACTATGGACTACTCCATTTTCCTGTGGAACAGCTACAACGAGCAGCGTCGGCTGTGCGCGGATAACAAGGAGGCCATGGCCACCGCTATCCAGGCCACCCTGACCTCTGTGGTGGGCAGTTCCATCACTACCGTGGCCGGGTTCATCGCATTGTGCTTCATGTCCTTTACCATGGGCCGGGATTTGGGCATCGTTATGGCAAAGGGCGTGCTGCTGGGCGTGCTGGGCTGCGTCACTGTGCTGCCGGCGCTGATCCTGGTATTCGACAAGCCGCTGCAAAAGACTCGCCACCGTTCCCTGATCCCCAATATGGGAAAACTGTCTGGCGGTGTCGTAAAAGTATTCCCTGTGTTTATTGCAGTCTTTGTCCTCATCCTTCCGCCCGCCCTTTACGGTTATAACAAGGCCAACAGCGAGGTGTACTACGACATGGGCCAGTGCCTGCCTGGGGATATGGAGTACGTCATTGCCGAAGGCAAGCTGCGGGACGAGTTCAATGTGGCCTCCACCCACATGCTGCTGGTAAACGCGGACGTATCCGCGAAAGACGTGCGGGCCATGGCCCGGAAGATGGAGCAAGTGGACGGCGTGAAGTACGTGCTGGGCATGGAGTCTGTTGTGGGCTCCCGGGTGCCGGAGGAGCTTCTGCCCGAGTCCGTTACCTCTATGCTGAAAAGCGACAACTGGCGTCTGCTGCTCATCAACTCCGAGTACAAGGTGGCCAGCGACGCGGTGAACGCCCAGATCGGCCAGCTCAACGACATCCTGAAAAAGTACGACCAGGGCGGTATGCTCATCGGAGAAGCCCCCTGCATGAAGGACATGATCCAGACCACCGACCACGACTTCAAAATGGTCAACGCCGTGTCCATCATCGCCATCTTCCTCATCATTGCCCTGGTGGAAAAGAGCTTCACCCTGCCCTTCATCCTCATCGCGGTCATTGAGGCGGCTATCTTCGTCAACCTGGGCCTGCCCCATTATCTGGGCCAGAGCCTGCCCTTCATCGCCCCCATCTGCATCAGCACCATCCAGCTTGGGGCCACAGTGGACTACGCCATTTTGATGACAACACGTTATAAAGCGGAGCGCATCAACGGTGCGGATAAGAAGCAGGCGGTGCACACCGCCCTGTCCACCTCCATTCCATCCATCCTGGTGTCTGGTATGGGGCTGTTCGCCGCCACCTCCGGCGTAGCCGTCTATTCCGAAATCGACATCATCAGCTCTATGTGTATGCTCATGGCCAGAGGTGCGGTTATCAGCATGGTATCTGTCATCTTTGTGCTGCCCGCCCTGCTGTTGCTGTGTGATAAGCTGATCTGCGCCACCACGGTGGGCATGAGGCAGCCCAAACACCCCAAAAATTCCAATGTGGAGGTATATGCGAAATGAAAAAGCCTGTTGTAAAAATCCTGTCCATTAGCCTGTGCGCCCTGCTGGCGCTGGGCGGCATCGGGGGTGCGGTGTACGCTATGGGTGTTTCCGCCGGCGACGGTTCCCCGGACGCCGCCCCTGCTGACAGCGGCGCGGAAGCCGCCGCGCCCAAGACCAGTTCCTCTTACGATCCCAACGCGGGCCGGAATGTGAAGGACGAGACCGTGTACGTCCTGGCCGGCGCCGACGGCAGCGTCCAGAAAATCATCGTCAGTGATTGGATTCAAAACGCTCTGGGCAGCGATGCCATCGACGACGTAACCCAGCTCACCGGCATTGAGAACGTAAAAGGGAACGAGAGCTATACCATGGGCGGGGACAATTCCTGTGTCTGGAATGCCAATGGGAACGATATTTACTATCAGGGAAATCTTGACAAGGAACTGCCCGTGGACGTGATGGTGAGCTATATGCTGGATGGTCAGCCCATCGCCCCGGCTGAGCTGGCGGGCAAAAGCGGCAAAGTGACCATTCGCTTCGATTATACCAATCATCAATACGAACTGGTGGAAATTGACGGCAGGCAGGAGAAAATCTACGTTCCCTTCGCCATGCTCACCGGGCTGATACTGGACAATGACGTGTTCACCAACGTATCCGTCACGAATGGCAAGATCATGAACGACGGCGACCGCACCATCGTGGCGGGGCTGGCCTTCCCCGGCCTCCAGGAAAGCCTGGGTCTGGACCGTAACGCCCTGGATCTGCCCGATTATGTGGAAATCACTGCTAACGCAGAGGGCTTTGCGCTGGAGACCACTGTTACTTTGGCTGTCAACGAGTTATTCAATGATGCGGCCTCCACGATGGAGGATAACGATAATCTGGATGACCTGAGCGAACTGGATGATAAGCTGGATGAACTCACGGATGCCATGGACCAGCTGATCGACGGCTCCTTCCGGCTCTATGACGGCCTGTGTGCGCTGCTGGACAGCTCCCAGGAGTTGGTGTCGGGTATTGACCAGTTGGCCGCGGGGGCTACCCAGCTCAAGCAGGGAGCAGAGGACCTGAGCGTGGGCGCTGCCCAGCTCCAGACCGGATCTGCCGCCCTGAATCGAGGACTTGACCAGCTGGCTGGACAGAACGATGAGCTGAACGGCGGCGCAGCCCAGGTATTCCAGTCTCTGCTGGCTTCCGCCAACAGCCAGCTGGCTGCGGCTGGCGTGCAGGCTCCCGAACTCACAGTGGAGAACTACAGTCAGGTACTGGACGGTGTGATTGCCGCCGCCGGGGAATCTCCCGCCGCGCAGCAGGTGGCGGCGCTGAAAGCCTCCCTGGACAACTACAACGGCTTTTACCAGGGCCTCCAGAACTACACCGCCGGGGTGGCGCAAGCCAAGGACGGAGCTGGGGAGCTGAATGTTGGCGTAGATGCTCTGAAAAACGGCGCGGACAGTTTGACTGCCGGCGCGGGCCAGTTGTATGACGGCATTTTGACCATGAAGGGCAGCGCTCCCGCCCTCATCGACGGCGTGACCCAGCTGCGGGATGGAGCTATGGAATTGAGCGACGGCCTAAAGGAGTTCAATGAGAAGGGCGTCCAAAAGCTGGTAGATGCGTTCGATGGCGATCTGGGCAGTTTGGCCGACAGGCTGGAAGCTGTGCGGGATGTGTCGGAGCGATACAGCTCCTTCTCCGGTATCAGCAGCGATATGGACGGTCAGGGAAAATTCATCTGGCGCACCGAAGCTGTAGATGCTCAGAATTCGTAAAGCTCACCTGTGCAGCGCAGCTAACGAAAATGAAGGGCGGGGTTGCTGTCAAAAGCGGCCTCGCCCTTGCGGTGTCTCTATGCACACACGGTTATAATGAATAGCCCAGCTCATACTTTGAATGACTTGCGTCTATGAGCAACACTTTTTTCATAAGATAGTCCTTTCTAAGTTGGCCCCAGCCGGGATATATCCAGTGATATAATTCCGGCTGGGACGGTATTTTGGGGGCGTTATCCCAAATCCTCGCCGTTGGTTTCGATGACCTTCTTGTACCAGTAGAAGGAATCCTTCCGCTCCCGGCTCAGGTCGCCGATCCCATCGTCAAACTTGTTGACGTAGATCATGCCATACCGCTTCGCCATCTCGCCGGTGGAGAGGGAAACCAGATCAATGCAGCCCCAAGGGGTGTAGCCCATCAGGTCCACGCCGTCCGCAATAGCCTCGGCCATCTGCTCGATGTGCTGGCGCATATACTCGATACGGTAATCATCATGGATTTTTCCATCCTCGGCCTTCTGGTCATAGGCCCCCAGGCCATTTTCCACGATCATCAAGGGAATTTGGTAGCGGTCGTAGATCTCGTTCAAACACCAGCGCAGGCCCTTGGGGTCGATCTGCCAGCCCCAATCGGAAACCTTCAAATAGGGGTTCTTAGCCCCGCCCAGCAGGTTCCCGGCGGTAATCTCCACATTGGGGTCGGTGGAGACGCAGAAGGTCATGTAATAGCTGAAGGTGTAGAAGTCCACTGTACCATTCCGCAGTTCTTCGGCATCACCGGGGGCCTTGCTGATCTCAATGCCGTTTTCCTGGAAGTAGCGCCGGGAATAGCTGGGGTAATAGCCCCGCGCTTGGACATCAGAGCAGAACCAGTTTACCATCTGCATCTGCTACTGTGCCGCCAGCACATCATCCGGGTTGCAGGTGTGGGGATAGTAACCCAAGAAGCCAATCATGCAGCCTATTTTATAATCAGGATAATGCTCATGGGCATATTTCACTGCGCGGGCAGAGGCCACGAACTGGTGGTGGAGGGCCTGATACCGTTCCGCAGGCTTATCCAACTCCTTCAATTCCGTCAGGGAGCCGTGGAAGCCCTTGAAGTTGCTGGTGGTGGACATGACACCGGTATAGAGGGTCCCGGAGTTGATCTCGTTGAAGGTCAGCCAGTATTTCACCTTGCCCTGATACTGGGCGAAAATGACCTTGCAGAAATTCATGTAGAGGTCGATCAGGCGGCGGTCCGTCCAGCTGTTGTACTTCTCCACCAGGGCGTAGGGCAGCTCGTAGTGGGAAATGGTCACCAGCGGCTCGATTCCGTGCTTCTTGCAGCAGTCAAACACCTGGTCATAAAATGCCAATCCCTTCTCGTTGACCGCTGAAAAGCCGCGGCCTGGGGGAAAGCTCCGGCGGTGGGGTAGGGACGGCGCGGGTGGTAAAGCGTTTGACATAGATTTTCGTTGGGCGGCCCTGGCCCTGCCGAACACGTTCAATCAGCCCAAAACCGTTTTTCCCGTTGTCCAGCTCCACCAGCATCCTGGTGGCCTTGTCGTGGCCGCAGTTCAGATCCTCCTGTATCTCGTCCAGCGTGTAGTAGATATAGACGCGCCCCTGCTCATCGTACCAGCCGTTCTTGGCCGACAGGCTCATGCGGTCCAGCAGCAGGCCGTACAGCAGCTTGGCGTCCGTAGACAGGCGCTTGAAGCGGTCCCCGGTGACAAGCTGGCGGGGAATGCGGTAGAAAGAAAACTGATTGCTCTCGTCACCGTAGTAGTAATCAAAGGATGTTTCTGCGGCCATGTTCCGGCGCTCCTTTCCAGACAACAAAAAAGCGCCCCTTTCGGGACGCTTTGCTGTTGGGTTTTCACCCATATTGCCAATTTCAATAACATTTTCCGTTTTATATTGTACGGATGCAGGGAAACGTACCAGCTAACAGGGATTTTTAGAGGGACTCCGTGGACAGCCGCTTTTAGACTGGTTCGATTGAATTTTTCTGGCCGCCATACGTCACCATCCGCTATTTCCTATTTTTTCTCGCTATTTTCGCCATTTTTTCTCTATGATTTTTGTGTCATAGAACCGTATTGCGTGGTACGGGACGTGCAGCAGAACACAAGGAAGAATTATCTATTTGACCAGCCGCACAATCCAGACCTGTTTTGTTTCAAACCCGTCCCAGTTAGCTTTGGACCAATAAGCGAGGACTCCTGTGGAACAATTCTGTATCCTAACGATATTCGAGACCTGATTGATTTTGCACTGAGGGACTGTGTTGCAAAAAACATTCCAGTCCGCCGGTGCAGGAGCTGCGGCAGATACTTTCCTGTCATTGGGAGAGTTACTGCGGAGTATTGCAGCAGGCCGCAGCCATCCGGGAAGCTCTGCCGGAACATTGCTCCAGTACAGAAGTGGGCTAAGAACAGTAAAAAGGACGTCGTGTTCAGCGAGTACCGCCGGGAATATAGGCGATACTTTGCTTGGATCAAAGCTGGAAAAATTTCCGAGGAACAATTTTCCGCTTGGGCCAAACAGGCGAAGGCGAGGAAGCATGCGTGTGATGCCGAGCAGATTTCTTTGGATGAATTTAAGGATTGGATGAAAAACTCCTGATTTTAAGGCTACAAAAAGGATGTTGTCAAAGCGCATGTGTATCAAACGCCGTCTACTGATTTTCCTTGCATGATGATCAAAATTTGCTATAATCGAACCGATACCAGCAAAATCCGCCACAGAGGAGGAGTACCATGGTCGAGAGTATCTGCTGCGCTCTTTCTGCCGCTGCCGCATGGTGGTTATCGCTGAGGTATATCCGTATGCCCTATCGGGCAGCACTGTTCAATGCTACCCTGACCGCTGCTATTTGCAGCGCTGGAGCATTTGGCTTATATGCCACGGAGCATCTGACGCTGCTTCCGCTGCTCTCGATAATGATTTTCTTATTGACAACCTTTGCTGTCCAGCTGCAGCAGCGGGGAAATCATGGAGACGCCATATTGGCATTCCTGTTGGCGCAGGGAGGGTATTCGCTTCTGATCTCTGCAGGGGTCGCTCTGCTGCGCTATGCAGGTATTGCGGGCGGCATTCTGACTTGCGCATTGTTGGTCCTGTTCCTCTTTCTTACATATAGGCTGTGCAGCCTGTTCCCGGCTGTGGACTGGCGGGAATACTATGCAGAGACCGCGCCGGAACCAGGACGTATCCAGTTGAAATTGGTTTATAACTATCTGATCGCGGTCATAGTATGCGCGGCTGCCACCGTCGGCTCGCTTGTTCTCCCCTTGAAAAGGACGGCTGAGATCCTGTTTTGGAGCGCAGCGGGCATGGTATTCTATTGGGCCGCTATCCTTCTTCTCATCCTCATCAACGCCTACAAGCGGGAACGGATTGCTGTGCTGGTAGAGCAGCAATACCGCAGCGAAATGCAGGGCTTTCTGAACGTGATCCGGTCTCAGCGGCACGACTACAACTTCCATGTCCAGACGATCGCCGGACTGATCCGGGAAGAAAAGATCGAGGAATGTAAAAAGTATGTGGCTGCTCTGGAGGATGATTTCTCCCGGATGAACGCGGTACTGCCGGTCCAGGATCCGGCGATCTCCGCTATGATCCACAATTTTCAAGCCCTGGCCGCACGGGAGGGCATACAGCTGCACATAGACATTGAAACCGATCTGGTGCAGATCGCTACCAATGTCTACGAGACCAATAAAATCATCAGCAATTTACTTCAAAATGCTATTGATGAGACAATGACTCATCAGGATAAATCCTACGGAATCAATTTAATAATTCTGAAACGCGGCGAATATTGTGTAATCCGTGTGTCCAATGCGTTAGGAGAACGAATCCTGCCCACAGAAGAGCTGGGCAGGATATTCCAACAGGGATATACCACGAAAAATGGTCACGAGGGCGTGGGCTTGAGCAGCATCCGCCTGCTGGCGGCGCGGTATCACGGAACAGTCTACACACAGCTGGAGGAAAATATCATCCATTTTGTTGCCAAGATCCCCATTGACTGTACGAAGCAGGCGGTTGCAGAAATCTGAAAAAGGAGGATTTCCTGTGAATAAATTACAGATCAGCGTCCTGGTCGTAGATGATGAGCCAGCGTCCATGGAGCAGTCCCGAAAAATGATCTCACTATACACAGAAAAAATAAGATCCATACTGCGTCCAACTCAGTCGAGGTCATGCGTGTTTTGCAAAGTATCCCCATTGACCTTGTTTTTGTGGATATAGAGATGCCGGACAATGATGGCTTCACCATTGCCGGATATATCCAATCCACCCAGCCCAGGGCGAAGTATGTGTTTCTGACCGGCCATACAGAACTGGGAGCCAAAAGCTACGATTATGAACCGCTGGACTTTCTGTGCAAGCCGGTCAATGCGCTTCGGCTGCAAAAGACCTTCCAGCGGTTTGAGAAGACCCGGATGCAAAACCCCGGCGTCATGGAGCGGATCGGTATTGAGAGTACCGGCGGGTTCGTGCTGATCGCTCCTGCTGAGATCATGTATATTACCAGAGAGAACCGGAAAGCTGTTGTTTATTGTGAAAAGCAAAGCTATACAGCCCGAAACTCCCTGGATGAGCTGGAACTGATTTTCAGCGAGTTTGATCTGTTTCGCTGTCACCAGTCCTACCTGGTGTCGCTGCGCCATGTGGTGGGCGCAACGCAGTCGGATTTTGGACGGACCTACTGGGCCGTCCTCAGAAACGGCCAGCGCGTTCCGGTCAGCCGCGGCAAATATGCCGCCATGCAGAAGCAGATGCGGGACTGCGGTGTGCAATTCTTGTAAGTTATAACCAAACAGACCCGATTTTGACCCAAACAGGCGCAAAATTGTCCGATCAGACCGCTATCTTCCCAAAGGGACCGGCTATATTGAAAAGCCCGGAACAACAGCGTATAGTATGAGCAAGGAGCACCGTACAGGCCCGGCACTTCCCCGGAAGGGAGGTGAGCCTTAGCGGGGCTCCTTGCGCTATTTTGAAAAAGAAAGGCAGAGGTGAGTTGTGATGAGTGAGGGCAAGAAGCAGCGGAAACCGAAAGAAGGCGGAAGCTGGAAGCAGTTCTGGAGCTTCTTCCGAAAGGTGAAGCTCAGCTGGGGATGGATCATCCTGTCCCTGGCGGTCTCCATTGTGTATTACGCCGTGGTGACCATGATCCCCGGATCTACAGCGGCGCTGTACGCAGGGGATTTTACCACGGCGGCGATCATGGGCCTTGTAATCAATTATGCGGGGACGCTGGTGCTGTCCCTGGCAAGCGCCCTCTCTCAGCTCATGGCCGATGCCAAGTCGGTCCGCGCCGCGCGAAATTCTGTCTGGAAACAGATGATGGGCATTGAGACCAGCTATTACAGCGAAAACGACCCCGGACGGCTGCTCAGCGCTGTCACCAGCGACACAGAGGCGACGGTGTCTGCGCTGATCCGGCTGATCATCGGTATCCCATCCCTTGGCATATACCTGATGATGTGTATGGGTCAGATCTCCGCCTATTATCCGAAGCTGTTGGGCGTACTCTTTGTGCTGGTGCCGGTGTATATCCTCTACGCGGTCTTTATGGGCCGATGGGTACAGAAGACAGGCTATGCCATCCAGTCCAGGATCGGCGGCCTGACGGGATTTCTGACGGAGCGCATCCGGAATCTGGCGCTGATCAAGTCTTTTGCTACCGAGAGCAAGGAAGAAGCGGGCGGCGTGACGGCGGCGGCGGACTTGTATAAAGCCAAGGTGCAGTATCAGTACATCAATGGTATTGTTGGCTCCTATACCTTCTTCACCGAAGCGGTAGGCATCATCATTGCCGTCATCTGGGACAGCACGCTACTAAAAAAAGGGGAGATCGAGCTGGAAGCCTGGCTGGCCTTCTATCTTTTCGTCCCCATGATCAACACGGTCCTGCGGCAGTTTTCCGCGAAGTGGACGGAGATCAAGGAGCTCCAGGGGCGGGCTGCCCGTCTGGGCCGGCTGATGGAAGCGCCCCAGGAGGGATCCGGCACAGCAGCTTCCAAGGACATCCCGCAGGGCGATGTTGCTTTCCAGAATGTGCATTTCGGCTACGCCGAAAACCGGAAGATCCTCTCCGATATTGAGTTCGTTATCCCACAGGGAAAGACGACTGCCATTGTAGGCGTGTCCGGTTCCGGCAAGACTACGGTTCTCAAGCTCCTGGAACGTCTTTATACGCCCGGCAGCGGTTCCATCACCGTGGGCGGCAAAGACATCGGCGAACTGGATCTGCATTCCTGGCGAAACAGCATATCTTATGTGAACCAGGATGCGGCTGTATTCAGCGGCACGGTGCGTGACTGCCTGACCTATGGCATTGCCCGGCAGGTGACTACTGGCGAGCTGGAGCAGGTGACCAAGCTGTCCGGTATTTACGACTACATTATGCGCCAGAAGGGCGGTTTCGATGCCCAGCTGGCCATCTGGGGCAGCGCCTTGTCCGGCGGACAGCGGCAGCGGCTGGTCATCGCCCGGGAGCTGTTGAAGAACGCGGACATCCTGCTGCTGGACGAGCCCACCAGTGCGCTGGACCCCGAGGCTGCTCAGGCGGTCAGCGATACCTTCTTCTCTCGGTTCAAGGGAGAGACCATTGTGACCGTGACCCATGAACTGAATTTTATAGCCGGAGCCGACCAGATCATTGTGATGAACCAGGGCAGGATCGAGGGCCAGGGTTCCCACAGGGAACTGATGCAGAACTGTCCCATCTACCGTGAACTTGTGGAGGAGCAGTCCTATCAGGAGGTGTTTGCGTAATGAAAAACAGCGTCAGCTACCAATCAGAAAAGGCGTCCTTTAAGGATTACATTGGCATTTTTAAGGGCATCAGGATGCCTTGGCTCTTCATTGTCCTTGTATTCGCAATGTCTGTTGTCATGGCGTTGGCCGCTATGAGCATCAGCGTTTTTACCGGAGATATGGTGGACGCGCAGGGCAACGTTCCCACCGCCCAGCTCGTCAGCTTTGCCGTGAGCTACAGCATCATGGGCGTCTGCATTGCTGGAAGTTCTATTTTTGGGGGGATCGCCAGTGAGCGGATCAATTTGGGACTGCGCAAAGAGCTCTGGAGGAAGGTCATCTACACAAAGCAGAGCTGCTATGATGCAGACGGCGGCGAGACCCTGGTCAGCCGTGTCACCACAGACTGCGACTTCGCCAGCCAGCTGGTCACCAGTATCGTCAGCTTCCTCTCCGGCTCTCTGTCTTCGGTCATGATGATCGGCACCATGTACGCACTGAATGGGACCATCGCCAACTACATGATGCTGCTGATCCCGTTCAGCATTTTAGTTGGATGGGGTTATGCCAAGCTTCGGTTCCTCATTGCCCAGAAAACCCAGGCGATGCTGTCTCAGTCCACCACTTATCTGGCGGAACGCACCAGCAACCTGCCGCTGGTCAAGACCTCCAATGCCCAGGAATTGGAGATCCAGCAGGGGCATGAGAAGTTCCAGGAACAGTATAAAATGCAGATCAAGACCGGCCTGATGTCTGCGTTCTACACCGCTTTGCAGACAGTCTACAACATTATCAGTATTCTGATCCCGTTCACCGCAGGCGCGGGGCTCGTGTCCGCCGGGGTCATGTCCGCCGGCGAAGTGGTTGCTTTTTATGCGATCTCCGGTTCTGTCGGTACATTTTTTACCAATGTCATCAACATGGTTGGTACCATCCGTCAGGCCAACGGGGCTCTGGCCCGGGTCATCAATGCCATGAAGCTGCCCGATGAGCAGGTCGATCAGGGCCGCACTCTGGATGAACCTGACGCGGACATCACCTTTGCAGACGTGGAGTTCAGTTATGGTGAAAAGCCGGTCCTGCAGAGGGTCTCCTGCCAGATCCCGAAGCACAAAGTGACAGCCGTCATCGGCTCCAACGGCTCTGGTAAGTCTACCATTCCCAGCCCGACAGAGTTGAGAGAACTGGCCAGGAAGAGCGTGGTGAAGGATCAGCTGGTACTGACCTCTTTACCGGAGGATGTCCGCGCCGAATTGGGCGACACGCTGACACTGCGCACCGTCAGCGAGCTCCCCAAATTCAATAAAGAGCGGGTGATAGTTTCGATTGGCCGGGGACTCTATGACAAGGGATTGGAGACGGCGCTGGCAGGCAAACGAGTTGGTGAAAGCTGCGAGGTCACCGTAAAAGAGAAGTCCGTTTCTGCGACGGTTCTGGAAATCAAGCGCAAAACCGCGCCGGAGCCTACGGATGAGATGGTGGAAGCCCTTCAGGAGAAGGATTACAAAGGAAATATTCTCCATACCTATGCCGAATACGAGGCATTCATCTGTGAAGGGAAAACCATGGAGGCGCTTGCCAATATCAATTACTATATCATGGAGGCCCTGTTAAAAGATCATCCTATAGCGGAGTACAGTGAGGATGACATCCGGATCCTGGGCGATTTGGAACGTAAGATGTTTCATCAGCTGTTTCTGGACGAAAAGGGGATCGACCTCTATCAGATGTCGAAGGAAGAGATGCAGGAGATGTGGCAATGCGATTCCTTTGATGATTTCATCTCCATGCGCCATGAGTGGTACAAAACAAAGATTCATCAGTGCCTGATTTGCCTGAATCTGCTGGGTCTGCCCTGCGAGGGGAAAACGGATCCGCTGGATCATTATGAGGTTCTTTCAGAGCTGACCGAAATGATGTATCATAAAATCAAAGCCGAACTGGCAAGGAGGAACGAGGAATGACTAAGTTTGTACCTGCGGAAGAATTTGACGCCGTAACCAAAGAGGGCTTCTGGATCGCGGACTTTTATACCGACCACTGCGGTCCCTGCAAGATGTTGGATATGGTGATCAGCGAGATCCTGTTTGACAACCCGGAGATCAACCTGGCCAAGTGCGACATTGAGAAGAGTCCGGCCTATACAGAGCGGTTTGAGATTTCCGGGACGCCGACCTTATACTTTATGCTGGATGGCGAGATCAAAGAGACGCTCTTCGGCGCACAACCCCGTGAGGTGCTGGAAGAGATCATTTCAAAGGTGATGTACGGCGAATAAGCAAGTATAGACCGGCGGGGGAGCAGCCCCCGCCGTACTTATTCTCTGCTTCATATGGAAGGAGGGGCTATCATGAAAATCTTCCGTAAACGAATATTTGATATTTTGCGGACTTGGGCAGTGATCCTGATAGGAAATGCTCTTGTTGCTTTTTGGGGTGACTGCATTTATCAAGCCCCATGGCATTATCATGGCAGGAACAACAGGGATCGGTCTGGCGATAAGCCGGTTCTTTCCCGTTGATACGGCAACGGCAGTATTGATTTTGAATATGTTCATGCTGCTTCTTGGCCTGCTTGTGTTGGGGAAAAATTCTTTTTCACAACGGTAGTGAGTTCCCCGCTTTATCCGCTTTTTCTTGCTGTTATGCAGCGTATGCCAGGAATTACCTGCCTTACAACGGGCCCGCTGTTGGCCGCTCTTTTAGGTGGAGGACTGCTGGGCGCCGCATTAGGAATGGTTATGCGGGTTGGATCCTCTACCGGGGGATGGATGTGGTCAACTTGGTGATGCACAAGTGTCTTCATTGGCCTGTATCTATTGCCGTCTGGGTAACAGATATACTCGTGTTGTGCATATAGGGTCCCTTTTCCAATACAGAACAAATACTTTACGAGATCATTATGCTCGCGGTGGAATCCCTGGTGTTGAATCAGGTGATGCTGTTGGGACAATCTCAGATCCAGCTTATGGTCATTTCTCAGCAGTTCGAAGATATTCGTGGAAAGCTGCTTACAGATCTTCAGGCATCTTTCACATTTTAGAGCATTCTGTCCTCTGTGGCTCGGAGCGGTATCCGGTAAAGGGACCATTCGTGGAGTTGACGAAAAGCTCCTTGAAAGTCGATATTTTTGCGAGTGCAAATATTATCAAAAATGTCAAAAGTGCTGCTTTGAATACTTCCTTATCACCGCGAACTCAATAGTTTATGCGGGTTTCTCTTATCTAAAGAATAACTGCGCCTGCTCCCGGGACAACTCGCCGTACCGGTGCAGGCGCAGTATTTTATTGCGTGTATGCTGCCCTTATAAGGTGAATTTCACAGCGCCGGCTATTTGCTATAATAGGCGGTGAACTCCCGCAGCGTCGGGTTTCCATCTTTGTCTGTCTCAATCCGGAAAGCCTTTGCTGTACAGGCCGACGGGATGAATTTTACAGCGTTGGCGATCTGCAGCGCCGTGTAGT
>OFGO01001479.1_pt1 | contig 17015 bp, 15 predicted proteins | sample 1521761 | NCBI WGS metagenome assembly OFGO01 (sample SAMEA3504128, study PRJEB24116) | mouse gut metagenome | biome: mouse gut; feature: mouse-associated habitat; material: faeces | place: Denmark | collected 2011
GCTCTTTGTATCGCACAGTCTGCCGCAGATTCGTGAGATGTGCAATAAGGCGATTTGGCTGGAGCATGGCAAGATAATCATGGCTGGAGATACCGCTAGTGTCTGCGATGCTTATGATGTATCAGCATACTAATTTGGAGGGAATGGGACATGGGACGGATAAAGATGCTGTGGGAGAAGAGCATTGCAACATTGAAAAATGATGGTATTCGTGCCTTCTTCATGAAAGCTGTCCACTATATTAAGAAATCCTATCTATGTCAGAGCCGATTCAGATGTATATGATTATTATGAACGGCATGGGGTTCAGATGATCACAGATGTGTCGATGTTTACAGGAGAATATGGGGCACAGTTGTATGGACATTCCAAACATAAGGCTGACAGCCCGGATTGGTCGGATATGAAACTGGTGCTTTTGTCACATACAGGAATCGTGGATTCTGCAGTCTGGCTCAAATGTCAGAAAAAACTTGAGAAGAATAAACAGATTGGGAATAGCGTGAGCAATCGTACCAGCTGGTTGTCCGGTAAAGTTGTCTGCGAAAAATGCGGACATACGATGACTACTATTAAGGGGAAAATAAATAAGGAAGGGGAGATACGGAGATATTTTAACTGTACTGGAAAAACACATAAAAGATGCTGTACTGGAACAAAAGTCACTATTTATGCAGAAGATCTGGAAAATATGGTTTATGATTGCATTTCCGAAAAATTTTCTGAACTGAAAGATGCCAGACATACAGCGGCAGGAAACAATGCTGCTGAGATAAATGATTTAAAGCTTAAGATTAAAGCAATAGAAAAATCAGAAAAGCAGCTTATGGATACTATATTAACAGGTGGATTTAATGAAGATCTGTTGAAACTTGCTAATCAGAAGGCAACGCAGCTAAAAAAGGACAGACAGGTCTTGTATGGACGGCTGGAAGAATTGAACGATAGTAATGAGGATACAGATGTTGTTATTAATCTGGCAAAATCCTGGCGGACAGCCGATTACAGCTGTAAGAAGTCTGTCGCGATGATCATAATACATAAAATCATTATAGGTGAAGACGGCAGTATCCAGATTGTTTGGAATATATGAAAACCAATTAAGTAATACTTTAAAAGAATCATTGATTTTGTTGGCGGAAACAGATATACTACAAATAAAGGAAGAGTAAGATTGTATGGATGAAAAGGAATTTAATGTCCGTTGGAAAAAGGAGAGATATATAAATGAGTACATTGGAATATACAGTTTCATTACTGGAAACAATGCCCGAGGAAAAAATCAAAGAGATTCAAAACTATATCCAATATATTATCTTTAGAGATGATGTAACTATGCCATTCAAACCGCTTAGGGAAGAAGAGATTGTTAAGGAACTTACGGAATCTATGAAAAAAAGTGATATGGGTGCAACAACGCCGGCAGATGTCGTGTCACAGAAGATGAGAGAAAAATATGCGATATAGTGTGTCTGTATCCGATTTGGCATATGAGCAGTATGACAAGTTTTTAGATTATATTTACCATACATTGCTAAATCCACAAGCAGCCGACAGTTTGATGCAGGATTTTGATGCAACAATAGGTATCTTAGGAATGCAAGCGGAGAGTTTTGGATATTGCAAAAGCGAACATTTAAGAAAGCAGGGATTTCATAAAATTCATTTTAAACGACACAGATATTTATTTGTGTACAGAGTAAAGCAGAATAGTGTAATTGTTGAAGGTATGTATCATGAATTACAGGATTATGAGAATGCGATAGGATAATAGTTATAAACCGGGTAAAAGCAAATGCTGAAAATGGCATTGCTTTCACCCGGTTTTTTACTTAAATCAGTACGGTTCGGTTCACCGAAACGCTGGAAGTGCACCACTTCTCTCGCACGCAGGAACTTGATTGGTTCGCAGACGTCCGGGTCATCTTTCACGAGGCGCAGGATGTTGTCATAAGTGGTGCGTGCTTTTTGTTCTGCTGCCATATCCTCCATCAGATCAGTAATGATATCTCCCTTCGACTGGAACTCACAGGCATTGAACGGCACGCCGCCAGCAGCCTGGGGCCAGATGCCAACGGTGTGATCTACATAATAGTTGGCGAATCCGGATTCCTCAATCTCTTCCATGGAAAGATTTTTGGTCAGCTGGTGTACGATAGCGGCCACCATCTCAAGGTGTGCCAGTTCTTCCGTGCCTATATCGGTCAGTACCGCCGCTACCTCTCTGTACGGGCACGCATAACGCTGTGAGAGGTAGCGCATGGATGCGCCCATCTCACCGTCAGGACCGCCGTACTGGCTGATGATCGCCTGCGCCAACATGGCATTGGGCGCTTTGATGTTGACAGGAAACTCAAGTCTTCTTTCATAATTCCACATTAAGCACAGCCTCCTTCCCAGGGCATAGGCAGGGTCGCCCATTTCCAGTCGCCGCAGTCGGATGTGTCGGCAAGAGCCAGTGTCAGGGGACCAAATTTTTCAGAGTATTCTTTTTTGGCCTGATTCGTCATACGATTATAGTGGTTATAATATTCCATGGCGTTCCGGTCAGTAGGATGGGTGTCCAGATACAGGGCGAGTTCAATGACGACGAAATCCAGAACGCCAATATCATGGAGTAGTTTTTCCTGCTCGTTTGCAAAGTGCATATTCATGGTTTACAGCATCTCCTTCCAGTGAATGGTTTGTCAAGCTCCGGGAAAATGGTTCCGTTGCAGTAACCTTCTTCCAGATTATCGCAGATTCCGTTGAAATGTTGCCAGGGTACATATGCCATCGCAACAGGAAACTTGTCAATATTATCTCGGTACATATAATCTTTCATCAATATCCCTTTCGATTTTATGATGTTTTTATTATATATTATGATATAATGACAGCCGTGTGTTTGCATTTGCGGAATTATCTATATGAGTATGCTGTCGGGGCATAAAGTCATAGAATTAATTATGTGTAAGTACAACGTGGTCTGTGACTATACGTTCCGGCATCCTGCGTATTGAAAAGTGGACACACAATGTTCATACTTTGATTAGAATTACAACACATTTGTCTATTACATTAATAAGAGTGCCGATGAGGCAGTGTTGGATTCCGAGAGTCTATGTAGAATGAAGGGAGGAAGTTCATTTTGATAAAGGTGGAAAATATCAGCAAGAGATACGGAGACCGCACGGTGGTGGACGGGGTGTCTTTTACAGTAGAAGAGGGACAGATTTATGGATTTCTGGGGCCAAACGGTGCAGGAAAATCCACGACCATGAATATTATGACGGGCTACATAGCCGCCAGCGGTGGAACAGTCAGGATAAATGGTTTCGATATCCTGGCAGAGCCGGAGAAAGCCAAGCAGTGTATCGGCTATCTGCCGGAAATACCGCCACTGTATACGGACATGACGGTATATGAATATTTGATGTTTGTGGCTGAACTGAAAAAGGTACCCAAAAAGGAACGGGCCGTTCATGTGGGAGAGATCATGGGTAGAACGCAGTTGGAAGATGTGGCGGGGCGTCTGATCCGAAATCTTTCCAAAGGCTATAAGCAGCGTACCGGGCTTGCTCAGGCGCTGATTGGTTATCCGAAGGTGCTGATCCTGGATGAGCCGATGGTAGGACTCGATCCGAAGCAGATTTTGGAGATGCGGGATTTGATCAGAGAGCTTTCCGGGGAGCATACCATTCTCTTGAGTTCTCATATTTTGTCTGAGGTCAGTGCAGTGTGCGACCATATCATGATTTTATCCGGAGGGAAGCTGGTGGCCAGTGGTTCACCGGTGGAGCTGCAGGAAATGATGCAGGGGAAGACCAGTCTGGAGGTGGTAGCTTTCGGCGAAAAGGAACAGGCAGAGGAGATCTTGCAGGGCATTGGGCAGATTACGGCATGGGAGATCGAACCGGCTGAGGAGGCTGGCAGCATCAGGATACAGTTGGATGTGGCGGATCATGAAGATATTCGTAAAGAATTATCTGTGGCGCTGGCAGGCGCCGGTATGCCGATCTTGTCCATGAACCGGCTGGAGCGGTCGCTGGAGGATATCTTCCTGGAACTGACTAAAGATGCAGCGCAGGGAGAAGATGCGTCAGAGCAGGAAGATGGGGATATAGAAGAAAGTGATTCAGCAGAAGACAGAGAGGAGGATGTAGACGATGAAAGCAATCTATAAAAGAGAACTGAGATCCTTTTTTCATTCCTTTGTGGGCTGGCTGTTTCTGGCAGCCACGCTGTTCATGATGGGAATCTACTTTACGGTCTACAATATCATGTCGGGCTATCCCACGATTTCTTACGTATTGCAGAGCATCGTGTTTCTTTTTATCCTGACCATACCGATCCTGACTATGCGCGTTCTGTCGGAGGATCGGAAATATAAGACGGATCAGCTGATTCTCACAGCGCCTATTTCTGTGGGACAGATCGTGCTTGGCAAGTACTTGGCACTGGTGACGGTTCTGGCGATTCCGACGGTGCTTGTCGGTCTTACTCCTCTTGTCCTGATGAGAGCGGGAGAGTTTCAGACAGGGATTTCCTATGTGTCTTTGCTGGGCTTTTTCCTGTATGGCTGTCTGGGACTGGCGATCGGACTGTTTCTGTCATCCCTGACGGAGAGTGTCGTCATCGCGGCGGTGTTGACGTTGATCGTACTGTTTGCCGGATATATTATGGCAGGGCTTTGCAGTATGGTCTCCAGCGCCGGAACTGGGGTCTTTGCGGAATATTTCGTCAAGGTTATGTATTGTTTTGACATGATCGGGAGATTTGACGCGCTATCCAACGGTTATTTTCAGGTGGAATCGGTGGTTTATTTCGTTACGTTGACTGTTTTTGTCCTGTTCTGTACTGCGCAGTCGATCCAGAAACGGCGGTACAGCGTGTCAGGAAAAGGAATCAGGCTGGGTGCCTATAGTGTCATGGGAATCGTTGCGGCAGCCGTGGTCACTGTCCTGATCAATCTTGGTCTTAACTATGTGCCGGATCGGTACATTGCTTTTGACGTGACAGCGAATAAACTGTATACCTTGACAGAAGATACGAAGGAAATGGTAGGTGGGCTTAAAGAGGACGTGACGGTCTATGTGCTGGCAGATGAAGCGGCAAAGGATGAAGACCTGGACAATACGCTGCAGCAGATTGAGGGCTTGTCAAAGCATGTGACAGTAAATTATATCGATCCGTTGGCGAATCCGAAATTTTACTATAATTATACACAAGAGGAGCCAACAGGCAACAGTCTGATCGTGGAGGGGCCGAAAGGCAGCGCGGTGATCGACTACAATGATATTTATCAATATGATATGAATTACGCTACTTACCAGTACACGGTGACGGGCTACGACGGGGAGGGACAGATCCTTGCCGCGATCGCCAGGGTGACGACGGAGGATCTGCCCATATTTTATCTGATCATGGGACATGATGAGCTGGCTTTCGAGGAATCATTTTTAAAAACGTTGTCTAAGGAAAATCTTGTTTATGAGAATCTGAACCTGAATACGGTGGATGAGATTCCGGAGGATGCACAGGGTATTATCATCAATGCGCCTGCCAGTGACTATTCAGAGGATGATGTGGCAAAGATCGTGCACTATCTGGATCAGGGCGGCAATGCGTTGATCACACCTGTTTGGACTGACACTGAAATGAAGAATTTTGCGCAGCTTTTGGAGTATTATGGGGTTACTTTAGTAGACGGCCTGATCATCGAGGAGGACAGGACGCATTATTATCAGGTGCCTTACTGGCTGTTTCCCGATGTGGAAGACACTGCAGTCACGAAACGGATATCCGGCGGTTCTGTCTTTGTTCCTTATGCCAGTGGACTGGAGTATGAAGAGGATGCGGACGATCTGTTCTATACCCCTTTTCTTTGGACCAGTAGCAGTGCGTTTAGTAAACAGGAGATCTTTGACGGAGAGGATTATAGCCGAAGCGCAGATGCCGTCGATGGTCCCTTCGTGATCGGACTCAGTGTAGAGAAGAGCGTCGGTGAAGACGCGATATCCCGGGCGGCATTCGTGTCATCGGAGCAGATCTTCACTTCTTCTGCGGATAAGGTGGTGCCCGGTTACAATATGAAGTTGTTTGGCAGTATCGTAAGCAGTCTGGCAGAACACGAAAGCTCGGTGTCTGTGCCGGTGAAATATTTTGATATCGGCTATCTGACTTTTAGTGCGCGTACGGTCTATGTGGTGGGATTCTTGTCGATCATCGTGCTGCCGCTTAGCTGTCTGATCGTCGGTCTGGTGATATGGCTGCGGAGAAGAAGGTTGTAGGCGGACCTCAGGAGAAGCATAAAAGGCAGACGCCGTGTACTGTTTTAGCTAACTGACATTGGTTCAGCAGGGTTGTTGACTTCCTGGTAAGTTTGTGTAAGAATGAAGGTAATGTTACTTACAGTACCTTTTGGGCCGTGAAGAATAACAGAGTAATGTATGCGGGAGATTTTATCCTTGCTTTTTGAAAAGTTGTTTGTTAAAATATTAACATTAAGGCGAACATATTACATGTCATGCCTGTTTGCTGTAAGATTTTTGTTAAATGTGGCTATTTTAAAGGAAGCAGCTGTTTGACTATTCCGGGAGCAAAGGAGAAGTACAGCATACACGGCATAATAGGAAGACTGACAGGGAGGATCGATCATGAGAGGAATTGATACGCAGGTTCGTAAGAACAGACGCCGTATTTTTAAAGAAGTGGCCAATCTGGCTTATCATTCGGAGAATTTGAAGGATGATGTGGAGGCTCTTCCTTATAAGATCGTAGATTACGAAGAGTCAGAATATGAGAATATTTACAGGGAGCGGGCCATCGTGCGTGAACGGATCCGTCTGGCCATGGGGCTTTCGCTGCGGCCGGAGAACCAGCCGGTCCATTTGACTCAGGGATTAGAAGAGAGCAATATTGACGAGAAGTATTACGAGCCGCCGCTGATGCAGGTCATTCCTTCGGCCTGTAATGCCTGCCCGGAGAACCGCTATTATGTGACGGATCATTGTATGGGCTGTGTGGCACATCCCTGTAGGGAAGTTTGTCCGCGAGGCGCCATCTCCATGCAGAACGGCAAGTCGGTCATCGATCCGGAGAAATGTATTAAATGTGGTAAATGCAAGGTGGTCTGCCCTTACGATGCTATTTCCCATCAGGTAAGACCTTGCGCAGGCGCTTGTGGTGTGAATGCGATCAAGAATGATGAGAAGGGAAGGGCGGTCATTGATAATGACCTGTGTGTTTCCTGTGGACAGTGTATGGTGAATTGCCCGTTTGGTGCGATCGCGGATAAGTCCCAGATTTTCCAGTTGATCCGTGCCCTGCAGTCGGGGCATAAGATCGTTGCTCAGGTAGCGCCGGCCTTTGCGGGACAGTTCGGGCCGAACGTGACGCCGGATATGTTGAAGACGGCTTTGAAAGAGTTGGGATTTTATGATGTCTATGAGACGGCGATCGGTGCGGATCTTGGTGCCATCGCGGAGGCGGAGCACTATGCGTCGGAGGTTGCTACGGGCAAATTGCCTTTCAGCTTGACTTCCTGCTGTCCGTCCTGGTCGGTGTTGGCGAAGAAGTTTTTCCCGGAGACGATCGACAAGATTTCCAATGCTTTGACACCGATGGTGGCTACGGCCAGAATCATCAAACAGGATCATCCGGATGCCAAGGTGGTCTTTATCGGGCCCTGCGCTTCCAAGAAGCTGGAAGCTTCCAGGAGGACGATCCGTTCGGATGTGGACTTCGTCATCACATTTGAGGAGCTGACGGGTATCTTCGAGGCCAAAGGCATTTTGTTGGATGAGATCCAGGCGTTGGATGCCCTGCAGGGAGCGACAGGTGCCGGACGCGGCTACGGTGTAGCTGGCGGTGTGGCGAGCGCGATCGAGGAATGTGTGCGGGAATATTATCCTGACGTGGAAGTCAATATTGAGCATGCCGAGAGTCTGTCCGAGTGTAAGAAAATGTTGATGCTGGCGAAGGCAGGCAAGAAGAACGGCTGTCTGATCGAGGGCATGGCGTGTCCGGGCGGCTGCATTGCGGGCGCGGGTACCAATATCGCCATACCGGCTGCGGCCAAGGCAGTGGGCAGCTTCAAGAATGCAGCGGAGAAGAAGATTCCGGATCAGGCATAGGTATAGATGACAGATTGGTCGTATCGGAACGCGACCGGGAAGCATTTGCAGAAGACAGGAGGTTCCCGGCAAGAGCGATGCGGACAGAAGATGATATGGAGAAAAGAAATGAGTCAGAGAATAAGAACAAGATATGCGCCCAGCCCCACCGGACGTATGCATGTGGGGAATTTGAGAACAGCATTGTATGCGTATTTGATCGCAAAGCATGAGGGCGGAGACTTTATTTTAAGGATAGAAGATACGGATCAGGAACGTTATGTAGAAGGGGCAGTGGATATCATCTACCGCACTCTGGAGAAGACGGGACTGTTACATGACGAGGGGCCGGATAAGGATGGCGGTGTGGGTCCTTATGTACAGAGCGACCGGCAGAAGAAGGGGCTTTATCTGGAATATGCCAAGCAGCTGATCGAGAAGGGGCAGGCTTATTATTGCTTCTGTGATAAGGACAGGCTGGCCACATTGACCAGGACGGTTGCCGGGAAAGAGATCAACGTATATGATAAGCATTGCCTGCATCTTTCCAAAGAAGAAGTGGAAGAGAAGCTTGAGGCAGGTGTTCCGTATGTGATCAGGCAGAATAATCCCACGGAAGGGACAACTACCTTCCACGACGATATTTACGGGGATATCACGGTGGATAACAGTGAGCTGGATGACATGATCCTGATCAAGTCGGACGGTTATCCGACCTACAATTTTGCTAATGTGGTGGATGACCACCTGATGGGGATTACCCATGTGGTAAGAGGGAATGAATACCTATCCTCGTCACCCAAGTACAACCGCCTTTATGAGGCGTTTGGATGGGAAGTGCCGGAATATGTGCATTGTCCGCTGATCACGGATGAAAGCCATCAGAAGCTGTCGAAGCGGTGCGGCCATTCTTCTTATGAAGATCTGATTGAACAGGGATTCTTGTCGGAAGCCGTTGTAAATTTTGTGGCGCTTTTGGGATGGAGTCCGGAGGATAACACGGAGATCTTTACGCTGGAAGAATTGGTGGAGAAGTTTGAGTACCATCATCTGTCCAAGTCACCGGCGGTGTTCGATTATACTAAGTTGAAATGGATGAACGGAGAATATTTAAAGGCTATGGATCCGGAGAAGTTCTACGAAATGGCGGAGCCTTATCTGAAGGATGCGCTGACCCGTGATCTGGATCTGAGAAAGATCGCGGCCATGGTCAAGACAAGGATAGAGATCTTTCCGGATATCAAGGAAATGGTGGATTTCTTTGAGACGCTGCCGGAATATGATGTAGAGATGTATACCCATAAGAAGATGAAGACGAGTATGGAGTCTTCTCTGGAAGTGCTGCAGGAGATTTTGCCGCTTCTGGAAGCGCAGACGGATTATAGCAACGATGCGCTTTATCAGACGCTGTCAGCTTATGTGGCGCAGAAGGGGTGCAAGAATGGTTTCGTTATGTGGCCGGTGCGGACCGCGGTTTCCGGCAAGCAGATGACGCCGGCGGGTGCGACGGAGATCATGGAAGTACTGGGCAAGGAAGAATCTCTGCTCAGGATCCGTAAAGGAATCGAGAAATTACAGAGTGTCTGAGCAGATCATGAATCCGGATCAGGAGAAAGCGATTCTGCACACTGCCGGACCCGCGCAGATCATAGCGGGGCCCGGCAGTGGCAAGACCTTCGTCACCGTTCAGCGTATCTTACATCTCATCACACATCAGGACGTTGATCCCGTCCATATTCTTGTCATCACATTTACGAAAGCAGCAGCTTTGGAAATGCAGGAGCGCTTCTTTCGTCTCATGCAGCCGGAGCGGCCACCGGTAAGGTTCGGCACCTTTCATGCCGTGTTCTATCATATTCTGAAACAGTCAGCCCGTTATCAGGGGTATTCCATCATGACAGAATCAGAGAAAAGGAAGCAGATCCGTCAGATCGTGCGCATGTACACCAGGTTTTCTGGTGTGCAGGAAGAGGATTTGGACGAGCTGGTTTCTCTGGTCAGCGCCTGCAAGACGACGGGCAGTGTAAAGAAAATATCAATACAGGAGATAGGAGAGGAGGATATCCGTTTTGTTGTAAAAGAATACGAGAGCTATCAGCAGGAATTTTGCATGATGGATTTCGATGATATCATGATCCATTGTCATAGACTGCTACGGGAAGACAGTGAACTTCTGGCCTGGTGGCAGGAACGGTTCCGGTATATCCTGGTGGATGAGTTTCAGGATATTTCTCCACTGCAGTATGAGATCGTGCGGATGCTGGCGGCACCGCAGCAGAATCTTTTTATTGTGGGAGATGATGACCAGTCTATCTATGGCTTCCGGGGTGCCAGTCCTGACAGTATGCGGCAGTTTAAGCAAGATTATCCGACTGCGGAGGTCATTGCACTTAACCGGAATTATCGCTGTCACAGACAGATTGTGGCGGCGGCGCTTCAGGTGATCAGGGAGAACCGTAACCGCATCGACAAGCATATCGGCGCCATGCATGAAACCGGGGAGGGATTCCAACTGCGGCAGTATGAGGATGAGGAAAGCCTACAGCGGTCATTCGTCCAGGAACTTTGTGATATGCAAAGGGCCGGCCGGTTGTCATCCTGTGCCGTGATCTGCCGGACGAACTATGACTGTGCCATGTGGGCACAGGTCCTACGGAAGAATGAGATTCCTTTTTCCATGAAGGAGCGGCCCGGTAACCGGTTCCGTCATTTCGTGGTACAGGATATCATGGCTTATTTGGAACTGGCGGCGGAGGCGGATGACTCTGGCGGACTCTGCCGGAAATATTTTCTGCGGATCATGAACCGGCCGGTCAGATATCTAAAAAGGGACAGTGTACCAGATGAGAAAGTACGGGAAGACATACTGTTGGCATATTATCGCAACTCGACGGTCTTACAGGAACGGGCCAGAAAGCTATTTCGGGATCTTCGGTATCTGAAGGGTCGGAAACTGTATCTGCAGATTCATTATATCCGCAATATCATAGGGTACGATGGGTATCTGCGGGAAAAGTACGGCGGGTCAAAAGCGGAGGAACTGATCAGAATTGCAGCTAAGTTTCAGGAATTATCCGAACAGTTTTCGACATTACGGGACATGAAGGAATATATCGCTGACTATGAGGATACGCTAAAGGATATGCAGGAACAGAAAAAGGAGGATGCAGTCAAGCTGCTGACTATGCATGCTTCCAAAGGCTTGGAATTTGACGGTGTTTATCTGCCGGATTGTCAGGAGGGAAAGATGCCTTCCGCCAAGGCGGTGACGCCGGAGGAAATAGAGGAGGAGCGGCGTCTGTTCTACGTGGCCATGACCAGGGCAAGATACAGTTTGTATCTATTGTCCGCCAAAGGAAAAACCGGAAAAGATGCACCTTCCCGGTTTCTGGCATGTCTGTCAGGAAATCTGGCAGTCAGGGACGTGTTATGAATCCGCTTCTTCACCGCCTACCAGTTCGTCAAATTCTGCCGCATCGAGATACTCGTCAAAAGCCTCCGCCACGGCTTCATATTCCTCATCGTCCTCAATGTAATCCAGTACAGGCTCCTCGTTAGGGTCGTCCGGATTCTCACTGTAACGGTAGAACCAGACTTCCCCTTCCGTGTTGTCTCCGCTTTCATCCAGCGGGAGCAGGACGATGTAATCCTTGTTTAGCACGGAGAGGATAGTGATCACCGCACAGGTGACGGTAGTGCCGTCCTCCAGATCCAGATCCACGGTCATTTCCTCAGCGTCATAGCCATTGTCGCTGTCAGGTATATTATTTTTGCTCATAGTGGGTACTTCCTTTCTTTCACAGCGGTAGAGACTGTGAATACTTGCAGTAGTTTATGGTTATTTTACTGAAATTTGGCCGGATATTCAATGGATTTTCTGAAAATAAAACAAGTTTTTGTTTTGGAATCTTATCTTTTGTGATAAAATGATAACATGGCATTTAATTTGTATTATGTCAGCTGTGTGGTGGGGATACAGATATTGGTTTTTCAGGAATGCTCTATCAGCTCAAATAACCATAAACTTACATTTTGGCGGAGGATTTCATGAACAAAGACTTTAAAGTAGGTAAGACACAGATTTATCCTTTAGGCGTGTATTTCCGACATGCAGGGCTGCACGTTGCGGCAGTGCACAGAAGAATACATACGGAAGATTCAGCAGAATTCGGTATCATTCTGTATGACAGAAGACACAGAGGCGGCATCAGGATTCCGTTTCCGGAAGAAAACAGGGTCGGTTCCGTTTATGCTATGATGCTGGAAGGCTATCAGAACAGAGAATTCAGCTATCTTTTTTACTGTGGGAATCGGGTCTGGCAGGATCCTTACTGCAGGAAGATAGAATGTACCACGAAATATGGCGTGCCGAGAAAAGGGCCGGTGCGCTGCATGGTGCCGGATGAACACTACGACTGGGCAGATGATCGTGCACCGGCAGTCCCTTATGAAGATACAGTGCTGTATGCCCTTCATGTACGGGGATTTACGAAGCACAGATCATCCGGCGTAGTGCATAAGGGAACTTATGCAGGGATCATAGAAAAGATCCCATATCTGAAGGGTTTGGGGATCACTTCAATCCTGCTGATGCCGGCTTACGAGTTTGACGAGATTCAAGTACAGGACAACATACAGACACTTCTGACGATGGAACAGGCGGCAGCTTCCTACAGACAGACTGCAAAGCGGCCGACGGGAGGGGATGAGACCGCGCCGGCATCTGCGAAGCGTGAACTCCCTTACAAGATCAATTACTGGGGATACCGCAGGGGCATGTATTACAGTCCCAAGGGCAGTTATGCGTACAGTCAGGATGCGGTGGGCGAATTTAAGGATATGGTGAAGGCGCTGCACCGGGAGGGCATTGAGATATTGATGCAGTTTTACTTCCCGACGGAGGTTGCCCCGGCGGAGATGCTGGATGTACTAAAGTATTGGAAAGTGGAATATCATATAGACGGTTTTCATGTGATGGGAGTGGATCTGCCTATTGGGATGTTTGCCGTGGAGCCGCTATTGTCCGATACGAAGCTGCTGACCGTGCAGCAGTACAGCCCGGTGTCCGCGGGGAAGCCAACCTCATCCCGCAGTATCGGCTGGCTGAGTGAGGGATTTCAGTATGATATGCGCCGGCTGTTGAAGGGGGATGACAATATGATCAACCAGTTTATCTTCCATGTGCGCAACAACAGACCGGAGACGGGTATTATCAATTATATTGCCAAGTGGGATGGTTTCCGCCTGGCGGACTTGGTATCGTATGACCGGAAGCACAATGAGGACAACGGAGAGGACAACCGGGACGGGACGGATTATAACTGTAGCTGGAACTGCGGCGTGGAGGGCAGGAGCCGACGGAGATCCATTCTGCATCTGCGCATGAAACAGATGCAGAATGCCATGACACTGGTCTTTCTCTCGCAGGGGACACCGCTTCTCTACAGCGGTGATGAGTTCGGGAATACTCAGAACGGCAACAATAATCCGTACTGTCAGGATAATGATACCGGGTGGATCAAGTGGAACCAGATGGAGAGCGGGAGCGAATTGCTGTCGTATACGAAGATGCTGATCCGGCTGCGCAGAGAGCATCCGATCTTGCACAGTGCCATGCCTCTTAAGGGGATGGATACGTTATCCTGCGGTTATCCGGATATCTCCTTCCACGGTAAGGAAGCCTGGCGGCCGGATACAAGTCCTGCCAGCAGGTCAATGGGAGTCATGTATTGCGGCTATTATGGGGAGATTGACGGTCGAAGAGATGAGGAATTTATCTATTTTGGGGTGAATCTGTACTGGGAATCCCATGTTCTGGGGCTGCCGACGTTACCCAAGGGGAAAGCCTGGAAACAGTTTGCTTCCACGGATATAAGGAAGAGAACGGGTCAGAAGACGGAAGCGGAATGTAAGCCGGATGAACAGTCGGAATGCATGCAAAAGGATCAGCCGGCAGAGCAGGGGAAAGAAGTACTTGAGAAGCAGGAAGAGAATCTGCTGAAGATCACTATTCCGCCGCGGACCATCATGATCTATACGACGCAGGATTGTCCGGTACAGGAACGCCCGCCTAAGCAGCGCCGCAGACGCAGTAAGTCTTCTTTGGAGAAGAGAAGTGAACCTATAGTAACAGAATAAGGATAGCAGAGTCATGATAAAAGCATGGGAGCATTTTAAAACGATAACACTTCATAAACGTCTGGTGATGGAGGGATGCTTTAAGGTCGGGCTGTACTGGCAGGGGATCGTGCACGATCTGTCTAAATTCAGTCCCACCGAGTTCCTTGTGGGCGCCAGATACTGGCAGGGTGACAGAAGCCCCAATAACGCGGAGCGCGAAGAGATGGGATATTCTTCTTCGTGGCTGCACCACAAAGGCCGGAACAAACATCACTATGAATATTGGATTGATTACAGCAGTCGGGGCATAGAGGGCGGTATGGCACCGGCACCGATGCCGAGGCGGTACATTGTGGAGATGTTCATGGACCGGATCGCAGCCTGCAAGGTTTACCATAAAGACGCTTATACCTGCAAGGATCCATTGTTGTATTACCAGTCGTCTCAGACTCCGCCGCCGCTACATCCGAAGACGAAGAAGCTTTTGGAGCTTTTGCTGCATATGTTGGCGGAGAAAGGCGAAGAAGAAACGTTTCGCTATATCAGAGTCAGGGTCTTAAAGTAACCTTCTTACTCCTTTTTGCATAGGATATCATATAAAAAAAGGAGATGAGAATATATGAACTGTAGCGTTATACTGTTATTTTTATTATTCTGTGGCCGGAACGGCTGCGGTTGCGGCAGGGACACGAGCTGCGGCTGCGAAGAACCAAGACCTGTACCACCGCCGCCATGTCGCCCGAGAGAACGGGACTGTGAGTGTGGCAGAGAACGCGAATGCGGCAGGGAGCGCGAGCGGGAATGCGGCAGAGAACGCGAGCCGGAACGTAATTGTCCGTGCGGGAGCGATTCCCGTTTTGAACCGCGCTTCGAGCCGAGACCGTTTTCCGACGGCTGCGGATGCAATGAGAAATAGAAGTAAGCATAGCTTGTGTGCGAGATTCGTTAAACGGACGCGGATAAGCTGATCAGTATGCACTGCCTTTTCTTTTCGGTTGACGAAAAGAAGGGGCAGTGTTAAACTGTTTCAAAGAAAGTGTAGAAGTATCATAACAGGTGAACGGAGGATGACATGTTAGACGGAAAGAAAGTTTTATTCAGTGGTATGCAGGCAACGGGTAATCTGACACTTGGCAATTATCTGGGTGCGTTAAAGAACTGGGTTACGCTCTGCGATGAGTATATGTGCTTCTATTCGGTGGTAGACCTGCATTCGATCACGGTGCGCCAGGATCCGGCGGAACTGCGGAAAAGAGCACGTAATCTGTTGACCTTGTACATAGCGGCAGGTATCGATCCGGAGAAGAACTGCCTTTATTACCAGTCTCATGTATCCGGCCATGCGGAACTGTCCTGGATCTTGAACTGCTTTACCTATATGGGAGAATTAAACCGCATGACACAGTTCAAGGACAAGGCTTCCAAGCATGCAGATAACATTAATGCCGGACTGTTTACGTATCCGGTGCTGATGGCGGCTGATATCCTGCTGTATCAGGCGGATGTGGTGCCGGTGGGTAAGGACCAGCTGCAGCATCTGGAGATCACGCGGGATATCGCACAGCGCTTCAACGGGATTTACGGCGATGTCTTCACGATTCCCGAACCTTATCTGGGCAGGACAGGCGCCAGCATCAAAAGCCTGCAGGATCCCTCGAAGAAGATGTCCAAGTCCGATGAGAATCTGAATGCCAGCATCTATCTGATGGATGATCCGGATACGATCATCCGTAAGTTCAAGCGGGCCGTGACGGACTCAGAGGCTTGTGTCCGCTATAGCGAGGAACAGCCGGGTATCCGCAATCTGATCGATATCTACTGTGCCTGCACGGGCAAGACACCCCAGGAGACAGAGCAGGAGTTTGCAGGCAGAGGGTACGGAGAGTTTAAGATGGCTGTGGGTGAAGCTGCTGTAGGCGTCTTAAAACCTCTGCAGGATAGATTCCATGACTTGTCCGGTAACAAAGATTACATCGATAAGATCATCAAGGAGAATGCGGAAAAGGCAAATTATTATGCCATGAAGACACTGCGCAAAGTACAGAAAAAAATCGGTTTCCCGGAGAGAATACGATAAACAGAAATAAATGTCTATACAGAAGAAAGTAAGACCATGCCACGGTTACAGGAAGGCATGGTCTTTTCAGTGGGATAGACGGAAACAAAGGGTGCTGTTCCATGGCAAACAGGATATTCAAAAAATCCCGGTATCCTGTGTTGCGCAGGGTCATCCCTGAAATACATCGGTGAAATATCCGGCTGCGGAGACGGGTTCGCCGCCTCTTGACAGGTGGCTCGTATCGCCGATGACTTGTGCCCGGAATTGGGCGATATTGCCGCGGCGTTCTTCTGTTCCCAGGATGGTCACGGAAGTGGGAGCCAGATAGAGACTGTGGAACAATAATGCAGGGGACATGCCAAGCAGATGGCTCATCATCACGCAGGTCACGCCCAAATGGCAGAATAGGACGATCGTGCTGTCTGTCTTGTCGATCTGTTCACGCATCTTATCAGTATGGTTCGGTGTGACGATGTTTGGTGCAGCAGGTTGCTCCCGGACTTCTTGTGCGGAGAGGTTCTCGTTCAGGTAATAATTGTGGAATCTTCGGTAGCCGTAGGTGGCCAGAATATCGTCGAGTCCGTCGCACACTTCGGCGTAAGCGGGGAGCAGTGCAGGATTGGAGCGGTAAAGCTGTGTTTCCTTCCAATCATTCCGGTCATACATCTGGGGAATCTCAGTCCAGTATTCCGGCATGAAATCCCAGGGTACGCCTATCCGGCCAGTGGTGGGATCTTCCA
>OFGO01001481.1_pt1 | contig 16980 bp, 17 predicted proteins | sample 1521761 | NCBI WGS metagenome assembly OFGO01 (sample SAMEA3504128, study PRJEB24116) | mouse gut metagenome | biome: mouse gut; feature: mouse-associated habitat; material: faeces | place: Denmark | collected 2011
AGTCTGGTTTCGTGTCTGTTCAGTTGTTTTTGGATAGAATTATCCATGTGTTATTGTAGCAAATCTGCGGATAAAGGTCAAGGACTGGCAGAGAAAAACGGAAAGAAAATCAAAGAGGGTTAGGGATACTTCCCTATGGAAATTTCATCATGCGGACGGTAGGGAAGTATGGGGAATTTCGCCCATGTGTCCGGACATGGGCAGTGCTTGCTACTCTACCCTCGACACTCCCGGAGGGTGTGTTGGTTTGTGGAGTTTTTGTGCCTTTATCATGATTCTCGACTTTTAACTTGCTTTTTGATATAATAAAAACACACAAGGCATAGGAGGAAAAACAGAAATGTTAAGACCGAAAGAAGTTGTTCAGTTATGGGTAGATGCATTCAATAAACATGATGTGGAAGCAATTACAGCCCTTTATCATGAAAATGCGACGAATCACCAAGTAGCGAATGAGCCAGTAGTAGGCATTGAAGCAATCCGTACCATGTTCACAGCCGAATTTTCAACATCGGATATGACAGCTATCGTAGAAAATATTTTTGAGGATGGGCAATGGGCAATCCTTGAATGGCGAGATCCATTGGGGTTACGAGGGTGTGGTTTTTTTCAGGTAGTGAATGGGAAAATTTTATTCCAGCGAGGCTATTGGGATAAGCTCTCATTTTTGAAACAGCATAATCTTCCAATAGAGTAAATATGACATTTTAGGAGAAAATATGGAATACCGGACATTGGAAAATACAGATTCCGTTTGTATATACGAAGCGTTTACACAGGCATTTTCTGATTATCAGGTTTCAGTTGATATGCCTTTTAAATCTTTTGAAACAATGCTGAAAAGAAATGGATTTATGCCTGCGGTTTCAGTTGGAGCCTTTGCAGATAGAACGCTTGTCGGTTTTATCTTGAATGGAGTGAGAGATTGGGATAACGAAAAGACAGTCTATGACCTCGGAACAGGAGTTACCCCCGATTTTCGGAGAACAGGAATTATGGGGGAATTATTGAATCTGGTTAGCACTATATGTATAAAAAATAAAATCAGCGTGTATCAACTGGAAGTGATTCAAGATAATGAGAAGGCGCTCACTTTATATAAAAAACAGGGATTTCGAATTAACAGAATATTGAATTGTTACCAACTGACGGGCAAGATAAAAGAACCGGGCGTACATAAAGTGTGGAAACTGGAACATCCGGAAAAATTACAAGATGATCAATGGACAGCAGTCAAAGATTTTTGGACTTATCCACCTTCATGGCAAAACGCAAAAGATGCTGTTTGTGCAATCGCTAAATCCTTTTCTTATACGATTGTTAAATTTGATGGAAACTTGATTGGATATGGTATTGTGGACAAAATAAAAGGAGATATTGCGCAGTTAGCGGTACATCCCAAATATCGCAGAATGGGAGTTGCCACAGAGATTTTGTTAGATTTACTTAAACAAACAAAGAGTTTAGAGATGAGAGTAATAAATGTGGATGAACGGGATCAGGCATTGAACGCTTTTTTGAAGAAATTGAAATTTAGTGTATTTGTTAAACAATATGAAATGAGAAAACATTTTTCTGCTTAGGATATTGTATAGATGAAGAAGCTGGCTTTGAGGACAGTTGTCAGTAAAGGAGCAGTTATGAGATATAACAAAACAATAATATTAAGTAATGGCATGGAATGTTGTTTGAGGAATGGAACAGAGAGTGATGGTCAGCTTGTAGTGGATAATTTCAATCTGACACATAGTGAAACAGATTATTTGCTTACATATCCAGATGAAAACAGTTTTAATGCCGCACAGGAAAGCCAGTTTCTGAAAGAAAAAGCTGAGAGTGAAAGAGAGATTGAATTGCTTGCCATAGTTGACAGTGTAATTGCGGGAACAGCAGGAATTGAGGCAATCGGTACAAAATATAAGGTACGGCATCGAGCAGAATTTGGCATCAGTGTTGTGAGAAAGTATTGGGGACTTGGAATTGGTAAGGCTTTGCTGACTTCGTGTATCGAATGTGCTAAAACAGCGGGATATAACCAGCTTGAACTTAAAGTAGTTGCTGAAAATGAAAGAGCAGTTTCTATGTACGAACGGGCTGGATTTGTCGAGTGTGGAAGAAATCCCAAAGGATTTCGCTCCCGCATAGCTGGATTTCAGGAAGTCATTTCTATGAGATTGGAATTGTGATGATCGACAAATTTATTCCAGTTTCAAAATGGAGGTTACTGTCTACTGGGGTGACTGGTTGGAGTTGTTGAGCAAAAGCCAGTATGGGGAGTAGCCAAATTTTCCTTGATGTTGTTCGGCTGTTTTTATTGTCTCTGCATCTGAACAGAGAATGACAACCTTTACAGGATAATTATCCGAATATTTGATGTTTCTTAAATATTATCTCCCTTTTCAGATTATGGTTGCGATTGCTCTATTTTTTAATTTTTCGTTAAAGAGGCGGGACGGGGGCTATCCATAACGGAAAACTCCCCGATAAACGGAAAGTAGTTTATTTCTTTGCAATTATCTTGTACATTTCTGGACACCGATTTTTTAAATAATTATGCCTTTTTCCATATTTTCTGTAATATCCTTACCCGGAAGCATTTGAAGTAATGCAATATTTATCTCGTTTCCCATAAAAGATACTCTTGTATATTTCGATTTGTTGCTTTGAATATTAGCATAAGTCTCCAGAAAATTCAATGTAAGTCAATATTATTTAATGCTTTCTTTTCGGATGCAGATGTGTTATAATTACTACATTTCCAAAAAGGAGTTAAAAAATATGCGGCAAGGTATTCTTAAATAAAACTATAATCAAATAGTGGGAACAAAAAACTTTGGGATGTCCTTTGGAACAAGGGCTTAGTTTTTTGTACCAAATTTAAGAATACTTTTGCCTTATTTATATTGACATAGCAAGACAAGTGGCAAGTACCTATTGGTGCGTGTCTTTTATGTGTATGTCCACAGATTATATCCCCAGTGGTAAAAGTATTTTACTGCTGGGGATTTTTATGTCTTTTTTGGCTGTGAATGGAGGACGACATATGAAAATAATTAATATTGGCATTCTTGCGCATGTTGATGCAGGAAAAACAACACTGACAGAAAGCCTGCTGTATACAAGTGGGGCAATCATGGAACCAGGTAGTGTAGATAAAGGTACAACAAGAACGGACTCTATGGCTTTGGAACGTCAAAGGAAAATTACAATTCAGGCTGCCGTTACATCTTTTCGCTGGAAAGGGTACAAAGTTAATCTTGTGGACACCCCCGGACACATGGACTTTTTAACAGAAGTGCATCGCTCCTTATCGGTTCTGGATGGAGCAATTTTAGTAGTGTCCGCAAAAGATGGTGTACAAGCCCAGACCAGAGTGCTGTTTCATGCGCTAAGGAAAATGAAGATACCAACAATCATTTTTATCAATAAAATAGATCAAAGTGGTGTTGTTCTTGAGCAAACTTATCAAAATATCAGAGAAAAATTAACAGAAGATATGATTGTTATGCAGGAAGTTCATTTATGTTCAGAAATAATACTTTCTGATGTTGCAGATTTTGAAAAGTGGGATGCTGTAATTGCTGGGAATGATGATATTTTAGAAAAATATCTTTCAGGAGTCCCTTTGACACTGTGGGAACTGCAAAAAGAAATAAAACGAAGGGTACAAAGGGGAACGCTTTTTCCGGTATATCATGGAAGCGCAAAAGACAATATCGGGGTAAAAGAATTGCTTGAAGTGATTACAGAAGTTTTTTCATTGGAAACAGACGACAGTCAATCGGAATTGTGTGGGTATGTATTTAAAATTGAATATACCGAGCAGAAAAAACGACGTTGCTATTTAAGGCTCTATAGCGGTACGCTTTGTTTACGGGAAACGATTCTTTTGTCAAAAAAGGAAAAAATTAAAATTACAGAGATGTCAATTCCATTTGATGGAGAAATCGTCCCAACAGACACCGCTGATTCCGGGGAGATTGTTATTTTATCTGACAATACATTAAAACTAAATGATGTTCTGGGAGATGAAAAACTATTGCCACGCAAGGCGTGGACGGATAATCCCCTGCCGTTTTTTCGGACAACGATAGAGCCAATCAAAGCAGAGCAAAGGGGAGTATTACTGGATGCCCTTACAGAGATTGCGGATACTGATCCGCTTCTGCATTTTATGATTGATTCTATCACTCATGAAATTATTCTTTCCTTTTTGGGAAAAGTACAATTGGAAGTTGTTTGTTCTTTATTAAATGAAAAATATAGTGTCGAGGTAGCAATAAAAGAGCCTACCGTTATTTATCTGGAAAGACCACGAAAAGAGGCTCATTATACAATTCATATTGAAGTACCGCCAAATCCCTTTTGGGCGTCGATTGGTTTGGCTGTCACTCCTCTTCCTGTTGGAAGCGGAACAGAATATGAAAGTAAAGTGTCTCTCGGTTATTTAAACCAAAGCTTTCAAAACGCAGTTATGGAAGGGATTCGGTATGGATTAGAGCAGGGAGTGTATGGATGGGAGGTAACAGATTGCAGAATTTGCTTTGAATATGGTGTTTATTACAGCCCGGTCAGTACTCCGGCAGATTTCCGCTTTCTTGCGCCTGTTGTGTTGGAACAGGTATTAAAAAAAGCGGGAACGCAAGTTTTAGAACCCTATCTTTCTTTTACCCTATTTGCGCCGCAGGAATATCTTTCACGAGCTTATCATGATGCTGTGAAATATGATGCGGTAATTGAAACAACTTCGTTAAAAAATAATGAGGCAATTTTAACTGGAGAAATACCGGCTCGGCGGATCGGGGAATACAAAAGTGATTTGAATTTCTATACAAATGGAAGAAGCGTTTGCTTGACAGAATTGAAAGGGTATCAGGAAACTTCAGGGGAACCTGTAGTACAACCTCGCCGCCCAAATAGTCGGTTAGATAAGGTTCGCCATATGTTTCAGAAGATAATGTAACGTCTTGCGCAATGCAAGTGTTCATTGCTGGCTATTGCGAAATATCATTGATAAAATCAGTATCAGAGAGGAGGAACTATTTTGAACCAGGAACAGACGGATATTACAACAGGAAAGCAAATACGTCATCTGCGAACACAATCGGGAATGACACAGGAAGAACTAGCCGGGGAATTGAATGTTACCCGGCAGGCACTATCGAATTGGGAGAGAGATGTTAATGAACCCGATTTAAATATGTTGAAAAAAATTTGCTTTCTTTTTGGAGTCAACATGGACGATTTTGCGAAGGAGGTAATAACAAAGATGGAAACATATGAAAAAAAGGAGAAACGACAATTTAATAAGTACGATATGGCAATTGGACTTTTTTATGGTGTTGGTATATTTCTTGGCATTGGTATTTTCTTTGTTGGCGGTTTTATGACAATGTCGGGTGCAGGGTGGGGAGCATCACTATTTGGCGGTGGCTGTTTTTCTCTTGTATTTGGCTTGATATGCCATGCAGTTATTACATTGAGAAGAAATGACAAATGATGACATATTCTGCTTCCTTAAAAAGAAGCGTTCTGTACAGCAAAACAAGCCACAGTTTTGCAGAGGAAGGAGGTAATTAGGCGGCTAAGGGTGGCCGCCTTTGTTTTAGAAAAGAGATAGGAGAGGGAGTGGATTTACTTTGAAAAATTTTTATATGTCCGAAGATAGGCTTCCACAATAGCGAGAATTGTTGTAATCTGTTCTTCTGTACATTGTGACAGGTAAACCAACAGCCGCTGGTAGTCGAGGTTGTCTGCCGGGACAGTTGGATAAAAAAACGGATCGGCGGAAATATGTAAGGCTCGTATGAGCTGCCCCAGCTTTTCAAGGCTTGGCACGTTTCCATGATTTTCGATTTCCTTGATATAGCGTGAGGAAACGCCGGATTTTTCAGCCAGTTCTTCATAGGTCAGTTTTTGTTCAGTCCTAGCCTGCTTCAGACGAAGTCCCATTTCCTTGTCAATTTTCTTTTTTCTTGCCATATATGCACCTCCATGTATAGTGTATATTGCACATTTTACTTTTAAAATGCACTAATAATTCACTTTATCAGAGGGGCATAATACACAATAAAATAGAATGACTTTGGATATTGCATATAAAAAAACGCAGTATCCAAAGGTTTTTTTGCGTGGTTTTTATCCTTTGGGTACGTTTAGGGGAATTTATGTGTTCTGAACGGTCTGAGGGATATTTTTTTGACTTCGGGAACCTGTCCGTCTATTGGCGTGGGAAGGTTCTTTTATAAGGTGTTTTACTGGAAGTGAAGCAGAATATACCTTAAAGAGTGAACTATACACGCTCGCAGTTTGTGGAGAAAACAGAATAACAGATATGAATAACGTCCAATGGGCATTGAGCCTGTTCGGGCGTTTTTTATATAAATTTTTCAAAAATTTTTACTCCCACCCGAACATTAGCCTATTGCTATTTGGCAGATACAACGGAAAGGGAAAAGGCGTATGCCTTTGTCACGTCACAACGGGGGAGGAGGTGAACTCGTATGAAGAAACCTTCTTGCCATGATGAACTGACAATCAGGCATCGCTTTGACCGCCTGTGCCAGATGTCGCTGAAAGGTGAAGCGATTAACTATTACCGGCACATGGATTACCGCAGGGAGCATGAAGCCATGTTTTCTGAACTGTCTGAAAAGGAGCTGAACCAGTTGTTTGTTATGGATGAGTATGGAGTGGAAAACAGTCATTTCACAGTACATGGATATGACATTGAAGTGAAAGACACCCTGATTGCGGAAGCGTTGCAGGCACTTTCGGAACGGAAGCGGAATGTAATACTGCTTTCGTATTTTCTGGAAATGAGCGATGCGGATATAGCAAGGGAAATGAACCTTGTACGCAGTACGATCCACGAACACCGGACACGCTCACTTGAGATTTTAAGAAAGATTATGGAGGAAAAAGCAGATGAAAAAGAAATGTAAGAATAGCGAAGAAAAGAATTTGCTGCCTTTCCATATCATAAAGGCAGCATCAGAAGGCGATGTAATGGCAATCAACACAGTCCTGAAGCATTATGAGGGATACATAATTACCCTGTCCACCCGGAAGATGTATGACGAGGGAGGGCGGCTTCATTATTGTGTTGATGAAACACTGCGCCGGAGGCTTGAAACAAAGCTGATTACAAAGATACTGGCGTTTGAAGCGGTATAAGGGGCGGTTAGCTGCCCTTTTCCATAGCTGACAGATTTACAGCGGTGTACCTTGAAAATTGAATATACAATAACCTCACAGGACGTGAGAAACTGTGGAGCTACACAGCAGATACGCTATGACTGTCTGTTCCGGTATGGAATTGAAAGTGAAGAAGCATTTGATGATGTTGAAGCAAAGGCACGAGCGAAAAAATATCAGTGTTGGAGTAGAAAACTTCCTATACAGGAAGAGGGGATTCTATTGGCGAAGAAACAGTTTCGTGATAATGATACTTCTGGCGAAAGTCAGTCACATAGAAAAGATGATGGTGCAAGTCCAATGTGGGCAGGTTTCCCGCCTGTCACCTGTGAGGATATTTTTAATATGTTTATCAATGAAAGTTTATCTTACAGACGAATTTTCATTGATAAACATATCAAAAAATAATGATTTGGCGTGGGACATGATACATATAGGACAAGCAGATGTCAATATAATGGAATGTGGAAAAGTGAAAGAGGTGTATGTATATTGAGCATAGAAGAAATGAAAAATGTGGATGTAAGGACAGTAAAAAGGGAGGAACTTGCAGATATAAGAGAAGTGGAAGTAAATAAAAGGAAAAGCCGGGAAGGACAGATTAAGGACTATCTCGAACAGATTAAGAATCCTTACTGTTATAGATATGGGGAATATGTTGTTAAGATTGGCTTTGAGGATACAACAGTGACACTTACGGATCGGCTGCAGGAGCTGATATTAAAAACTGCCAGTGCAATGTGAAACTTTCACAAGTGAAATTGCGTATTTCTTCATTGGACAAAAGCGGGAATCTGTGCTAAACTATATTCAGGACTAAATTCATATGTGGAACCCTGATTTTATGGTTTGTCAGCACTATAAAATTAGGAGGAAGCGGTATGGGTGAATACATTTCATACATATCTTATTTGGCTGCTGTGTACCTGCGTCTGTCAAAAGAAGATGAAGATTTGCGGGAGAGCAAGGACAAGAAAGAAAGCAACAGCATCGCCAATCAAAAGGCATTGATATTAAAAGCAATAGAATCTATGCCAAATGTTACCCTTTATGACATTTATATAGATGATGGATTTACAGGACTTAATTTTGAACGTCCAAGTTTTCAGCGTATGTGCCAGGATATTTACGATGGTAAGGTGAATATGGTCATTGTTAAGGACTTGTCAAGGTTAGGACGTGATTACATTGATTCTGGACGCTATGTGAAAAAAATTTTCCCGTCCTATCATGTCCGGTTTGTATCTGTACTGGATCATTTTGACAGCCTGACAGCTACGCAAAGCGATGTAAATCTGCTGATTCCGGTCAAAAATTTTGTAAATGATAATTATAGCCGGGATATATCTGGCAAAGTGAGAAGTCATCAGGAGGTTATGCGTGAAAGCGGGCTGTATATCGGCGCTCATGTTGCATACGGCTATAAAAAACTGGAAACGGACAGGAATAAAATTATACCAGACGAATATGCGGCTGATATTGTGCGTAAGATTTTTGAATGGAAATTGAAAGGGTTAAGTTCGGGAGCAATCGCAGAGAAGCTCAATGGACTTGGCGTAGCTGCTCCCTCCGAGTATAAAAGACAGCTTGGGGGAAATTATAAGTGCGGCTTTCAAAAAAATGCAAAAGCAAAATGGTCGGCGGTATCTATTAACCGCATATTAAAGAACAAGATTTATATAGGTGTGCTTGAACAGGGAAAACGTGAAAAAGTCAATTATAAGCTGAATAAGGTTATAGAAAAGCCGGAAACAGAGTGGGCGGTAAAAGAAAATACCCATGAAGCGATTATCAGTAAGGCGGATTTTGAAAATGTGGCAAAACTCTTAAATCTTGACACCCGTAAATCTCCGGATGAAGAAACTTTGTTCATGCTGTCCGGTTTGATGTTCTGTGGGGAATGTGGCAGGAGTATGGTCAGACGTTGTAACCGTTATAAAGCGAAACAGAACATATACTATATATGTGCCACTTATAATAAAGGAAAAGGGTGCAGTCGCCACAGCATAAACCAGTCAGTGGTAGAAGATATACTGCTGGATGCAATCAAAAGGCATATTGAACACGTTGCCAAACTGGATGAACTTTTGACTTTAATGAAAGAGAATGAAGCCTGTTATGATGATGTGGTGGCGAATGACCGGGAAATCCTTGCTAAGTATCAAGAGCTGGAACAGTGTAAGAAGGTGGAAATGGCTTTGCACAGAGATCTGGCGGCAGGGATTATTTCCATAGATGAATATGAGCAGTTTAAAGAAAATTTTGCTCGTAAGTCCGCAGAGATAGAGGAAACAATCAGAAAATTGCAGGCGGAGATAGAAACAGTTTTTAAAGAAGGACTGTTTGCGAATGAATGGATTGATACATTTACGAAAAAAGGAAATATCACATCGTTAGATAGAAGTATCGTTCTGTCATTAGTGGAGAAAATTACTGTTTATGAAGAAAACAGAATTGAGATCACCTTTAAGTATCAGGATGAATACGAAACCTTATGTAAAATTACAAGTAGTATTGCCTGCAATCCTACTGGGCACATTCCGGCATCTATGAAGGGGGTGGGCATCAATGGCTAGGACAGCGGACAGGTATAGAAAGAACTATGTTAAAACAAAGAAAACTGACAAAGTATATCAGGTTGGAGATTATTTAAGGCTATCGGTGGACAGTGACTATACAGGGAGCGACTCCTTAGAAAATCAAAGAAAGCTGGCACAGGAATATATAAGTAGACGTCCTGACCTGAATATAGTAAGAGAATATGTTGATGATGGGAAAACAGGAACAGATTTTTCACGTCCGGCATTTAGCCGGATGATAGCAGATATGAAAGCAGGAATCATTGACTGTGTGATTGTCAAGGATTTATCCCGGTTTGGAAGGGAGTACATAGAAGCCGGCAATTATATTGAGAAGGTATTTCCGTTCTTAGGTGTGCGCTTTATATCCATTGTTGACAGGTATGATAGTGCTGATGCAGATTGCAGCAGAGAACTTTTGCTTATTTCTCTTAAAAACCTTATGCATGAGATGTATGCAAGGGATATTTCCAAGAAAGTAGGAAGCACCTTTCGGACGAAACAGGAAAAAGGGATGTTCTATCGCAGTGCTACGATTCCTTATGGATATAAGATGAATGGAAGTGGTACGAATTATATGATCTGTGAGCAGACAGCTCCGATTGTACGGGAGATATTTAAACAGTGCGGCGAGGGGATTTCTAATTATGCAATAAGCCGATGGCTGTATGATAACCATGTTTATACACCACAGCAATATGCTTTGACAGGCAGTGTATATAGGAAGCCGGAAGAAGAGCTGAAAATATGGCATTGTTCTACAATTAAGCGGCTTCTGGAAAACCCTGTTTATATCGGAAGGGTTATAAGACATCAATCAGAGCAGAGCTTTTTTGCGGGGAAAAAGGCAAGTCCAGTACCGGAACAGGAGCAGATTGTTATTGAGAATAACCATGAACCGATTATTGAAAAGTCGATGTTTGAGATTGTCCAGAAGATACTAAGTCAGACAAAGGATAAAAAAACCGAATCTGCCTGTGAACGCCAAACGGTTGTATTTGAGAGAAATATATTTCAAGGGAAGCTGTTCTGCGGCTCTTGTAAGGCAAATATGGTCAGGGTAGGCGCTTATCGCTCTGTCAATGGGGTAAAGGAGCAATACAAGATTTTTAAGTGCAGTACTCATAGAAATCACTGCGATTTATGTGATACAAGGTGGATTGCAGAGGACTTGCTGTGTGATATTCTGTATGGCACGATACGCAGGCATTTGAGTTTGATAAAAGGGATAAAGAAAAAGATAGAAAAAGATATTCGTTATTCCTTTGAAGAAAATCTGAAACAGACAGAATGGAAAAGACAAAAGATTGTGAGTACAAAGAACCTATTGGAGCAAGAGTATATGCAGAAATATTCAGATTATGCGGAAGGAAGTATCTCACAGGCGGCATTTCTGCAATATAAAAGTACCTATCATGAGAAAATAGAACTATGCGGGAAACAGGAGAATGTTTGTGCTAAAGAGGTAAAAGGGATAAAGAAGTGTCAGGCGGCTTTGCAAAAACTATTGTCGGACTGGCTTTGCTTTCAGAATACAAGGAAATTGACGGAAACAATGGTAGAAATCTGTGTTGACAGAATAGAGCTTTTTACTGATAACCGGGTGGAAATAAAGTTAAGGTATCAGGATTGCTTTTCGGTTCTTGATAGTTGGATGCAAAAGGAGGTGTGATTTTATGCTGTTTATGATTCTGGCACTGTATTTAAGGCTGTCAAAAGAAGATGGTGATATGGTTGATGAAAGCAATAGTATCACAAATCAAAGGCTCATTCTACGCAAGTTTGTGGAGCAAAAACCGGAATTTGCGGGTTTTGAGATAAAGGAATACATAGATGACGGATTCAGCGGTAAAAATTTTGAAAGACCGGGGGTTCAGGAACTATTGGAAGATGTAAAATCCGGTAAAGTGTCCATTATCATTGTGAAGGACTTCTCACGCTTTGGAAGAAACCATATTGAAGTCGGTAATTACATTGAAAAGATATTTCCATTATTGGATGTTCGATTTATCGCTGTCAATAACAGCTTTGACAGCAAAGACTATAAAGGAACGACACCAGATATGGATGTTGCGTTTGAGAATCTGATGTATGATTATTTTAGCGAAGAAAACTCTGTTAAAATTAAAAATGACCTGATGGGAAGGCGTAAGAGAGGAAAATACCTTGCTACATTTGCGGCGTTTGGTTATAAAAAATCGCCTACTGACCATAACCGTATAGTAATAGATGAGGAAGCGGCGGCTATTGTACGCATGATTTTTGAGAAGTATGCAGAATGTGGAATTAAGGCGGAGGTGGCGAGGTATTTAAACCAGAAAGATATTCCTACGCCACAAATCTATGCAGTGAAAAGCGGCAGCACCTACCAATGGAAATATCAGGGCGAAAAAAAGGTGTGGAATGGCTCTATCATAGGAAGAATTTTGAAAAATGAGATATATGTGGGAAATACAGTTTTTCACAAAAAGGAAACTATTGAGGTCGGTTCAAGAAGAACGAAATGCCTGTCGAAAGATGAATGGGAAGTCTGCGAAGGCACACATGAACCAATCATATCAAAGGAATTATTTGAATATGTGAACAGCATGGATGCCCGGACAAGCAGCATAAAAAAACTGGCAGATCGAGAAAATTTAGATAAGACGGTATATTGTGAGGGAGAAAAGAGAAAAAGGGGAAGTGCGGATTCGCCTGTTAAGGGATTGGTAAAGTGCGGTGGATGCAGACACAATATGCAGCGTCGAAGCAGATTAAATGCGTCTTATTATTGCAGATATTACTATGAAACGAAGCAGGAGGGATGTTGCCCGGAGAATGTCAAGGAAACGGAACTCATAGCAGTTGTTTTGTCAGCAATCAGGAATCAGGCAATGCTGGCAGGGGAAATGGGAAGGTTACAGGATTTATATAACAATCAGTTCCAGGAGCGTGTCAAGGCGGATCAGGAGCAAAAGGAGCATCTTCAGGAACAGATTCAAAAACTTACAGATAGCAATTTTTCACTGTATGAAAGCTATGCAAAAGGTGAGATTGATGCTGACTGTTTTTTACAGAAAAAAGAAAATAACAATAAGCAGATAGAAATATATGAAGCAGAACTTAGGGCTTGCCATTCAAAAGAAACAGCAGTACCGGATGAAAAGTCTGATTTGTTAAACTTGTTAAAAGGAAAAGAAAATCTAACAGACCTTACAAAAGAGGTTGTCAGACAGCTTGTAGATGCGGTTTATGTATATGGCGGCAACCGGGTTGAGGTTGTCTTTAAGTTTCAGGACAAAAGCGTGGAAACATTGAAAAATTAAGGTTTTTATGATATTATAAGGACAGGAGAATAGGATATGACAAATGAGCAGAAAAGGGAAGAGAAACAGAAGCTGCTTTTAGAACGCTTACAGGAAATGAGTTATTTTGATGACGAATTTATGACAAAATGTCTGGAAGATTATCCCAAAGGGGTAGAACTGATGCTGCGCATTATTATGAATGATGCAAAGTTAGTTGTAAAAGAAGCACAGGTACAGGCGGTAATAAAGAACCTGCAAGGGCGTTCTATCAGAATGGATGTTAAGACAAATGATGTGTCAAAGAAACAGTACGATGTAGAACTGCAACGAGCCGACAGTGGGGCAAAGCCGAAACGTGCGAGATATAACAGCAGTTTAATGGATGCAAATTCCATTCTTCCGGGAGATGATACGGAAATGCTGGCGGAAACGTATGTGGTATTTATTACAGAGAATGATGTGCTTGAAGGTAATCTCCCGATTTATCATATTGACAGGACAATTCAAGAAACAGGGGCGTTGTTTAATGATAAAGCACATATTATATATGTAAACGGAGAGATTAAAGATGATACACCATTAGGGCGGTTGATGCACGATTTAAGCTGTGCTGATCCAGACGATATGAATTATAAGGAATTAGCAGACCGGGCAAGATATTTCAAGAAAGATGAGGAAGGACGAAAAATTATGAGTAAAATCATGGAGCAACTTTTAAATGAAGAAAAAATTGAAGCAGCAAAGCGTATGCTGGAAAGAGGAAAAATGACAAAAGAGGAAATTGCAGAGGATTTAGATTTGCCATTGAGTGTAGTGGAAAGACTTGAGAATGATTTACAACTGGCATAATGAATTTTGCGGTGGATTGTGAAAGCAGGAACTCATGAAACGGAGAAATCCTGCTTTTATTATATTGATTTTCTTGTTTTAGTATTATTCAACAATTAGGTAATTGTGAAACTCGCTAAGCTCGTTCGCAATCTTGAACCAGAACAAAGTTCATGTCACTAACTTGACACAAGGGGGGCCATGGAGGAACTGGCGAAGCTGGAGGTGGAGCGGGGACCCGGGGTATCTACCAGAGAGCTGGAATGTTCCTGCCAGTTCAGAAAAAGGGCAGGGAGATACAGGAAAAACAGAGAGATGAATCCACTGGCGGCTGTAATACATAAATTTAAAAATGAAGTGCGCCGTATTATCCTAAAGATTGGAGTACCAAACGCGAGGAAGATATCGACAAGCGCATTAATAAAAGCATCGCACAAAATGATCATTATTGTTATGTATAGAATGGCTTTTAAATATCGGGGAGAACGCAGGTATGGGAATATATTTAGATCCGGGAAATGAACAGTTTGCAGTTTCGGTTAATTCTGAGTTGTATGTGGATAAGACGGATCTGAATAAATATAATGTAATTTTTTTGGATATTCAGTGGATGTATGGAAATGCGCTTGAGGAAATGAGGAGAAATTCGGCTCTTAAAGTAGTGAGTTATATTCAGGAACAGGTGATAACTGAGTTAAGAAACGAATATTCCGAATGTGTCCAAGAGGATGATATTTCACTGCCTTCTGTATTGGCTAAAATTCATGTTAAGACAAAAGAACAGTTTATCATTATTATTGATGAGTGGGATTGCCTGTTTCGGGAGGACAAAAATAATGAGGATCTTCAAAAAGAATATATTAATCTGTTAAGAGGGTTGTTTAAAGGCACTCCATCGGGGGCGTTTCTAAAGCTTGCATATATTACAGGGATTTTGCCAATTAAAAAGTACGGCACACAGTCGGCTTTGAATAATTTCCGGGAGCATACAATGGTTAGTCCCAGACAGATGGCAGAATACGTTGGATTTACAGAGACAGAAGTAAGGAGCATTTGTAAAGAGCACGATATGCCATTTAAAGAGATGCAAAGATGGTATGATGGGTATTATTTTGAAAAGGTAGGGCATGTTGATAGTCCCAATTCTGTCATTTAGGCTGTAGATAGCAGGGAATTCGGAAATTATTGGTCAGGAACAGAGACTTATGAGTCTTTCATGATGTATATTGCAATGGACTTTGATGGATTAAGACAATTGATTGCAGACATGTTGGGAGGTCAGCGGTGTAGTATTGATGTGGAATTTTTTCAAAATGATATCACTTCATTTAACTCCGCAGATGATGTGGTCACGTTATTGATTCATATGGGATACATGGCTTATGAGAACAAGACAAAAATCATTGCAGAATAGAAAAATAGGAAATGTAATTTTATGATGTCTAAAATACAGGAGAAAACAGGAAACAGCAAAGGACACGATTGAAATATTTTCCTGACTGGAAGTCGGCAGCGTTTGGATCATAATAATTAAAAAAATAAATAAAAATATTGCCAAACGCCCTGTTTCATACTAAAATAATGTCGGTGCACAAATTGTCTTCTGGGCGGCAGACGTCAAAAAGATATTGTTTATGTACAAATATGATTAAAAAGGAGATCGTGAAAATGAGCTACGTTGATGAAGTACTCGAGAGAGTAAAGGCGAAAAATGCGTCGGAGCCGGAATTTTTGCAGGCAGTGGAAGAAGTGCTGGATTCTTTAAGGCCGGTGATCGATGCAAATGAAGAAACATACCGTAAAGAGGCGCTTTTAGAAAGACTGACAGAACCGGACAGACAGTTCAAATTCCGTGTGCCGTGGGTAGACGATAAAGGACAGGTACAGGTCAATACAGGATACAGGGTTCAGTTTAATAATGCAATCGGACCCTACAAAGGGGGGCTTCGCCTGCATCCGTCTGTAAATACAGGAATTATCAAATTTCTTGGATTTGAGCAGATTTTCAAAAATTCTCTGACAAGTCTTCCGATCGGCGGCGGCAAAGGCGGTGCTGACTTTGATCCGAAAGGAAAATCCGACAGAGAAGTTATGGCCTTCTGCCAGAGCTTTATGACAGAGCTTTGCAAATATATCGGAGCGGATGTCGACGTTCCTGCCGGAGATATCGGAACGGGCGCAAGAGAAATCGGATATATGTTTGGACAGTACAAAAAAATTAAGAGCACATACGAAGGCGTTTTGACCGGTAAGGGACTTACCTACGGCGGTTCACTGGCCCGTACGGAAGCTACCGGATACGGTCTGCTTTATATTACGCAGGAGCTGATGAAATGCCATGGAGAATCCATGGAGGGAAAAACCGTCGTAATCTCCGGCGCTGGAAACGTTGCCATTTATGCAACGCAGAAAGCACAGCAGATGGGCGCAAAAGTCGTAACGTGTTCGGATTCTACCGGATGGATTTATGATCCGGACGGAATCGACGTTGCATTGTTAAAAGAAGTCAAAGAAGTGAAACGTGCCCGCCTGACGGAATACGCGGCGGCAAGACCGAATGCCGAATATCATGAGGGACGCGGCGTATGGCAGATCAAATGTGATATCGCGCTTCCGTGTGCAACGCAGAATGAACTTTTGATCGAAGACGCGAAACAGTTAGTGGCAAACGGCTGTAAAGCAGTCTGCGAGGGCGCGAATATGCCTACGACCATCGATGCGACGAAGTATCTGCAGGAAAACGGAGTATGGTTTATCGGCGGCAAAGCTGCAAATGCCGGCGGCGTAGCAACTTCCGCGCTTGAAATGTCCCAGAACAGCGAACGGTTAAGCTGGACATTTGAAGAGGTGGATTCCAAACTTCAGAAGATCATGGTAGATATTTATCATAATATCGACGACGCTGCGAAACGCTATGGTCACGAGGGAGATTACGTTATGGGAGCAAATATTGCGGGCTTTGAAAAAGTAGCGACTGCAATGATTGCCCAGGGCGTTTGCTAATTGCAGATTTTTGCATTCCAATCAAACAAGAAAGGGGCTGTCGCACTAAATAATTAGTGCGCAGCTCCTTTTCTGTACAAAAAATT
>OFGO01001488.1_pt1 | contig 16880 bp, 16 predicted proteins | sample 1521761 | NCBI WGS metagenome assembly OFGO01 (sample SAMEA3504128, study PRJEB24116) | mouse gut metagenome | biome: mouse gut; feature: mouse-associated habitat; material: faeces | place: Denmark | collected 2011
GCCCGGTGGGCGGGCGCTTCTAATTGCCTTGCCTGCCGCTGTTTCCACCCGCAAATCTGCCCGCCCGGGCCGCTGGTACGGCTCCTTATTTTTTCCTTCCGGCAGGACGATAAGAATTATAACGGAACCTTCGGTCAGGTTGAAAACCGGCGGCGTGGGATTTTATGCCACAATGCGGCCAGACGAATTGAATCGGAGGTTCCCACAGGCGGCCCGGCCGCCGTTTAGGAAGGAGGCCCGCGAAATGGGGGAGCTGAGTGTTTGCAGAAACAGGGAGCTGGCCGTGCGCCGCTTCCAGGGGACGAGCAAAACCGAAAAACAGGCCGCCGCAGGCCAGGCCAAGCCGGCGGCGGTGGGCGGCAAGGCGGCCACCGTCTCCGAGACGCTGGAGCGGCTGATGGGCCGGGTGACCCAGGCGGGGCGCCAGGCCCGGGAGGGCCGGCGGACGCTCCAGTCGGGGGAGGCGGCCCTGGCGGAGATAGGGGACAGCCTGGGCCGCATGGAGGAGCTGGCCCGTCAGGCCGCGGTGGACGGCAAGGCAGACCGCGCCGCCCTCCAGGCGGAGCTGGAACAGCTGCGGGACAAGATCGGCCAGATCGCCCAAAACGGCGTCCAGGCGGGCCTGTTTCAGGACGGTGAGGCCGCAGACGGCCTGGACGCGCTGGTGGACACGGTGATGGAGGGCCTGTCCGCCCGGCAGGAGGGGGCGGACAGCCTCCCGCCCTGGCTGCTGGGCGCGATGGCGGGGGGGGCGCCCGACCGGGCCGGTCTGCTGGCGGCCCTGGGGGTGGACCGTACCGCCAGCGGGGCGCAGCTGCTGGCGGCCCTGGGGCGGCTCCCGCTGGACGGCAGCTCCGTTGCGGGCTATCTGGCCGGGCTCTACCTGGGGGCGGTGATCTCCGGGGGCGTGCCCTCGGGGGCGGTGGATCCGGAGCGGGCGGCGGAGGGGCTGCGGCAGCTGTTCGACCTGGTGGCCCAGGGCGTCTCCCCGGATCAGGCGCTGGAACAGCTGACAGGCGGCGTCTTTGCCAGCATGGAGCAGTTCCAGGCCCAGTTTGCCGGGGGCACCGCCCCGGGGCTGGAGGCCTTTTTGATGAACCTGCTGCTGGTGGGGGAGGCCGCGGCGTCCATGCCCGACCTGCTTGCCCTGCTGACGGGGGGCGGCGGGGATATGGAACTGCTGATGGGCCTGCTGGCAGGCTCCGGGGACGGGCTGGCGGCGCTGCTGGACAGCTTGGGCGCGCAGAAGGGCGCCGTCCCACCCCAGGGGACGCCGGGGCTGGAAGCGGTCGCCGCTCCGCCCCTGGAGACGGCGCAGCTGGGGCCGGTACAGGGGACGGGCCGGGATTTGTCCGGCGCGGCCTTTGACCGGGAAAGCGGCACGCTGATACTGGGCGGGGGGCAGGATATAACCCTTCGCGGGCTGGGGCAGGAGGCCCCGGCGCTCCGGCTCACCGGCACGGGGCGGGTAGCGCTCCAGCAAGTCAACGCCCCCCTGCTCAGCGCCCAGTCCGCCCAGGCGCGGGTTACAATTGCGGGGGAGAACGCGCTGGCCCAGCTGCGGCTGGGGAAGGACGCCGTCCTTACCCTTGACGGCGGCGGGCTGGTGCGCATCGGGCAGCTCCGGGGTGAGGCGGGCAGCGTCCTGCGGCTCGCCGGGGGCACGGTGGCGCTGGGCGGGGAGGCCGACGGTGCCCAAGCGGCCCAGGTGGTGGTGGACGGCCCCGTCTCCCTGCTGGCGGCGCAGGATGCCGCCGTGCGCAGCGCCCGGGGCGAGCCGCTCACCCCTTTCGACATCGTGTGGAAAACCCTGCTCCCGGAATGGAACTCCATCGCCTCCCTGGCGGTGGACGGCAGGCAGGGCCAGCTTACCCTGAGAAGGGACGGCCAGATTGACCTGGTTCGGTTGTGGTTGCTGAAGTGGGACGGTTCCAAGGGGTATCCCGCCCATACCATCATCCTGCGGGGTAGGGACAAGGCGGGCCGCCTCCAGACCCGGTACACCTACGTGCGCTGGGACGAAAAGGCAGGGGCCTTCCGGGAGATCTCCAGATATCCCAACCCCTTTACCGTCACCGGCGGGGAGCCGGAGACGGACTGGCGCTACGACGAGGAGAGCCACACCCTCCATATCCTGTCCGGGCAGGTCACCGCCATCGCCGGCGGGGCCGGGACGGACGCGGACCGGCGCCCCTTCAGCGGCAGGATCATCCTGGCCGACGGCACCGGCCCGGTCAAGCTGATCCTGGACGGAGTGGAGTGCCGGGTTCCCTCCGGCAGGGCGTTCAGCCTGGGCCGGGGAAACGACGTGACCCTGCTCCTGCGGCGGGGGACGGACAACGTGTTTAAAAGCGGCGCGGGCTTCGCGGGAATATCCCTGGGGGACGGCACCTGCCTGCGCATCGACCAGACGAAAGATCCCAAGGAGGCGCCGGACGGCACGCTCACCGCCATCGGAGGCACCGGGGGCGCGGGCATTGGCCGGGACAGCGGCCTGGGACGGGAGCCCACCGGCCCCATCCACATCCGGGGCGGCGTGGTCACCGCCACCGGGACGGGGGGCGGCGCAGGCATCGGCGGGGCACTGGGCTCGCCCGCGGGGGATATCCGCATCCAGGGCGGCGCGGTGACGGCTCAGGCCGCCTGCTGCGCCGCCGCCATCGGCGCGGGGATACAGGGGCCCTGCGGCGATATCGTCATCACCGGCTCCGCCCGGGTGGTCAGGGCCCAGGGCGGCGGGCCGCACGGGGATATCGGAGGCTGCCTCTTCGGTAACTGCGGAAGGGTCCAGGTATCCGCCGCTACGGATATTGGCGGGGCCAGGCTCTGGACCCGGCAGGGGCTGTCCCTGCCGGTGGGGGAGGGCAGCGTGACGCTGCCCCGGTTCCGCGTTTCCCCCCGGGCGCTGGGACTGGACGCACTCAGCCTCGCCACCCGGGAGGCAGCCAGGGAGGCCCTGTCCGCCCTGGTTTCCAACCACCGCTGGGTCACCCGGCTCCAGGGGGTCTACGGCGCCATGTACGGACAGCTGGGGCAGAGCTTCGGCAGTATGTACAGCGTCCATGAGTATATCAGCGTGGTGCGGGACACCAATGAGGCCAGCTCGCTGACGTGCGACATCCGGGAGGTGCTGCGCCAGTCCCCAAAAGCCGTTTTCCTGCGCCAGCGGGGGATGGAGGACGTGGGCCAGCTGCTGCGCTAAGCGCGCCGGGCACGCCGGGAGGGAACCCCCATGACGGAACTGACATTGGGCCAGGCGATCCGCCGCAGGCGGAAGGAACTGAACATCATTCAGGAAAAGCTGTGCAAGGGGATATGCAGCCGGGGCTCGCTGTCCCGGTTTGAGAACGGACGCCAAGCGCTGTCGTAAAAGCGGGTGTCCACCCTGCTCCAGCGGCTGGGACTGCCGGACAGCCGTCTCTTCGCCCTGCTGTCCGGGGACGAGCTGGCCCAGGAGGAGGCGGAGCGGGAGGCCCGTACCGCCAGCGTGGCGCTGGAGCGGACTCCGCCGGAGGGGCGCCCCGCCGCCTGGGCCCGCTTCCAGGCGGCGCTGGGGCGGCTGGAGGCGCTGGGCCCAAACGACCCCTTCGTCCGCCAATGCGCCCTGTCCCTGCGGGCGGTGCAGGGTCGGGAGGACTGCCCCAGTACCCTCACCTAAAGCCTTCGTATACCGCGAACTGCGCCAGCGCCCTGGCCTGGGCGGGCCGCTACCGGGAGGCCCTGGAGCTGGCGGAGGAGGGCGTCGGGGAGTGCCTGGATTACAGGCGTTACCACATGCTGGACACCCTCCTGTGGGTGAAAGCATACTGCTGTTACCGCCTGGACCGGCGGGAGGAGGGCGTCAGGCTGTATCGCCAGGTCTATTCCCTGCTGCTGTCCACCAGGGAAATGAGGCGGCTCCAGATATTGAGGGAACAGGTCAAGGAGCTGACCGGCGTGGACTTGGGGGAGTGACAAAAAGCGGGCAAAGTACACAAAAACCAGGGCGCAAAATTTTGTTGTGTGCGTTCACGAAACGGCACACACAGATGGCAGATTCTATGGTATGGTGTTGACAGCACCACTTTAGCGTGATAAAATATTTTTGCATTCATTTTACAGGTCCGGCGGCGGGGCCCCGCCGCCGGATTTCTTTTTCGGGAGGTGCCCCCATGTTCCACAGGCAAAATGTCCGCCAGCCCTGGGCCGCCGCCCTGCTGGCTTTGCTGCTGGCGCTGGCCTCCGCCTTCTCCTGCATCGGCCTGTCCGGCTGGGCTTCCTTCCGGCGGCAGCTGGCGGCGCTGGACGCGCAGTACACCACCGTGGCCTACGGTGCGAATTATGATGCCGACATTGCCTATAATCATCTGCCCAAAGAATATTTGGACGACGGTTCCATCCTGTTTGAAAATGGGGAATTCTGGGCCAGTCCTAACCGGGTGAATGCCCTAGCGGAACAAGCGCCGGGCCTGCTTGGGCGGAACACAAATGTGCTAACTGCCGCTTACACCCCCAATCAAAAGGGACTAAGCTCCGGCGCAGTGGAGCCCACGGCCTACGTGGATGTCTATGATGAAGGCCGCTATGCCATGTCCGTAGCGGCGATGCGCTGCTTGTCCGTAGAGGAAAACAAACATCGCAACTCTATTTGGACAGATTACTATATTTTCCGATTTGAGTGGCTGGAACCCGTGTGCCGGATGAGCGCCTATGACCTGCCGGAACATTCCAAGGTACTTGAATTCTTATGTAACGTAAATATGTGCGTTGATAAAGATGGGAACCCCCGTTCTCCGTTTGAGACGGGAAAAACCTACCTTTTTCGGGGAATGTTCAAAGATTTCCGCACCCATTACTGGTGGATACCGGAACTTCAGGATTATGGCTGGTACCGCCAAACGCAGGAGACCTGGCATGGGAGCGACCCCGTAACCGATCCAAACAACTTGACTTATTGGCAGCGCTTTGACACATCCCTGCCCCTATGTACCGAAAACGGCGCTTCGCTGAGCGTGGATGGGGTTGGGCACCCCTATCCTTTAAATCCCAATTTCTATTTGGATGCCAGGGAACTTTCGAAAGGGAGCGACAGCCTCAACCTTCACTGGTCGGCCTCTGTTCCCGAGGGCAGCTGGCCGCTGTACTCGGAGTACGAGGGGGACTGGCGGGACTTTCTGGAGACCGAGGAGGGCCGGGTGTGGCGGGATGAGATCATCCCCTGCTGTGAGCGCAGCCACGATTCCGTGGCCGTGCTGCTCACGGATAACATCCAGGGCCTGTCCCAGTTCTGCCAAGAAGAGTCCGCCCTGCTGGAGGGGCGGTTCATCACCCGGGAGGAGTACGACCGGGGGGACGCGGTGTGCCTGGTGGGCGCGGACTACGCCCTGTTTAACGGCCTGAGCGTAGGCGACACCATCACCTTGGATCTCTATAAGCCTGCCTATTTTACTTCAAGAGGAGGGATCGGGTTAGGCGCTCAAGGCGCAAACTTCTACTACACCTGCTGTATGCCGCTGGCGGAGGAAAACCGCCTGGGCGTGACCCGGGACTACACCATCGTGGGGCTGTACTCCGCCCCTGCCCGCCCCTGTGACCCGGACGGCCACGGCTTCCGGGGGGACACGGTGCTGGCCCCCAAGGCGTCCGCCCCCGAGGTGCTGGCCGCGGCGGAGGAGGACAGGGTGACGCCCCTTTTGAACACCCTGGTGCTGAAAAACGGCAGTATCGGCGAGTTCGAGGCGTACATGGCGGACAACGGCGCGGCGGGCCGCTTCCGCTACTACGACTACGGCTACAGCGAGATGAAGTCCTCGGTGGAGGCCATGGAGGCCAGCGCCCTGCGGCTGGCGGCGCTGGGCGGGGCGGCGTTTTTGATTGGCGCGGCGGTGTTCCTGCTGGCCGGCTTTGCCCGCATGACCCCTTCCGCCCGGGGCCTGCGGCTGCTGGGCGCGTCCCCCCGCAGGGTGGCGGGGGAGATGCTGGCCGCCCTGCTGCCGCTGACGGCGGCGGGGGTGCTGGCGGGGGCCCTGCTGGGCGGTCTGCTGTACGGCAAAGTGTGCCAGATGGTGCTGTCCCAGTCCCTGGCGCCGGATTGGCCGGGGCTGGCGGCGTGCGCCGGGCTGGAGCTGCTGGTTTTGGCCGGGGCGGCGGCGGTCTGGGCGGCCCTTACCGCCCGGCGGAGCCTCATGCGGCGCAAACAGGAGTGAGGGGGGACCGGTATGAGCGAAAAGAGGCGCGGGCCGGGCTATCTGCCGGTGCTGGCCCTGCGGGTGCTGGGGCGCCGGACGGGGGCGAGCCTGCTGCTGGCGGCGGTGGCGGCGCTGGGCGTGTACGCGGGCTGCGCCCTGCAAAGCCTGGTGGTTCAGCAGCAGCGGGCCATTGCGGAGACCATGCAGAACACGGTAATCCACTGCACCGTCACCGACGTGCGGGGGATGAACGCGGATAACCTGAACATCAGCACCGCCTATGTGGAGATGCTGCTGGGCCGCAAGGCCGCACGGGACCCCAGCCTGGCGGATATGGACCGGGCGGTGGCCAACATCAAGGCCAAGGTGGACTGGGAGCTGGCCTGGCCCTTTGGAATGACGCTGTGCCGCATCCTGAGCTTTGACAGCGACGAACGGCTGGCGGGCGCGGAAATCCATCTGGAACCGGGCTGGAGCGAGGAGGACTTTTTGTGGGATGAACTGGTGTGCCTGGCGCCCGAGGGCATGGAGGTTGGGGAATACGTGGAGGTCATAGTATCCCAGCCCGAGGCCAGCCCCCGCCTGAAGGTGATCGGCCGGGTGTCCGGCGGGCCGGATAACGTGCTCTACAGCCCCTTCTTCATGGGCTGGGGGGACGGGAAGAGCCACGCCCACAGCATCCAGAGCTGCACCTTCGACATCCGGGACACCGCCCGGCTGGAGGAGTGCAAGGAAAAGCTGTACTCCACGCCGTTTTTCACGCAGCCGTCGGTGAACGCCACGCCGGACGGCTTCGCGGTGGGGGTGCTGGTCCACGACGAGGTGTATTTGAAGTCGCTGGAGGAGCTGCGCGCCAACCTGGACACGCTGCGGCTTTTGCAGCCGATGCTGCTGGCGCTGATGGGCGGCATCAGCTTCTTCGCCGGGTTCCTGGTGAACCGCCGCCGGAAGCGGGAATTTGCGGTGATGCGGTGCCTGGGGCTGCGGCGCGGGGCCATTTTCGCCCAGGTGCTGGGGGAGCAGCTGGCGCTGGGGCTGGCGGGCGGCCTGGCCGGGTTTGGGGCCGCGCTGCTTACGGGGATGGATATCCGCCGGGGAGGGCTGGCCTTCTCAGGCGCGGTGATCGGGATGTTTTTGCTGGGCGCGGCGGTGTGCGCGGCGGTGGCCGCCGGCGGCAGCGTGATGAAACTGATGAAAACGGAGGAATAACGCCATGGCGGTACTGACAGCGGAGCAGGTGGAATACACCTATCGGACAAAGTACCAGACTGTATACGCCCTGCGGGGGGTGGACTGCGCCTTCGAGCCGGGTCAGATGACCGCCATCGTGGGCAGCTCGGGCAGCGGCAAGACCACGCTGCTGTCGCTGCTGGCGGGGCTGGATGTGCCCACCAGGGGGAGTATCCGCTTCAAGGGCCAGTCCACGGCGGAGCTGGACCGGGACGCGTGGCGGCTGGAGAACGTGTCGGTGATCTACCAGAACTTCAACCTGTTCGCCCACCTGACGGCGCTGGAGAATGCGGCGTACCCGCTCTATCTGCGAAAGCGGCCAAGGAAAGAGGCGGAGGAGGAGGCCGCGGCCCAGCTGGCGGCGGTGGGCATCCGGCCCGACCAGTACGGGCGCTGCCCCCGGATGCTGTCCGGAGGCGAGCAGCAGCGGGTGGCCATTGCCCGGGCGCTGGCGGCAGGGAGCGGGCTGATTCTGGCGGACGAGCCCACGGGCAACCTGGACGGGGAAAACAGCCGGAACATCTTCGCCATCCTGCGGGAGCTGGCCCACGAGCGCCAGCGCTGCATCATCGTGGTGACCCACGACATGGAGCTGGCCCAGCGCACCGACCGTATTGTGCGCATCCAGGACGGGAAAATCGCGGAGGGGTGACCCGAGCCCCGGCCCATAACGGGAATACGGCGGACGGAAGCGGGGCCGGGGGTACGCGTCCCCGGAACGAACGCCCAGCGCCGCGCCGGCCGGACGCTGTTTGGCAAACGCCCTAAATATGCCGGTTTATAGGACTTTTCTTTCAGTATACTGGTCTCAGAAAACAGGGAGGGCAAATCCTCCTGGCTGAAAGGAGCGTCCCATATGTACGAGATGGAATTTGTGCGTGGTCACGTGGAGGTCTACCTGGACGGTGCGTTCTGCTTTTCCGCCGATACCCGGGGCGAGGCGGAGGCTGAGATTGCGGAAATGAGCGCATGACAAAGAAAGGCCCGCGGAGCAATCCGCGGGCCTTTTAATTGGGTTTTATCCTCGTGCCTCTTGGTTTACCACCCGAAGAAGTAGCTCCAGGGGAAGCTGTTGAAGGGGTTGCTGTTGAAGCCCTCGTCGCCGCCGTCCCCGCCGTAGGGGTACTGGCCCCCGTAATTGCCGCTGGAGGTGGGCTGGGGGGCGGGTTCTTGGGGCTGGCCGCCGGAATTCTGGGTGCTGTTCTCCTGCTCGTCGAAGGTCAGGGTCAGCACAGCTTCCTCCCCCATGCGGTACACGGTAATCCGGGCGGTCTGGCCCGCCTTATAGCCGTTCTTCACCGACACCATCTGGTTCATGCCGGTGATTTCGGTGTCGTCGATCTTGGTGATGACGTCGCCCTGCTTCAGCCCTGCCTTCTGCGCGCAGGAGCCCTCCTCCACGCTGGTGACCACGGCCCCCTGGGGCCAGCCGAAGCGCTGCATGTCGCTCTGCGTGACATCCTGGACGGTGATGCCCATGTAGGGCCGCCCGGTGACATAACCGTACTCCATGAAGTCAGTGACGATCCCCACCACGTCATTGATGGGGATGGCGAAGCCGATGCCCTCAATGGACGCCTGGGAGGACTGGCCGTTGTTGCTGAGCTTGGCGGAGGTGATGCCCACCACCCGGCCATAGCTGTCAAAGAGGGGGCCGCCGGAGTTGCCGGAGTTGATGGTGCAGTCGGTCTGGATCATGTTGGTCATCACGGTGCCGTCGCTCATGGTGATGGACCGCCCGGTGGAGGACACGTGGCCGGAGGTCTGGGAGAAGGACAGGGTGCCCAGGGCGTTGCCGATGGTACACACCTGCTCGCCCACCACCAGATCGTCGGAATCGCCCAGCACCACCGGCTTCAGGCCGGATACGCCGTCGATCTTCAGCACCGCCACATCGTTGAGCTCCTCGCCGCCCACCAGCTTGGCATCGTAGGTGTCGCCGTTGTTCAGGGTCACCTTGATGGAGGTGGCCCCATCGATGACATGGTAATTGGTGACGATGTAGCCGTCCTCACTGATGATGAACCCGGAACCCGCCCCGGCGCTCTCATATTGATACCAGCCCTGCTGAGTCACCGCCGTCACCGAGATGCACACGCAGGAGTCGGTGTAGGCGGCGCTGATTTCGCTCAGGCTCATGGGGGTCAGGCCGTCGGCCTGCTTTATGGTCACCGCCGTGGGATCCACCTCATTGCGGTAGATGGTGGTCTCCCCCTTGGGTTCGCCGGCCAGCGCGCTGTAAGCCGCCGCGCCGCCCACGCCCGCGCCGCCGCCCACCAAGGCGCAGCACAGCACCAGGGCAACCACCTTGCCCGCGCCGCTCTTTTTCTTTCTGGGGGGCTGGGGGGGAGCGGCGGGGGACTGCTGGGGCTGCTCCCAGGGGTCGGAGGGCTGGGCGGAATAATTGAAATGGTACACACCGTTGTTGTCAAATCCGTTTTGGTCGTTCATGGAACGTTCTCCTTTCCAATGCCATGGTTCTATTCTATATTGGGTGGCCGGGGCGGCGGGCGAAGGCCGCTCTCCCGTGCCGTTGAGAATACAATAGCCCAAAATTATGTCAAAAGTGTGTCGCAGCAGGGAAATGATTTTGAATTTACGCTGAAAGTTTGCTGAAAGAGGGGGACGCTATCCCTCCTTTTCCTCCGTCCTCCGCCCCGGGCGCAAAATGGCGTCGATGTCCCGGGCGGCCAGGGCCAGGTCGTCCAGCACGGGACGGAATATGCCCAGCTTGGCCAGGTTGATGCACACCAGCAGCAGCAGCGGCCCCACCACCATGCCCAGCACGCCGCCGGCCTGCATCCCCACGTAAATGCCCACCAGGGACAAAATGGGGGACAGCCCGGTCTGGTCGCCCAGGATTTTGGGCTCGGCAAACTGCCGGAACAGGGCGATGAGCCCCCACACCGCCATGAGGGCGGCGGCCTCGCCGTACTGGCCCAGGATCATGTCCACCACCGCCCAGGGCACCATCACCGTGCCCGAGCCGATGATGGGGATGAAGTCCAGCACCGCCAGCCCAAAGGCCAGCAGCAGTCCGTAGGGCTGGCCCATGAGGAAGAAGCCGGCGGACAGGATGGCAAACACCCCGGCGGACAGGATGAGCTGGCTCTTCACATAGCCGCCGAAGGCGCTCATAAAGATGTCCTTCACCGAGCGGCAGAAGTCCCGGGTCATGGCGGGCACCCGGTCGGTGATCTCAAAGCGCAGCCGGGGATAGTCCCCGGTGATGAAATAGCTGGCCATCATGAACACCACCAGGGCCACGGCGAAATTGGACACATTGGCCGCCATGGAGGGGGCCTGCCCCGCCATCTCAGTGAGCCAGCGGTCATAATTCAGCCCCCGGGCCCAGCCGATGAGGGCGTCCATCAAATCCTCGCTGGTGGTGACCACCCCCTGGGGGAGGAAATCCCCCAGGCCCTCCAGCCAGCCGCCCACGCTGTTGACCGCCCCCACCAGGCCGTTCAGCAGTTCGTCCAGCAGGGACTGGCGGTTGTCGAAGAGCATACGCACCTGGTCCACCGCCATCCAGCCCAGGCCGAACAGCACCCCGCCGATGACGGCGAACACCAGCACCACCAGCACCAGCGACACCGCCTTGCGGGACAGCCGGGTTCTGCGCTGGAGCCAGCGCACCGCCGGGTTGAGCACCCAGGCCAGCACCAGCGCAAACAGAAAGGGGCTGAGCAGCGAGGCCAGGGGCAGCCCCACATAGACAAACAGCGCCACCCCGCCCAGGGCCAGCGCTCCCCGCAGGCCCAGCCGCAGCCAGAGCTGCGCCCGTTCCCTCCAGGTGAGCGGCGAATGTTCCATACCCGTTTCCTCCTTTTGTATTCAGCCCCCCGCGAACATCTGGGCCAGCACCGCCGCCAGGGGCAGGGTGGCCAGGCACAGCAGGGTGGACAGGGTGACCTGCCGGGCGGCCAGGCCGGCGTCCTTGCCCATGCTCTGGGCAAAGAGGCTGGTGGCCCCGGCGGTGGGGCAGCCGGCCAGGATCACCGCCGCCACGTAGATCATGGGATCGATGCGGAAGGGCAGCAGCACCAGCCCCGTCAGCAGCGGGACGCCCAGCAGCTTGATTGCGGACACCAGGTAGAGCTTTCTGGTGGAAAAAACGGCGGGCAGGTCGGCCTGGGCCATCTGGCCGCCGATGACCACCATGGCCAGGGGGGTGTTCAGGCTGCCCAGATACCCCACCGCGTCGTCCAGCGGGCCGGGCAGCCGCCAGCCGGTGAAAAACAGCGCCATCCCCCCCACAAGGCCCAGCACCCCGGGGTTGAGCGCCACCCGCTTCCAGGACAGCCGGGCCCGCCCGCCGATGAGCGCCTGCCCGTGGGTCCAGATGGCGGTGTTGAAAATGGCAAGCCCCACCACGGCGGCCATCATGGCCCCGTCCCCCAGGGCGGACTGGATCAGGGGCAGGCCCATGAAGCCGGTGTTGCCGTATACCGCGGCAAAGCGGAGGATGCCCCGGTGTTCCTCCCCCTCCCGGGGGAAGAGCAGCTGGGAGAGCAGCATATACAGCGCGTACACCCCCGCCATCACCGCCAGCGAGGAGAGCAGCTGGCTTTGGCTTTCGGCGGTGCGCTCCACCTCGAAGGAGGTGAGCATGATGCACGGCGTCACCACATACATCAGGATGCGGGACAGCTGGGACAGAGCCGTCCCGGTCAAAAGGCCCGCCCGGCCAAAGCCGAAGCCCACCGACATGAGCAAAAACAGGGTGAGCACGCTGCCCCCCACCACCAGAAACGCGTCAAGCATAGGATATCTTCCTCTCTCTGCGGCCTGCCATTCATTTTGAACTGCGCAATACCGTATTATAAGCCCATTAGGCCGCATTGACAAGGCCGAATCTTTCCGATATACTATTTATTTAAGCACTATTGCCCAAACTGTCAAAAGATGCCGTCCGACGCGCGATAGAAAGGAGCGAGACGCCATGAAGAAAAAAGCCGTCGCTTTATTGCTGGCCCCGAGCCTGCTGATTTCGGCGCTGCCCGGATGCGCCCCCGCGGGGGAGGAGCCGCCCGTTGTCACAACCAGCGCCCCCGCCGAAAGCGAACCCCCCGCGTCCAAGGAGCCCTGGGACTACAGCGATCACGACGACCCCCACGAGGCGGACTATGTGACAAAGCTCATCGACCTGGACGCCCTGGGCGACGGGGAAGCGCACCTGGCCGTGGAGATGGACGCGGCCATATGGGAGCGGGAGTTTACCGGCATGGTCAAGGGGGATATTTGGGGTTATGACCTGCGGTCCATGGACGCCCGGGAGGCGGACCTCAGCGTGGTGGAGGACTGGAACGAGGTGTCCTTCAGCACCGACACCCTCTGGCCCGACCCCCTGCCGGAGGGCTTTTCCCCCGAGGAAATCCTGGAGTTCAACAAAAACCCCGGCCTGTCTGTCCGGGACCTGCACCGGCAGGGTTTCACCGGCAAGGGGGTAGGTCTGGCCATCATCGACCAGGGGCTTTACACCGGGCATGAGGAATACGCCCAAAACCTCAAGTCCTACGAATTGATCCATTGCATCAATCAAAGCGCCCAGATGCACGGCCCCGCGGTGGCCAGCATCGCGGTGGGCAGGACGGTGGGGGTGGCGCCCGAGGCCGACCTGTACTACATCGCCTCCACCTTCGGCCATAACTCCGATGAAGGATATCAGTTCGACGCGTCTATTATGGCCGGCTGCATCCTCCGGGTGTGCGAGATGAACAAGCATCTGCCCCAGGAGAACAGGATCCGGGTGATCTCCATCTCCAAGGGCTATGAAGCGGACAGTCCCGGCTATCACGAAATACGGGACGCCATCCGGCAGGCGGACGAGCAGGGCATCCTTGTTCTGACCACCAGCACCAAGGATTTTTACCCGTTTACCCTGTTTGGGCTGGGCCGAGGCTATTTCGACGACCCGGACGACCCGGCCTCCTACGGGCCCATGCCTTGGGCCCCCACCACAGACCATACCCTGCCTGGTATCATCTGCGTCCCCATGGGCTCCAGGGCCTATGCCGCCCGTACCGGGCCGCAGGACTATGAGATTGATTACGAGGGCGGCCTGAGCTGGGCGGTTCCCTGGATGGCGGGCTTTTACGCCCTGTGCTGCCAGGCCAAGCCGGACATCACCCCCTCCGAGTTCATCAAGGTGACCAAGGGCACGACGTACCTTGTCCGGGCGTCCACCGGTGAGTTCCTTAGAATAATCGACCCCGCCGCCGTCATCGCCCGGCTGACCGGCTGACGGCGCAGCCCCCATGGCCGAGAGCAAAACAAGAGACGAAGGAGTATCACGCCTATGCATTCCCAGCGCTTCCAGCGGGGCTACGTCCCCATCTTCCTGTCCTATTATAAGCCCCACCTGAAGCTGTTTATTCTGGATATGGCCTGCGCCCTGGGCATCGCCCTGGTGGACCTGGCCTTTCCCTGGGCCTCCCGGCAGGCGCTCAACGAGCTGCTGCCCCAAAGCCTGTACGCCGCCTTTTTCACCGTCATGGGCATTTTGCTGGCGGCCTACGCCCTGCGCTCGGTGATGTACTTCATCGTCACCTACTGGGGCCACATGATGGGGGTGCGCATTGAGGCGGATATCCGCCGGGACCTGTTCGGACACATGCAGGACCTGTCCTTCTCCTTCTACGACAAAAACCGCACGGGGCAGCTCATGAGCCGGGCCACCAACGACCTGTTTGAAATCACCGAGCTGGCCCACCACGGCCCGGAGGACCTGTTCATCTCCGCCATCACCCTCATCGGGGCGCTGTGCATGATGGTGGCCATCCAGTGGAAGCTGGCCCTCATCGTGTTTGCCGTGGTGCCCATATTCGTGGCCTTCACCATTGTCCAGCGCCGGCGGATGATGGCGGCCTCCGTGCGGCAGAAGCAGACCATGGCGGGCATCAACGGCCAGCTGGAGTCGGCCATCTCCGGGATGCGCACCGCCAAGGCCTTCGCCAGCGAGGGACAGGAGGAGGAGAAGTTCCGGGCGGCCAACGAGCAGTTCAAGGGGGCCAAGCGGGACTACTACAAGGCTATGGCCACCTACCACGCGGGGCTGGAATTCGCCCTGCCCGCCATGAACGTGCTCACGGTGGCGGCGGGGGGCTTTTTCATCATGCGGGGGGAGATGGACTTTGTGGATCTGGTCGCCTTCACCCTGTATATCTCCACCTTCCTCACCCCTGTGCGCAAGCTGGCCGCCTTTGTGGAGCAGTTCCTCAACGGCATGGCGGGGTTCAAGCGCTTTGTGGAGCTGATGCGGGTGGAGCCCGCCGTGAAGGACGCCCCGGACGCCCGGGAGATGGAGGCGGCAAAGGGCGACATCCTGGTGGACGACGTGTCCTTCCACTATGACGGCGGTCCGGCGGTGCTGGACCACGTGTCCATCCACATCCCCCAGGGGGAGACGGTGGCGGTGGTGGGCCCCTCCGGGGGCGGCAAGTCCACCCTGTGCCAGCTCATCCCCCGGTTCTACGACGTGACGGGAGGCCGCATCCTGGTGGACGGCCAGGACGTGCGGGAGGTCACCCAGCGCTCCCTGCGGCAGAACATCGGCATCGTCCAGCAGGACGTGTTCCTCTTCGCCGGGACGATTCTGGACAATATCCGCTACGGCAGGCCGGACGCCACCGAGGCGGAGGTCATTGACGCGGCCAAGCGGGCGGAGATCTACGCCGACGTTATGGCCATGCCCGACGGCTTCCACACCTACGTGGGGGAGCGGGGGGTGATGCTGTCCGGCGGGCAGAAGCAGCGGGTGTCCATCGCCCGGATCTTCCTGAAAAACCCGCCTATTTTGATTCTGGACGAGGCCACCTCCGCCCTGGACTCGGTGACCGAGGCCCGCATCCAGTCCGCCTTTGACGAGCTGGCGAAAGGGCGCACCACCTTGATTATCGCCCACCGCCTGTCCACCATCCGCAGCGCCAACCGGATCATCGTGGTGGACGGCAACCACATCCTGGAGGAGGGCGCCCACGAGGAGCTGCTGGCCCGCGGCGGGGAGTACGCCCAACTCTATAACGCGCAGAGGCGTGTAATATAAAATAAGGAGTGTCGGTAAATGGAAGACTATGTATCCACCGCAAAGTACGGGGACAATGTGAGCGTGTATTTCGACGTGGGGGCGGAGAAGCCCTTTGCCCTTGGGGAGCGGCTCAACGCTGTATGTGAAATGGCCTACATGAACGGCTACAACTGGGAGGCCCTGCTGAACTGGTATCTGGGGCAGACTGCCCCGGAGCTGCTGGAGGGACTGGAGAGCGACCCGGAGGCGGGCTCCTACGTGGCCCTCTATCCCCTCTCCCCGGAGAACGAGGCCAAGGCGGAAAAGCTGGCGGGGCTCATCCGCTCCCTGGTGGAGGGGGAGGAGGAGCTGCTGCGGGCCGTGGAGGAACACGGGGACGAGATTGAGTGGGACTGACCGCACATGAATAAAACGGAGCTTTTAAACAAATTCTCCAAAGACCCGGAGGAGCGCATTGCCCTGGCCCGGGCCCTGGACCAGCTGAACCGGGCGCAGAACCGCTCCATCCCCTGCGCCACCCAGTTTTTCTCCCCCGCCCAGCGCTCGGCGCTGGAACCGCTGCTGGCTGCGTCCGGCCACCCCCGCCACCTGTTCCACGGCGGCTATGAGGGGGCGGAGCGCACCGTCTGCGTGTTCCTCCCCGACTGGCAGGAACCGGACGATTGGGAGGCGGTGGACGAGCTGGCCGCCATTGAGTGCGCATACCCGCCCACGGGGGCGGAGCTCACCCACCGGGATCTGCTGGGCGGGCTGATGGGCATCGGCCTGACCAGGGAGAAGGTGGGGGACATCCTGACGGGGGAAAAATCGGCCCAGGTCGTCTGCCTGCGGGACGCCGCCCCCATCATCCTGTCCCAGTTCAGCCAGGCGGGGCGGTACAGATTGAAGCTGAAGGAAATCCCCCTGTCCGGCCTGTCCCCCGCCCCTGCCGAAGTGAAGCTCATCCACGACACGGTGGCCGCCCTGCGGCTGGACGCGGTGGCGGCCTCCGGCTTCTCCCTGGCTCGGGGAAAGGCGGCGGACGCCATTGCCGCCGGAAGGGTGTCGCTGAACCACCGGGAATGCCTCAAGCCCGACCGGGCGGTGGCCCAGGGGGATATCATCACCTGCCGGGGGCTGGGCAAGTGCGTGGTAAAGAGCGTGGGCGGGCAGTCCCGGAAGGGCCGGATCATCCTTGAAATCGAGAGGTATCTGTAATGGACCAGAGGAAAATCGACCGCATCAACGAGCTGGCCCGCCGGGTGAAGGCGGGGGAAACACTGACCCCGGCGGAGCTGGCCGAGCGGGACGCGCTGCGGCGGGAGTATATCGCCAGCGTGAAGGCCAGCCTGGTGGGTCACCTGGAGAACACCTATATTGTGGAGCCGGACGGCGCCAGGCACAGGCTGCCCAAAAAGAAATAGGCGCTGTCCAAAAGCAGCGTTGAAACAGGCAGGGCCCGCCGCATTGCGGCG
>OFGO01001498.1_pt1 | contig 16793 bp, 9 predicted proteins | sample 1521761 | NCBI WGS metagenome assembly OFGO01 (sample SAMEA3504128, study PRJEB24116) | mouse gut metagenome | biome: mouse gut; feature: mouse-associated habitat; material: faeces | place: Denmark | collected 2011
ATAACCCAATATATCATACAAAGTTATCTTCTCCAATACTGCGCCCATTTCCTCTTCCCTCTCTTCCTCTATCTTCCAATATTGTAGCTTCTGCTTCTCTGAAACTCTGCATATTTCCCATCTGTCGGATGTTATCTATCCATTGGTATATCATCTGCCGATTATACACGGGTTTTCCATGTAAATCCTTCACTTTTTCCAACGCACATGCCATCAACGCATATTCATTCTCCAACGATGTATGAAATACTCCTCTGTTATCTGTATTGATCGATACATAGATCTGCGGACATTCTCCAAGTTGTTCCTTGTCCCACGTCAGATCTTTATTATAAAATGCGGCGATCGGATGTTCATCATATCCCTGAATCGTACTGATGGCCACATTTGAGGAAGGGTTCGCTTCAATGCCGATTCCAAGTGCGGCGAATTCTCTCTGCATTGCTTTCTGTACAGCACATACCCCTTCGATCAACATCGGTGAGACCTTGATCTCTTTACTTTCTGCCCCCTTCTTTCTAACTTTCTCGTCATAATGATATAAGTAGTACAAATGGGCTATTTCCTTGTGCATCCTGCTCTCAAACTTCTCCGGATACCTGTCGTTCACAAGCCACCATCTGTCCTGAATCTCTTCTTTGTCAAAATATCCCCCGAGATATAATTCTGGCTCATCTCCTCGCAATTTCCATGCTTCATAGTAGGCATGAATATTATAGCGAAGACTTTCCGGAGCATCCCTGCTGTCATCATTCAAATATACTTCTGCAAAACATAGTTCAAACTCTCTTAGAAGTTCTGCCCGGAGATTGACCATTCCCGCAATCTCATACTCTGCTAGCTTTTGGTACAGCCAGACAGTATTATCCAAGAAATCCTGTTTCGTCAGCAGAATGGTGTTCTGTTTAAAAGCATACCATTTTCTCGCATCTATTCCTAATACGGTTCCATGTCCGATACGGTCGCCATACTGCAGATTCAGAAAATGAACTGCCTCGTCTACTGCCCGCAGCCCATCCACCACATCCAGAAAGTCTTCCCCCACATGGAACGTCTTCTTCAGCTGCCCGACTTTTACTTCCTCCATACCGATGATGGTCTCCACGATATCCAGAGAAAGATAGCGAAAGACCCGCGCAAACACTTCCGGTCTACATCCTATTTCCTGTGAGCAGGCATCAATTCCCAATACTTCTGCCGCCAATTCCCGATATCGTCTCCTGAACTCGGTAATGGCAACCGCCTGTCGTCTCAATTGCCGGCGTTTCACATAGTGACGGCATTTATCAGGCAGCACTTTACCCTCGTTCCAATCTTTGTTCTTTGAAAAGTGAAACACATAATAATACCTGTCCTTCGGAATCCTCGTCTCCCTTCGAGCGATGATATCATCTATCCATTTAATATATCTCGCATTATCATATGCCTGCTCCTCAGGCTTGATCCTAATCTCCAGCGATCGAACATTGCCGCTCTCCATGCTTCCATAGACCGCAGCCTCTATTATCTTCTCCAGATTTATATGTTTTCGCTTGCTGTAAACAGAGAAGTTATCAAAGCCGACCGTATCGTTTGACTGGACGATTTCATCTCTGATATTATTTTTAAGCACCAAATACGCATAAAACCATTGATAATATTTCTCTTCCTTTTCATCAACTCCAAGTAATTCTTTATCAAGCATTTTGTACAGGAGCCAGCGTTCTCCGGCAAACCAGTATCTTTCTACCGTCACATTGTTCAGACCGTCTACCATATAACACGCATAATCAGATATATCTTTACCGGCCTGAAAATATACACAGTTACGCATATCATCTAACATTCTCTGGATTTCTATATAATAAGCCTGAATGTCCCATTCTCCCGAGAGAATATTGTCAATGACATATTCCGGCAGCCTGTCGCACAGCATCATATTCTCATCCGCCAGATAACATACTATACATAATCGTATCAAGGCAGCTTTCAAGATCTTGATCTCAAAACGATCCTCCGTATACTCTACACTGTAATGCTCCCTTGTATTCCTTTGTCTTCTGTTGATCTCACATGCAAGATTTCGTATGATTTCACTTTCCACATGATTCATGGCATAGATCCACAACAAATGAAAATGCGGTGCTGAGCCAAACAGGTGAAAATGATTGTCTGATATCCCTCTCGCCATGATGTGCCGCAGCTGTACATTATTATGACCGATCACCGTATCCCATCTGAAATCAGGATATATGATCTTATTATACTTTCTGTTATACATGGCGAGATATGCACATACCAGCAAATCCTCGTCAATATACTGTGCAATGTCCCGAAACCGCAGCAGATCATCATAGTGACAATGCACCTCATGCCCGTCCAATGTCAGCAGCTGCTCTGCAAGTTCTTCCAGCGCTGCAAAAACATTCAAGGTCTGACGCTTATCCATTCTGGCAAAAGGATGTCCCATTTCATGGATGCTGCTTTCCGCATAAACGTACAGATGCGCACTCTCCGTCTCGCTGTAATGCTTCCCATATACCTTATACAATCTGGAAAATTCATCCCGCGGAAACTTTCTATATCTAACTTTCTTATTCAAAATTGTGCAGGCAGAAACAGCACTGTAGTATATTCTTACAATATTATCTAAATTATGCACCTTATATCCCCGCCATCTCCTCTTTTGTACTAAGAAACATCTTGATCGTCAAGACCGGATTTCGTAATGTCTTCGCCTAACCTTCCAATCGACTCACTGAAAAAATGTTCCATGTATTCTCTCTTCTCTGGATCCTGCTCATTGTAAGGCTTCGCGCCTATCTTGATCTCAAATGCCTTCATAAACGGTGAATCAACAAAATCATGTGAAAATCTCGGCCCCTTACTTGGGAATAAAATATCGTTGTAAGCCATTTCTTCTTTGTACAGTTCTTCGGCAACATGGCTATACACTGTGCACAGATACCCATAGACACTCAGATTCTTTAACAATACGTTCTCGCTGAGATTGGAACGCACTCTCTTCATAATATTGTATGACAGGTCCAGATTATAATAGGGAAAAGCAATGTTCCTGTTTCGCTTATACTGATTCCATATTGATTTTTTGCTTATCCGCTTCCTCAGCTCTTTTTCTATCAGAGATATCTCGCTTTCCACATAGCCTATTTCGGGAAGCTTCTCACGCAGACAGCTCGCCAAAGCCTCTGTCAAATTATTTGTCCTACCCTTATGCTCATCCTCCTTCGCCTCGATCTCCCTTCCGATGAATCCCCAAATATCATAATCTGCCATTGCAATTTTACTGTTTACTCCCAGCGCAATTGCATAACCTTCTTCGCTATCTCCAATCTTCAAGTCAAAGTCCCATACTGGTTCAACTGCTTTGCCGTTTGTATCCCTGTAATGAAAGAACAAGAGCATCAACCGTTCCATGTGAGGAACTATGTCGGATAACACACGCACGATCACTTCATCCCTGTTCTCACCAGGCGATATGATAATCTTTTTCGTGTCAAAGATGAGGCTTGCCATATGATTATCCTTAAGATATACAACATGATTTTCTGTCCCAAAATCTTGCAAATTTTTTATCTCTGGTATAACATCACTAAACCATTTCCCACCGAACGTATTTCCCAGCAGACATTTCAAACGTTCTGCTGCTTGAGCCTTACGTTCTTCACTCACATTATTCATATAACTATAGTACTCTCTTACCATCTCCGATGTAAACGAGGCCAGGATGCAGTGTACCAAAGTCTTATCCTTATAATTGTCTCTTCCAAGATGGTAAATCGTTTCCAGCAGATCCGTGTAACTATAAGCTTGCCCGTCTACCTTATCTTTCATAGATCTGTTTTTCTTGTTCTTTCTCTCTTCCGTCCATGCATGTAGGAAATTGACCGCATATTTGGCCCGTCTTTCAAGACTTCTCTTCTGAATCAGCCGATAAACCTCCAACTGTTCATCGTCCAGTACTCGCATCGCCATTCTGTATTCGATATCGCCGTTAAATCGCTCATGGTTTTGATCATACAATATCATCCTTCTCTCTTTCTGCTGACCATCCCATTGCGCTATCTCTTCCATAGAATGTAGAGAATCCAGGAAGTTATCATACACTACCAGTTCACGTACCGTATCCGGCAGACAGAAATGTCTTTTCAACCCAACCGCATCGTAGTAAATGTTCATCTTGGATGCGATCCTCATTAGAACATAATCCTTTACCGTAAACTTTCTTTGTTCTTCTCCTTCGATAATGCCATTCTTGTTCAACATGCTTTCCGGCATGTATATCCTGTTGGAAAACGGAAGTACCTTTAGTAAGTAGTCGCTGCTCAGTTCCTTGGCTCTCTCATAGAATTTGTTAAAGACTTCTCTATGTATACCTCCATATTGCGGAGTCAGACAATCCGCAAAATGTTGATTACACATCATCTTCATCTGTTCATATTTGATCGCTATCAGGATAATGATTCTCTGATCCGACAGATACTTATGAAGCTGTTCCAACATCGCAAATCCATTTTCCGGGCTCATGTCCAGATCGTCTATTACGACTACCAGATAGTTGTTCTCAATTTCTCCCTTTTCACTCAACAATTTCAAGAAACTCTCTGTCAGTTTCCTGATAGAATTCTTCGTCTTGAGAGTACTTGATATATCCTCCAGTCTTGCTAATACAGTTTCTTCGTATGAATGTCGTTTATCGTTTGTTTTCCCAACACTTGAATAATTCTGATATACTGCATTAAATTCCTTGACAATCTCTCTGATCAACTCGGCTCGATCGGTTATTCTATTGACTCTCTTCTGAAACGCCTGATACATATTAGCCAGGATCACTTCCATCAAGTCTTCTTTCTTCTCCAGAACAGAGGCGTCCACAGGCGACAGAATATGGAATCGGTATTCACTCTCAATAGGCTTATAGATAAGCCTGCGATTCCATATATCATGATTCTTATAATAATTACATAATATTTTAGAGAACTCATTAATCGCAGTCGTCTTACCACTCCCGCGATTTCCCATAAAAGCAATGATATTACTGCTGTCCAGCGGTGAAACATATTCATTCTTCATGCCAACATAAACAGAACTGTACTCGTCATCCTTCTTCTGTTTACTCTTATTATGGTCGATATTGCTTAAAATGGCAGATAGAGTTTCTTCATAACACTGCGCATATAGAAGAAACTCCACACCTAAATTCTTCCAATCCTTATAATCTTCTTCAGAAAACCCCGCCACTTTGATCTCTAGTCTTTCCTTCTCCATCTTCTCTCCTCTGCGGCAGGTGCCGCCCTCTTAATTTATTACATTTTCATCTCGGAATTCTGCCGCAGCCATTCTGCCATTTTCGGATCCAGCCTATTACTCAGCACTTCTCTGTATTCATCTGCACTTTCCCCATAAAACACTTCAAAATAGTGATTATTCTTTATATATTCCTCCTTTATTCTCGTTGCTTTATCGGCTACCTCGATCGCCTTCTTATTCTGGCCTGTTTTATTATACACATAGCTTTGTTGTGTATATGCTTTAAATAAATACTCCAGCTCCAAAGGATCTGTAAACTTCATCGTCAATTTCAGATCAAGCTTTGAGATAATCTCATCAAAGAGTCTGATCGTCGAATCATAATCTTCTTCATCCCGGGCAAGCACTGCCAGTTTAAATATCGTCCGAAATTTCATCCTGCTTTTAGCAGCTAACTGATAAAAATGTTTTGTATACTTTATCATATCCGGATGTGCCTCATACCGCCTCCCCATCCAGTAATAGACCGGTGCAGCAAAACACTCATCTTTCATCCTCTTCACTGCCTGCTCAAATGCCATTAGTGCCGCATTCGTCCTGTTCGGTGTCGAATCATAACACAGCCCTAGCAAAACCTTCGCATTATCAAACTCAGGATATTCCTCGATCAGCTTGCTGCAACGCCCTACCAGCTTATCCACTGAGAAATAGGGTATATCCTTCTTATAATCACATGCGGTATCCACTTTCCATTCACACCATAACCATGCATATTGATACCAGGGATTTACCGGTAAATCTTTTTTCCTGTCCAGTAGATCTTTTACCTCATTATGGCTCCTTAGAAAGGCATCCTTTGCTCCTGCCACTGCAAACGATTTCCTTTTTTGAAAATATTGCAGATTCATGCTGTGAAGCCAAAGTCTATTCTCTACATATATATTGACCAGTTCTTGTAATTGTTCTGCAATAACCTGTCCCCGCCCGCTATCCTGATAAATCTTCCCAAAGAGTCCCGTTAGAAGTTTAATCATACATTCTCTCTGTGTAGCCTGGGGCAAATCCTTTATCAATCCGTTTGAAAAAATATCCTTATCTTCTTCTCCTGTATCACTATCCGGTGATATTATATAACCGTCGCACAGATATAGAGTCTCCTCCGGAAGCCGACTGATGATGCCGTCATATATAACAGCAGAAACATTCAGTGCCTGCATCTCATCCGAATCCAGTGTCTTCTTCGCAACACATATATATGCATTATATTTCGTGTTATGCCCTATTTCATTTTGATCGCTGTTATCTTCCTTCATCTCCACCAGTATTTCCTCGCATACTAATACCCCCATAAAGCGAAAAAATTCTGCCAAATAAGTATAATTTATTCTGTCTATAATCGCATGAAAAATCTTAACTGATCTCAAATCATTTACAATTCCCTCGAAAGCCACCTTCTCATTTTCCTTTCATTTTTCTCAAGGCATATGCCCCTCCATTTTCCTATCGCGACATATATCCTATCCACCTTCAAAGGTAGCCTCTGCATTTTCTGCATTTTCCTCAAATGACATATTCCTGATTGTATCAACTTTCTCATAAATACGAATGTCATCTGAGGAAGATATCTTATAGTTTTGGCTAATCTCTGCCTCCTCATACAACAAAGAGAGAAATTCGACAAATTCCTCCCGTTTCATTGTAAGTTGTCTCCGCAGCATTTCCACTGACAAATCTACAACTTCACGAGAAACAGCCTGACTTCCAATCCTTACCAGCTGATCTTCATAAGCAGGATACCGCTCTTGTGCCTGCTTCAATACTTTACCTAAGAACTTCTTCTCTATCCGTATAGTATCACTGCTTAATTTAAGCCACGGGCGCAACGCCTCAGACTGTTCGTCCGACAGTGGATAACGCACCAACAGACTTTTATGCACAGTAGGCTCTTTAGACTCACCGGCACTTGCAGTCAACACGAGGCCGATCCGGCACTCCATATCTTGAATGCTATAATTTCTGTGCCTGAAACACAGCATGCAGATTTCCCCTATGGCTTCGCTCTTTAGAATAAGATATGCAACGCCCAAGGAAGAAGATACCAAAATTCGTCCGGAATATTCTTTACATATCCACTCCCCATGCATATCCTTTACACCAGTATTCAATAACATAGCCAAACTGCAAAACTCGTTTTCCTGTTCAATATTCAATTTCCCCCTGAGAATCTTATCCTCACCAGATGCGGTGGACAGATAATAGAAATAATACTCTCCTAGATACCATTTCAATTCCCGGCCTTCATCATGCAATCCTTCTGCTCCATGGGGATCGCAAAAATCATCTCTGCTCTTGTCTTCTCCCCATACTAAAAAATCCATAGACATATTCAGTACCTTACAAAGTGCGGCACACTGATAAAGACTGAGTGCTTTCTTACCGGCATAAATTCTGGATATATCCGGCTGGGAAATGGGCATTCCAATCTTCTTACATAAAGCAAGCAATTCCACCTGTCTTATCCTACGTTTATTTAATTCATTAGCAATTCTACCTGCAATTATGCTGTCAAAATTTTCCATGGCTATGCTTGTCCCGCTCGTTTATTCTATTTCACATTTTTCCATTCTTATTTGAATAAAAAAATGTTTCTTGCTAAAACATGACTATTTTAGCATAGCCCCAATAAATTTGCAACACATTCAAACTACAATCCATAATTTTCAAAAAGCAACAGAGCAGTATCTCTGACGAGATACTGCCCTGACTGAAATTATACAATCATAAATTAATTCGTTCCCTCATCAACCCAGAGGATTCTTTACAGTTATTTTAAGCGTTGCCTTCTTATTGGTCGGAGTCTTAACTGTAACTGTAACACTGCCCTTCTTGATTGCGTAGATATTACCATCTTCATCAATGGAGACAATGCCTTTCTTGCTTAAAGAGTATTCTACATCTTCAATATCATTTTCACCCGGTTCATAAAGTGTCTCTTTTCCTTTAAGCTTGATTCTCGGGAATACCTGTTCTTTGTCACCGGTATACATAGTGATCGACTTACCAAAAGTTTCTTTACCCTCGGCATCCTTCGCAAGTACCACCGAATTGGTCTTCTCCAGAACTTTTATTGTAGTCGTCGCCGATGCACCGGACTTAGTTCTAGCTGTAACTTTGTAGATATCACCTGTCATAGGTTTCTTCAGCTCAAACTTCACACTTGACTTTGTGATCGGTCCCTTCTTATCTGTAGGCGCTACTGTTCCATCAGACGCGCCGGATATCTTCACGATGCTCCAAGTAATCGGCTCTTTCGTGTTCACACCCTTCGGACCAAGAGTAGCTTTCAAGGAAACCTTCTGTGATTGTCCAGTGACACTCTTGCTGTCCTTCTGATTTATTACTACCAGACTCTTAGCCATCGTAATAGTCTCAACAGGCTGCACAACATTAATCGTAAAGGAAGTATTAATCGCCTTTCCAGTACCGTTCTTTGTCGTATAAACACCACTTACAGTAACTTTAACTTTACCCTTCGCTTTCGCCTTGATGCTTACCGTGCCATCACCGTTGTCCTTAAATTCTACTACCTTACCTTTGGAATCATTGTGTTTCCAAACCAGAGAACTTGCATTACCCTTTGAATCTTCTGCAACACTTGCTACATATGTTCTTCCCTTAGGAACAGACACATCTGTGGTATTCTTGGTAGCTGCTTTAACCGCATTATCCTGTACTACCTTATCACTACCATTGACATCTGCCTTTGCCAATACCTTATCGGTCTCTTCTTCTGTAACGAAGATACCTCTGATATTACCCTGTTCAACTGCAATCTTAACTGTTGCCGCAGGCTTATAGTCACCTTTCTCATCTGTATATTTCTTCTTGCCTTCAACCTTAACTTCAACTATCTCATCAACAACAGTATTAGCCACTTTGAAGACACCCTTGCCACTTACTGACGCACTTTTAACTTTCTTTCCGTCAACTTTAGGAATAGACCATGACAGTGCATCTCTGTTTCCGGCAGGTTTTCTTACTAAATAATTATTCAAATCTACAGACTGTCCGGAATAAAGTTTTGTACTCTCATCCCAATTAAAGCTCAGTCCATCTCTGCCCATAGTAGCTGCAACTGTAACTGTAAGCTTCGCAGATTTGTTACTGGTTGCTTTAGCAGTGATCACAGCAGAACCTGCTGCAAGCGCTTCTACACTCGCACCATCATTGTCGCCATCAACAGTTGCCGTAGCTGCTTTGTTGGAAGTCCAAACAATATCATCTGTGATCGACCAGCTGCCTTCCTTCACCTCTACCGGTTGGCCATCTACCAGCTTGATATATCCCTCACCTTCCCGTAATTCTACGGTCTTTTCCTTGGTCGGCTTAGCAGGATCCTGTATCTTTACTTTAGAATATAATACTACATCTACTCCGAAAGGATTCTCATCATCCTTACCAAGATCGATGTCTTTCTTGTTCTTCTGGTTCTTTGCATTTGTAAATACATTCTTAGCAGGATCGGAATCCTCCTTGGCAGGATCAACGATCAAGATCTTGGATACGGGATAACCAGCCTCGATATTAATAGTAGTAAAATGCTGGATTCCCTTCTCTGTTGTTCCTTGTACCTGAACAGTTCCTGCCTTAGCAAACGTCAGAACACCTGCGTTATTGATCTTCGCACTGCTCTTCGGATTCGTTGCAAGAATTTCCCATGTGATCGTGTCATTAGCGGTCTCAGGATCACGTGTAACCATCTCATTCAGGTTAAGCGTATGCTTCACATACTGCGTCGGAATATCCTTGAATGCAAAATCGCCGTACTCTTTGATTGAAACGGTAGCCTCAGCTTCAAAGCCCTCCGTTGCATTGGTAGTCAGCACAATCTTGCCATTCTCAGGGTCAAATGAATATGCTCCATCAATCTTAGCCCTGACGATCATGTCTTCGCCGGCTTTCGTACCCTTCCTGGGATTCAATGTGATCTGACTCCGATCACCCTTGTTTGTCACCGCAACGCTGAGGATCTTGTTGGTATCGCTGGTGATCGTCCCGTCCGGGTTCAACACTTCCCACTTAATCTTCTTGGTGAGCTGCGCAAGAATCTCATCAGTTTTCTCCAGCTCATTCTTATCGTACAACTTACCATCAATAACAACTGTAGCGGTCAAAGTCTGCTTCTTCCCGCGAACTTCCACATCAACGTGCTCCTTGTCGAGAACAATGCCCATAATATTCAGTTCATTATTCTTCAATACACCCGAATCAGTGTTCGTGTCCGTATTGGTAACGGTACCTGTATGACTTTCATCACCTGTATTCGTAATGTCATCATTCCATCCATCCGATACACTATACACGTCACGAAGACCTGCCGCCGATGCTGTCAACGGCGTGGATACCAGCATAGATGCTGCCAGAGTCCATACCATTGCTTTTTTAGCAATCGCTAAACATTTCTTACTCATCGTATTCCTCTCCTCCATTTGAAAAATTTTAACGCTAGTATTAAGTATAAAGTACTTCTTCAAATTTAGCAAGTGCTGTCTTTCCAAAAATACAATTTTGTCTATTTATGATAGTTTCTTCTTTAGAACACATCATAATGCCGAACTATTGTTGTTAACATAATAGCAGTTCGTCCAATCCACAGCATATAGTCGCACTTTATACCTCTGTGCCGTCTACGATATTTCCGCACGGAACATCCAAATCCCCCTTCTCACCCCCTTCTTTTATCACCGCTCTGCCGTCAGGATCAAGTAAACCCAGTTCCAATTTCTTGACACGGTACTGTATGTCCTCCAGCAGCTTACGGTTCGCTGATATGATATCCGCCTGAAGCCCGGTCACGATCGTCTGACTTCCTATGATGATCATCATCGTGGCAAGAATCAGGGATTGGATATGACCGTTCCCGCTACCCTGGAAGAAGTAGATCAGGAACCGGATCCCGATGGCTATACCGACCAACATGGCGGTACTTCCCAACAAAAAGAATATTTTAAGAGGTTTGTACATCAGTACTGCCCTCAGGATCGTCAACATTGACTTTTTCACATAATCAAAGATAGAATGCATCAGTCTTGATTTGCGCAGCTCTGGGTTCGTATTGATTGGCACGGATGTGATTGCCATCTTATTCCTGCCCGCCTGCACGATCGTCTCCAGCGTATAAGTAAATTCGTTATGTACATTAACCCGCATGGCGGCTTTCCTACTGTATGCGCGGAAGCCGCTGGGCGCATCTGGAATGTCTGTTCTGGATGCCAACCGGACAACAAAGCTTCCAAAACGTTGCAGTTTTTTCTTAATATATGAAAATTCGGTTATTTCATCGATCGGTCTTTCTCCGATCACAATATCGGCTTCTCTTCTCAAAATCGGCTGGATCAGCTTCTCAATATCCGCTCCACAGTACTGGTTATCTGCATCCGTGTTCACAATAATATCGGCACCATGCCGTAATGCCAGATCGATTCCTGCCAGAAATCCCTTAGCCAGACCCAGATTACGTTTGAAATGCACGATATAATGCACGCCCCAGTCAAGCGCAACCTGTTCTGTGTCATCACTGCTTCCGTCGTTGATGACCAGATACTCGATTTCATCTACACCCTCAATGTGTTTCGGGAGCTCGTTGAGGGCAATCTCTAATGTATCCGCCTCATTATAACATGGTATCTGAATAATCAGTTTCATCAGATGTCCTCCGCTCTATATCACTAAACCTTTCCTATATGTCATATCACCCCTGCCGCTTATCTTTCACATCCTACATAAACTGCTTCCATCTATCCATCAACCCTTGGCTCTTATTGATAAGAAGAATATATCCTCTGGACCACATTATGATCTCGCAGTTCTCCGATATGGCTTCCACATCCCACCATAACTTATCCTTAATAATATAGAAGGCGTCCTCAGTAAGTGGAATTTCCGACAGATTTGTTACCGTAATCGGCCTATCCTGCAGCATATACTGCAAAGCACCAGCATTTCTCTCATTTGCCCAATCTAATACATAATATATCTTCTCATCCTCCCCCAGCACGCTGATCCATGATGCGAACTGTGGATAAGGCTCCGCCTGTTTCTCATTCCTGACCACCACATAGGCGTCTACGATCGTCCTCCCCAGATAGCTCCACGCCACGATCGGAATCATCAGCGCTGCAACAGTCCTTGCTACCGCCACTCTGGATAATCTCTTCCTGGCCGGCATTAATATGGCGCAGAACCAGATCGTGAGCGGGCGAATATATTCCCATAGTGCTGCCACTTTACCGTAAGGTACTTCATAATTCCAAAATACTCTTCCAAACATAACACAATGTGCCAGTTCAAACTCCTTACGCTGCACTTGATCTATGGTATATTGGCATAAAAACCCTGCTGCCTTATATAATACCATACAGATAATAAATGAGATAAGCCATTTTCTGTCATTTATAAGACAATTAAGGCTATACAGTAACAAAAACCCAATTGCAAAATCAATATATCTGCCATTAAACAGATCGTCGTTTTTATAAAGGCCTTCTTTATAGATCGCGCTGATCATAAAAGTGCTGAACCAAGCTAACAAAACCCCCAAGAGCCAAATCCGATTCCGCCATATGTCCTCTCCCCATAAACTTCTATTGTATATATCGTCCCCAGACGCAGCCTCCATAACTACATCTCCATAGGGTGCTCTGCCTGTCAAAGAATTTCTCTTCCTACACATCGTCATAAGCTGTCTAACATGTGCTCTCAGAAGAAGAAACGCATTCCAGAAAAGTCCACAGATTCCCCAGCAGATCACAAATCCCGTAGCTGCTGCCAGGTAGAACCATTTCCCGGTCATACTGATTCCCAGCCGGATCAGCCCTTTGACAGACAGCATATTCTTAAGCACATTCCATTGACCGGCAAAGTCATTAGTGCTCAGCCTGTTTACATTCCCGCCGTCTGCTCCCGTCAGCATCGCCGACACTCTGGTCAGATATCCGTTCTTTTGTAAGACAAAGAACGCCGCCACAAGCACAACGCCCGCCGTCACAAACAGCAGTGCAGTCTTTGTTCTTTTCTTCTCTAACAGCCACAGTATAATAAGCAGCACGATCCCTGCCGCAAGAAGGATCCCCGCCTTCTTCGTCAGTGCATACCCGACAATGGTACTCCACCCGGCCGGCTCTCCGCCCAGATAGTTCACACTCTGCAGATTCCCCTTGATCATGGCATGTATCAGACTATACAGATAGATACTCCCAAGAAAGGCCGCCACGTCCCGCATCCTGTTGCGGCGCATGAGACGCATATATACTATCATCAGGATCGCCGTCACCACAATACCCAGCGCCCGCTGGTGCACCGTATAGATATAGAATGCGACCAATGCAAACGCAACATGATTTCCGATACCAGGCTTATCCACCACACGCATCATCACATAGAGAAATACCCAGAAGAAAAACACAAGCGTACACTCGGTCCACGTAATATGCGCATACACGATATAGGAGGAATATGTAAAAACAGTAAAACAGGCCACTGTTCTGACCAGATCACTCATACCCGTCAGATATCTTTTCGCCAGCTTAAGCGCCAACACATAGCTCATCACCAGGAATCCGGCATTCATCACCACTGCTGCCCGGTACATTGTATCCCAGCCCCAGCCAAACAGTTCGGAAAGCATCCGGATCGGTATGAGCAGAAGACTGTATCCATACGAGTAATAAGCAATCCTGCCAGTCACGGAAGTCCAGTCAAGCCCCATGAAGAAGGCGCTGTTCGACCAATACCCGACCTCATCGTTAAAGAGGATCGGCTGCCCGATCTCCGACAGTCTGTACGTTGCCAGCAGGAAAATTCCCAACGCCGGGATGCACTGCAGCAGCTGCACATGATATCTCTGCAGGAAGTTATTCAAATATTGTCTCAGTTTAACAGAAGATAGTATTGTTTTCATTAATAAGGGTATTTCCTGTCTATAATCTTGTCCTGACCGCTTGACTGCCTCTAGCGTCTGCCTCTATGGATACATCATATGCATCCCTCACCTGCACCCCACTCTTCATGGCTATCTGTATCATAGACCGACGTGGGGCAAGTATGATTCATTATAGCAGATTGCTTTTCAAAGTCAAATATAATTCCATTCCAACACCTTCCAATCAAAGCCCCCGCTGCAAACGGCCACTCGGCTCGTTGCTCGCAGGAATAAGCTACAGAGCTACAGCAATCCGGCAATCTCCTTCACCGAATCGAAGATCAGGTGCGGTCTCACTTCTGACTGCTTCACGTCTTCCATCCCCGCCTCTCCACTCAAGACAAGCACGCTCTTTAACCCGTTATTTCTTCCTGCCGCGATATCCGTATAGAGACGGTCTCCTACCATCGCGATCTTCTCTCTCGGCGTGTGAACCCTGGTCGCCAGATACGCTATGATGTCCTCATTGGGCTTGCCGATGATCCGGTCCGGATAGCGGAAGGCAGAGGCATGGATAAAGGCATGAATGGCTCCTGCATCGGGAATAAATCCCGTCTCCGTGGGACAGTTATAATCCGGATGGGTCGCCAGATAAGGAAGGCCTGCTCTGACATGGTCGCACACCCGACACATTTTCCGGTAATCAAGAGAAGTGTCGAATGCCGTCACCACCACGTCCGGCCGTTCGTCCTCCAGCAGAATGCCGGCCTGCATGAATTCTTCCTGTAAAAGCGGGTTCCCCAACAAGAATACCCTGGCCCCCGGAAAATGCCGCTGCAGGTAATAGATCGTGGCCTGTCCGGAGGTGACGATCTTATCTTCACCCACCTCTAACCCCATCCGGTGCAGCTTATCCACATAAACCGCCGCATTCTTGGATGAGTTATTCGTCACGAACACGTAACTTTTCCCCGTCTCCTCGATCCTGTGTAAAAATTCCAGGGCACCGTCGATCCACCGTTCTCCCAGATAGATCGTCCCGTCCATATCCAGTGCAAAACACTGCACATCCTCTATAATATGTTCCCTGTCCTCATTCACTGTCGGTATCTGTAACTGCATTGTCTTTCCCGCCCTTTTCTTCCTTTATCTATAGTTAACGGCTTTAAAATTTCGTTTTCGGCCTTGTAGAAGCTACCGTATATGGCTTCTGCAAGAGCCGGAAGAAGAAACTTGTTATGGCGTTTACTATAATTTATTATAGCACGCCTTTTCAATCTATGGTAATCTATTCTTACAGAAACTATTGAGAACCGCATGGCAAATGTTGTTCTCTGCAAATTTACATTACATGTTGAAAGAAGGTATTTCATGAAAGAGAAATTATACACCATCCCCTTAAACGATGCCATGAACGCCGGTGATGAATGTCCCTTCTGCTTCATAGAGCGCAATGTAGAACAGGATCTTCTGGACTTCGTCCTCGGCTCCGGCTCCTCCTACATGGAAAGCGACATCCGCGAGCAGACCGATCAGGCCGGCTTCTGCAGAGAGCATTTCAAGAAAATGTTTGACTACGGCAACACCCTTGGCAATGCCTGGATCCTGAAGACACACTATGTACAGATGAACCGCGAAATGCAGCAGCAGTTCCGCAATTTCAAACCCGGCAAGACTTCCCTGAAGGACAAGTTCAGAAAGCAGACCGAGCGTCAGAACCCGATCGGTGTCTGGGCCGCCGAGAAGGAGCGCTCCTGTTATATCTGCAAGCGCTATGCCGACACCTATGAGCGCTATCTGGACACCTTCTTCGTCATGTACAGGAAAGACCAGGAATTTCGCGACAAAGTCAAGAACAGCAAGGGATTTTGTCTGCATCATTTCGGGGATTTATGCGAAGGCGCCGACAGCCGCCTGAATGATAAGGAGAAAGCGGAATTCTATGATATGGTTTTCCCGCTGATGGAACAGAATATGGCCCGTCTTGCCGAAGACGTATCTTGGCTTGTGGAGAAATTCGACTACCGCAACAAAGATGCCGACTGGAAGAATTCCAAAGACGCCATCCAGCGCGGTATGCAGAAATTGAAAGGCGGCTATCCCGCAGATCCGCCTTACAAGATGAATAAATGATCTCATTCACGCAAGACGGTTCGTTTGCAAATGAGATTACAAATTAAAATGATATGAGGTTTGGCTTAGGCAGCGTTCTTTACTACCCTGGTCAAACCTCATATCGTCTTCAGATCACTTACATTTCTTCACATCACTTACATTGCGTCCATGGAACCATCGTTGTCGTCGTCGTCAAAGAACTCTTCCACTTTGACTTGCGTCGCCTCAGCTGCTTCCTTGACCTTATCGGTCACTTCCTGCGCTGCGCCTACGATCTTATCGGTCGCCTCAGCCTTCGCAGCATCGAGTCCTTCTTTAAAATCCTCCGCCTTCTTCTCCAGATCCAAATCCACATAATTACGATCTGTATCCTTGGGATTCTCATCCTCGTCTAAATCTTCATCGAAGTCATCAAAGTCATCATCATCGTCAAAATCATCATCTACAGAAGTATCTTTATTCTGTAAACAATAGTAAACACCTGCTGCAACGGCTCCGAGAGCAGCTG
>OFGO01001506.1_pt1 | contig 16751 bp, 17 predicted proteins | sample 1521761 | NCBI WGS metagenome assembly OFGO01 (sample SAMEA3504128, study PRJEB24116) | mouse gut metagenome | biome: mouse gut; feature: mouse-associated habitat; material: faeces | place: Denmark | collected 2011
CATCACTTGATAAACTTTTCTAGTTTTTATCATTGAATAAATCTCCTTTATCAAAAATATATACTTGTGAGCAATCCCAGCCACATATATGCCAATATGCAACAGTGAATCTGTATATCTGCCAAATGTTATCGTTAGAACCAATAATATTTCAACGTGCTTGTCTAATAAGCATGTTTACTTCTCAAACCTGTAGTTCCCACTCTTCATAGGACAGAACTTATCAACTCCATATACTTCTAACATCTTTTTCATTGCCCATTCAATTTCCTGTTGATATCCTTTTTTATTCAACACATAGATATTAGGTACATTTTGGGGTGGTTTATTTGCATCCTTTTGTATACTCCCTACTTCTTCCTTGACCAGCAATGCCGGTATTCCATCAACAGGCCAGTCAAATAATCTAAGCACTTATTGATTGTGTCCTTTGACATTGAAAGCTCTTTTGCCATATTCTCTATGCTTCTCCAGAATGCTTCAGGATAATCTTTGGCATTTGGCAGTTCTGATCCATCATTATTTCTACTACGACAACCTATGTATGAATTGATATAAAGGAATGCCATAAGCAAATTTTCCCTGTTTAATGAAGTATCTGCCATCATAATTGTGTCAAATTGACCAGATGTTAGCTTACCGAATTTCTCTGTTGAATCAAAATTATCAGAAATAATTGTAATTTTAATTCCAGTATCATAAGAAATAGAATCTAAATCCTGTTTCACTTCAATCATCTTATTATTAATCATATATTCCAGTACATCTAATATCTCTTTAAATGCTTTAGGCTTTCTGCTTGTTGTCTTATAACCATAAAATCCCAAAATCTCACGAATGGTTATCCAACTGTAATCTTCATAGGATCGATATTTGTCAATAAGAATATATGTGATATAAAATTTCCTGCTTACACCAAATTTTGTTTTAATATTTCCTTGTATGTATTCGTTTGGAAATCTTGTAAAATATTCTTTGCTTTGTTTTTTGATAGTTCTTTTTCTCCTTTCGATATACGAGAGTTCAGCAAACGCTCTTTTTAAAGCCTGAAAAATGATGAGATTGGGTAAATGACGCTCTTTTTAGAGCCTTTGCTGAACAGAATAAAGATATAACCTATTTAATAAAGACAGACATATTCCGTGCCATATTCCGCTACGCTACATATGTCACTCCATAAATAACTTTTTGATTGTTGATGGTTATGATATCTTTAAGCGTACCCATAGGGAGGGGTATGTATCCGTTCAAAATATAAAATCGTATATATAAGGGTATACCCTACATAAAAAATACGCCCTCTAATATTGCCAATAATCCAATGTATACGTTAGAATTTCAAATTCAACGCTACTCCCCTATCAACTTATCATCTGTAGCTATTCCGTCTGAAATTTAAAGATAGACCATTGATTATAAAGCAAGAATGGGTATCCTCACCAAGGATACCTCATAAGGGATGGGTAGGTTTCCATCTAAAAATTTAAGCACCTACTATAAACGGTAAACCATATAAAATTCGTAAAAATAAGGCATACCAGATTTTTATATCCGATATACCTTATGATCAATCATTCAATAAATTATCTCTTACGTTCCTGCCTCCTATACCACTCCATCTTTTCTTCATGCGCTTTCCTGCGTTCTTCATCTCTCTTTAACATTGCATTTGTTCTGGCAATCATTTCAGTTGCTTCTTTCTTGGAGTTGATCATCCTCTGGATACTATTAAGGAAACTCTGTTCTCTTTCAGCTTCCTTACTCTTTTCTTCTGCCGCTATCCGTTCTGCTTCTTTCTTTTCAAGATAAGAATCCACAAAAGCATTATTCCTGTCAGCGCGCTCCTGCAGTTCTCTCTTCTCTTTCTCTATGCGTTCCTGTCTCCTGATATTTGCCTGTTCGTAATCATCTGCCCTCTGTTGCCTTACCCTTCTGCACGCATCATCTGCCCCAAGAATATCTTCATAAATCTTATAGTCAGGTTTCGCGTAATCCAAAAGATGTCCGTATCTGTTTCTGGCTTCTTCCTCCCGTTTCTGTTTTGTCTGGTAATCCGCATGTGCACCATCTACATACTTATCCAATAAATGGCCATATTTGTTCTGTGTTTCATTATTCTTTTTTGTATTCATAGTTAAAAATCCTCCTAAATTTTAATCATCAATTTCAATTTTCCAATTCATCATTGCTTCATATACCTTATACGGTATAATGTCCTTATACTGTTCTGCCAAATCCTGAATAAAGTCTTCTTTGTATTCCTTATATCTGGTAAAAGCAGCTTCAGCAGTATCAAACCAACCCAATTTAATCGGCTCTCCCATGAATGACATTTCAGCACGGTATTTACCTTTACTCTTATCAAAATGAACGCCTAAAGGCAGATCACCTCTGTTTTTCTTACCATTCAAGAACAATGTATTGATCGCATGAGGTACAAAACAGCATGTCTCAGGACTATACACTTTATTCCCTTTAAACAGAATATCCTTATCCAGATCCAGTGCCATTCCCTTTATCCTATTCTGGTCATACCATACTTTGAAATTACTGTAATTCAGCCATTCCTCACATACAGTACATCCCATATATTGCGGCTGTCTTTTGTGAAATTTCTCATTGTAACAACGATGTATCATATCATGCCATTTAAGATATGATTCTGATGTACAGTCTACATTTTCACTCCCACGATACCCCACACCGCACATAACAGGCTCCATACACTTTCTGCTCCAATCATCCGGTTTATATCTGATATCATTCATGACCTTTAAGATAAATTCCTCTGAATCATCACCTGTCTTATTAAAATGATTTCTTACGATCATGTATTGTTTCTGATTCAATGGATAAAGATTTCTATAATAATGATCCTGCTTATCAGATCCGCTATGCCATATGTAAACATTATTCACTTTATCAGGATTCACAATAAACTCTTCTATTACTGCTTTTGCTGCATATAAAAGAACGCTTCTATATGTCCATTTGCCATCAAAGAATACGTTCTTCTTTAATGAATATCGTAAAGCACCATAATTATCACAGTTCCCTTGTAGCAGATTATATTTACCATCCGAAAATCTGATCACTCTCCCATAATTTGATAACCAAGCATTCTTGTAATCCATCAGCTTCACAAAGATTTCATCTGTTCCTAGTGGAATAATATTTAAACTTGAAATATCCAGTAGTCTTTCAGGCTTAATATCTTTGTAGTGTCTATGTATCAGCATTTCCAGATCATCTGAAAATTCAATCTTATTCTTTTCTTCTAAATATTTACGCTGGTATTTGTATTCACATTCTTTACAGTGTCCTAAATAATATGGATTATTGAACTGTCCTTTTACTAATCTGAATTTCTCTACTGGTAATACTCTACCGCATTTTTTACATATTTTTGTTTGTGTTGCTTCTGTATTCATTGTTCTTTATTTATAAAAATTCCTTTCGATATGATAATAGATAACTAACCACGATTTTGTGATCAGCTAATAATTGAGCATGCCGATTGTATGCTCCGAATCCTGCTCATAATAAAAGAGACAATACGTCCGATTCATACTGTCTCTGCAACTACTATATTCAGTTGTATGTTTTCGTCAAAATTGGTGAACCAGATATTTCATTTGGCAGCAACGTTTCTATTATTTTCTCTCAACGGACACCATACAGGGCTTCCCTCTGGTAACTTAGCAACACCCAACTTCCCCATATCGTCAGTTCTATCTACATAGTCACAATAATAAATCCTATTACCATAGTCATACATTCTCATAAATTCACATTCAGCGCAATTTTGCGTTCTATTATTCAATTTCATATGTACTCAATCCTCACTCTGCATTTCTTCTATCTTTTTAGATAATGTCTTGCTTGGATAAAACTTCATCTTTTTATGTTCTGGTATGATACATTCGCCTCCTAATGGTAATCTGCCCTTTCTGCTTTCTAATGTTTTCATCTCAAATCTTCCAAAGTTATTGAACATCACTTTTTCATTCTCACACATACAATCCATGAGCGTTTCAATAAACAATTCAAGCCCTTCTCTTGCTGCTTTCTTTGTAATACCGCCCGTTTCTGCCATTCTGTCTATAAATTCTTTCTTCAATACTGACATTGTAATTCTCCTTCCTTTTTCTAATTTCTCACTGAAAAACCTTTGCTTTTCAGATATTCAACTGCCAGTTTTAAAAGTTCCCCGTTTTCTATCGTCTCACGCATGGTATCATCCCAAACATGAGGGGTATTGTTTCCCCGGATCGTGCCGCCGTGTGTTCCCTGGTTCGCCCACCTTGCTATCTGTTCACCAGTAGCATCGTAATAATTATTCATTGAATTAGTATCGATATATACAGACGCAACTACTTTATTGCCTACTACTTTCGCTTCTGTCCTTATAGCCGAATGAAGGAAGTCATATGAGCGGCGGTAATATACTGGATCATAACTGTCATAGTATTCTTGCAGAAAGTAATTCAGTGTTTGTTCTACCCTCTCTGCCATTTTGTCAACCATGCCCTTCATTACCGGCTGTAATGCCTTATTAAGTTCTTTCATGTTTTTTACGTGTATTGCCATGTTTATATCCATTCCTTTCGCTTCGCTCAGGCACAAAACGTAATGAAAATGGTTTCCCTGAGCCTATTTTTTCTTTATAATTCTTCTTGTAGGGAACTCGGTATACTACAAATCACGGGGAGGTGAGTGGGCTGTCCGGCTTGCCGGATGACCGTATGTTTATATGTGTAGTCCGCCTTTTCAAGCACAAATAAGTGTGACTTAGAGCACGTAATCTTATCTTTGTATAAACAATCTCGTTTATGGCTTAGGCGTTCAGTCAATGCCGTCTCTCCCTATAATCTTTGTTGAACCTTTAGGTTCTGAAAGGAGTCCCTATGGCTTTAAAAATCGTGTACAAAATCTGCTGTGGCATTGATGTCCACAAGACTTTTGTAGTGGCCTGCATCGCCTCCACTAATGCCAAAGGCGTCACCACTTATGAGAGCCACCGTTTTTCAACCTACACGAAGGGTCTGAGAGATTTGTTACAATGGCTTCTCGCCAGAAATTGCAAGGATGTCTGTATGGAGTCCACCGGTAAATACTGGATTCCTATCTACAACATCTTAGAAAATGATTGTACGATTGTCCTTGCTCATCCCAAATATGTTAAGGCTATCCGTGGAAAGAAAACTGACAAGAAAGATGCCAAATGGATTGCTGACCTGTTTAAGCATGACCTTGTTGCCGGAAGCTTTATGCCGCCCGCTGACATCCGCCAGCTTCGTGACCTTATGCGCTACCGTTTCAAACTGACCTGCTTTAGATCAAGTGAAAAGAATCGTTTGCAGAACTGTCTCACGGTTTCCAATATCCAGTTGGGAAACGTTGTTTCGGACACCTTCGGCAAATCTGCTCAGGCGATACTGGATAAACTTTTGGAAAATCCCGCAGATACTTCCTTTGACCTTGAACCTCTTGTTTTCAAAAGTTTGAAAAAGAAACTCCCTGAACTCCGTGATGCCATTGACGGCTTTATCACACCGGAGCAAGCCGGTAAACTTAAGGTGATCAAAGGCCACTTTGAAGACCTTGAATCCCGGAAGGCAGAGCTTGAAGAACTCATTCTTGCGCTCGCCGCTCCCTATCAGCAGGAACTTGCCATTCTCCAAACCGCTCCTGGCATCAGCAGTACCTTCACTGCCATCGGAATTATTTCCGAAATCGGTGCCAATATGGAGGCTTTTCCTTCGGCGAAACACTTATGCTCATGGGCCGGGCTTACCCCAACCAACAATGAAAGTGCAGGGAAGAAAAAATCTGTCCGGGTATCCAAAGCCGGATGCTACATCAAACCACTGCTTGTGCAGTGTGCCAATGCTGTCGTTACCAGCAAAAAGCATCCTGAGATTCGTAACCGCTATCTCCGCCTCAAAAAGCGTCGCGGCCACAAGAAAGCAATCATTGCCATAGCAAGAATGCTTCTTACCGCATTATACCACATGTTGAAGAACGGGAAAAACTATAATGCGAAACTTTACAAAAAATCCGATCTGCCTCCCGTTGAGCGTGAGATCACAGTGGAGCAGGCAATCCTCATAGCAAGGAATCAAGGTTATAAAATCAAGTCAGCAACTGTATAACCTTAACATTCTCTATATTCAATTTTTAAAGCAGCCACCGAAAGATGGCTTATTTGTTGTGTGATTAAGGGAATGGATACCCTCTACTTTTCATTTTCAATCTTTGCTGTCAGGTCATTTGATAAAAATGGGCGCAATGGGATAAAAGCAAGCGAATCGGTTCCATTTTTATCAACCTATTTAGGGCATGACAGTCTTTATGAAACTGAAAAATACCTAAAATACAGTGGAGATTACTTTGATGATACCCTCACAAAGTTTGCTGCATTTTCTGGGGACTTATTTCCGGAGGTGAACTTTGATGAGCAGGAAGATTGATTTCATGACTTTACTGGAAGATTATTTTGAGACCTATCTGCCATACAGCCGGGGGCTTAGCCCAAACACGATAATGTCATACAAACAAAGTTTTTTACTGTTGCTCCGCTTTATGCTGGATGTCAAGAAAACGAAGGCTGAAGACATCAGGTTTTCTGCGTTAACCTATGATACACTGTTGGAGTTTTTCTGCTGGCTGGAAACAGACAGGCAATGTAAAACGTCGACAAGGAACCAGAGATTGTCTGCACTTTCTGCATTTTCGGAGTATGCGCAGAACAGGGATTTTGATGCAGCATCCGTATTCAGGAGTGCGGTTATTAAAGTTCCGGTAAAGAAAGGGACGAAGAAACCAAGATCTGTATTCTCAAGAGAAGAGGTAAAGATACTATTAGCTCTTCCTGATGATACATATGAAACCGGATTAAGGGACAAAGTTCTGCTTTCATTCATGTATGCTACAGGTGCAAGGGCACAGGAGATATGTGATTTCAAGGTTGCCGGCCTGCGTATTAATGATGGAACTGCATCGGTTACTTTAGTCGGGAAGGGAGCAAAGCCCCGGCAGGTAGGGACTTCTTTATCTTTGGCGAAAGTAGTCCGGAATTATATCAAACATAGACATATTGACGGGTATCCGGAAAGACATGTTTTTTCAAGCCAAACCCATGAGCGGATGACAATATCCTGTATTGAAGGGATCTATAAAAAGTATGTGGCTATTGCCAAAGAGAAACATCCGGGCATGTTCTTGGACGGTCATTATTCTCCCCACTCTATGAGGCATAGCACCGCATGTCATTTGTTGGAGGCTGGAGTGGATATCATGACCATTAAAAATATATTGGAACATGTATCAGTGCAGACAACTCAGATCTATGCTGAAATGTCGCAGGATTCGGTTGATAAAAAATTGAAAGAATGGAATGATACTTGGTTTGGTGACAAGATTGAAATGAAGAAAGCCAAGGATGATATACCTGATTTCTTGAAAAGATAGTATATTATTATCTGAGAAGAATTATCAGAAGTCCGGTAAACATCAGCCTTTACACAAAACTTCTCAAATAATAATTCTTCTCGGATAATCGGTATAGCCGCAGACAATGTAGATCTTTTCAAGTCCGGAGATGTCGCCTAACATGAGAGCTCCTGAAGCAGGCGGAATGTCCTGGTAAGCAGGGCCGGATCCGCATCATTGCTGATACGGATTATGATATCCTTCATGGCAACTTCAATGGAATGTGAATTATCAAGGCACGAGTTCTGCATCTGTGATGCTGTGTGCTGTTTGGGAATGTGATCCGGCACAATGTCAATGGGGACCACATCCTGTTTCGGGCGTGGAACCTCAAGATGACCGTAATTCGCTGCTGGGATCTGATCCGCTGCCGTTTTCCGACAGCGGCTGACCCAGTTGTAAAAGGTGCTTACTGCAATGTCGTTTTCACGACACCAGTCAGCATCTGTCATGCCGCTCTGGCGGCATTCATTGATAAGCCGGATCTGTTCCACCATCGGAACACGGGCTTTGCGAGTACCTGCCATAACCTATCCTCCATAATTGTAGTGAAATAGTCTAAATATCTATCGACTACAATTATAGGTGATACTTGAGGAGCGGGAAATCCGCAGGAATATTTGGCGCTTACGAAATATCTGCAAGGGCTTTATTTTTTGCGTATAATTATGTTTGAAATTAAGCTGTTGTTTTATTATACTTATAGGGTATTGTTTTTTGCATAGGAAGTATGGTTTTTATTATATGTTTTTTTCCGCTGGTAATATAATAAGGTTGTAACCTGATGATATTTTGCAATGAGATGGGCGGAGCAAGTGTATGAGACTATTAAAGCTGGTAATTGTCGATGATGAGCCGATACTTTTAGAGGGACTTCTCAAAACATATGACTGGAACGCGATGGGCTTTGAGGTAGTAGGCAGCGCAAGGAATGGAGAGCAGGCGATAAGCGTTATAAGGGAAACCAAACCTCATGTGGTGCTGACAGATATAAGGATGAAACAGATTTCCGGGCTTATGGTTATGGAAGAGATTGAGAAAGAAGGACTTAGCTGCCTGTTTGTAGTGCTCAGCGCCTACAGAGATTTTGAGTATGCGAAACAGGCGTGTGATTTGGGAGCCTTTGCCTATCTGCTGAAACCTATTGAGGATGACAAGCTCAGGGAAACGATGCAGGATGCGTGGACAGAGTGCATGGAGCAGATCAAGAATGAAGAGAAATATGACAGTTGGGAAAAGCTTCTGGTAAAAGATGCGGACAATTTTCTCCAGGTTGTCGTTCAAAAGTACGTGCAGAATCAGATTCAGGAAGAAAAAGTAGAAGAAGTCTTCCATGCTCTTGAGGGAGTGCTGGAGGCGGGGGATAAATTCATTACCGTATATGCAGACATTGACCTTACATATAAAATTGTCAATTCGCTGGATTATGAGGCGGCTCGCCTTACAGTAATGCAGTTTCTGGCGGAAAAGATCAAGGAGCTGTTCTTTTACTGGAAATTTGAGAATGAAGAGGGAAATTATATCTTTGTCGTTAAAACGAAAGAGAACACAGCGGCCAGGGAGCTGAAACGAATTCTGGACGAGGTGAAAAAAGGGAAAAAATGTCCTTTGGTATCGTCAATCTCCAAGCCATATAAAGGGATTTCGGGCATTAGGAGGAGCTATGAAGAGGCGAAAAAACTTTTCTGCCTGGCCAGCATATCTGGAGCCAGCGCATTTGACGTGTCGGAAGAAATAATGGAAGGAAGATTGGAAAAACCGTATCCGGAGGATGCGGAAATCTTGATTGTAAATGCGGTGAGGAGAAACAATGCCAGGGATTTGAAGGATGCGTTTGTCTGTTTTGTGTACGGCCTGCCAGAAGAGGAGGATGAACAGTGCCAGTATCTGCACAGAGTGATGCTGAAAACAGAGTTTATGCTTAAAGACTCTTACGGAATGACAGAGGACATAAAAGAACAGTTTCAGAATTATTATTCCAATCTCTGCAACCTGAACGCGGTCAAGGCGATGGATGTCTGCTATAAAATTCTTGGGAGGGTGATTGAAAAACGGCAGGAGAGCGCAAGGCAGGACGATGCGAAGTATTTTAAGGAGTATATATCGGATGCGGTGTCCTACATTGAGGAGCATCTGGACGATGAAAAGCTGTCTGTCGTGTCAGTCGCAACCCATGTATACTTAAATCCGGTTTATTTTGGGAGGATATTTAAAAACACATTTCATATGACATTCAAAAGGTATCTGATGCAGCGCAGAATGGAAAAGGCCAAGAGGCTTTTAGAAGAAGGCCGTGCCAGCATTGGAGATATATGCGAACAGGTTGGGATTAGCAATCCGTCATATTTTTCACACCTGTTTAAAGAGTATACCGGAAAGCTTCCCAGCGAGTATAAGAAGGAATATGAGGGATGAAAATAAAAAAGATATCAGGAATCCAGAAGAAATATCTGACATATATTATGCTGCTTTTGATTCTGGCATTGTTTCTGTCATGCATTGGGGTATGGAGTTATGTGAGAAATGACATGGCGGCAGTCATAGTGGATAAATATGAGTTCATGAATGAAAAAATGGGGATGTCAATGGATAATCTCTATAAAAATAGCAATGAAGCCACGGCAGAGTGCATCATAAATGACGATGTTCAAAAAAGCCTCCGGACAAAAGGCCTGGAGGGAGTAGAACGCTATGCCCTGGGAAAATATTTTGCCTATGTAGACCTTGATTATATAACTGAATACTGCTATGTAGATAATAAAAAAACGTATATACGAAATCCTATTCCAAGATATCATATGATGATTTTGAGAAGAGTGGGTTCTCAGACATACTTTCGGTTGAATATTCAAAGACAGAATGGTTTTGGACAAAGGACACACTGTTTGGAACAGAAAAGGAAGCATTATTTGTGGGGAGGTACGTGCGTAGCATGGATTATGCCCATGAACCTGGCATGCTTTTTTTCAAGATGGACCCACGGTTTCTGGAGAGTGTGCTGAAGGATGCGGAAGGCGGTGAAAAGGAGGCTGTGGCAGGAATCGTTGACAAGAATGGGAAACTCTGCATAGAACGTGCCCCTGAGGGATTCGAGATAAGCTCCGGTGTGAAAAGAGAGGTTGCCAAACTGTCTGAGAACAAAGAATCAGGAGTGATTTTAAAAGGCGGCCGTATACAGGAGGGGATTCTTCAAGCATACAGGCAGAAAGACAGCGGCATGATCGTATTTACTCTTGTGCCGAATGCCGTGCTTTACAGCGGGCTTAACAGGATCCTTCTAGTTCTTGCCGGCATCTATCTGCTGGTGGGCATGATGGCTATTGCGATGAGTCTTTATGTTTCCAGGATATTTACAAAGCCGATTCAGAAAATCAGCAAAGAGATGGAGAGCTTTGACGGTAAGGATTTCAGCCACAAGATAGAGCTTCACACAAATACAGAGCTTGATAAAATCGGGCATTCGTACAATGAAATGCTGGCAAATATCGAGCATCTGCTGACAGAGATAAAGAACCAGGAGAAGGAACTGCGGACCAGCGAGCTTAATATGCTCATCAGCCAGATAAATCCGCATTTCCTTTATAATACGCTGGATACGATTTATATGCTGGCCCGTATTAACGGAGAGGAGACTACGATGAAGATGATCCAGGCGCTGTCAAAATACTTACGCCTGTCATTGAGCAAAGGGAATGACATCGTGACGGTCAGCGACGAACTTGAAAACGTAAAAAGCTATATGGAAATCCAGCAAATCAGGAATGAAGCTCTTTTTTCTTATGAGATTGAATGTAAGGCGGAGACGAGAGAGCGCTGGATTCTAAAGCTTATTCTACAGCCATTAGTGGAGAATGCCATTAAATATGGATTTTGCGATATTTCTGAAGGGGGCTTTATCAGAATCAAGGTGGAAGAAATGTCTGGGAGGCTTGTGCTCTCCGTATATAATAACGGTGCTCCGATGAAACAGGAGAAGGCAGATCTTTTAAACAGCCTTAAAAATGTGCCGGTATCAGAGATGAGGCAGCATTTTCCAGACGGACGCCATGGGTACGGAATAATAAACATTATCACAAGGCTTAGGCTGAAGTATGGCGAAGATGTGGAATATGAGTACGAAATACAGGAAGACGGAACGAAGTGCGTTATCAGGCTGCCTGAAAATGGAGAAAAAAATGATGAATTATAAGAAAATCACCGCAATAGCTGCCGCAGCAGTGTTTTTGGCAGGAGGTTGGGGATGTGCCAAGAACGAAAAAGAAAAGCCGCAAAAACAGGGGGAAGAGATTCATATTCCTATGATACTGACGGTAGATCCAAGCAGCGGAAAAAGGAATGAAGAGGATGTCGTACAGAGTTTTAACAGAGAGTACGAAGGAACATATCGGGTGGACGCAGAGTGGGTTATGGAGACGGAAGAGGAATACAGGAAGAACCTAAAACGTTTCAACGTAACAGATGAGCTGCCCGCAGTGATTACAGATTTAAGGACGCTTCCTTCTTATTATCAGATGATGATCGGGGAGGAAAGGATTGAAGATCTGTCGCCTTATATTTACGAAGATGAGGAATGGATGGGTATGATCGAGCCGGATGTGCTGGAGGCATGCCAGGAGCCGGGAGGACATATATATCTTGCGCCTTTGAGCTCAAATGTGTTTTCCTGCTCCGGCGTCTTCTGGAATGAGGAGCTTTTCCGGGAAGCAGGGGTGGAAAAGTTCCCGGATACATGGGGGGATTTCTGGATGTGCTGCCAGAGGCTGAAAGAACACGGTATTGCTCCGCTGGCTCTGCATACGGAGGGAACGGCGTGGGCACCGATGCTTTTTGCCACGGCGGAGCTTGCCGATTCTCCGGAAGGGGCAGAATTTATGAAGGAACTGTATCCGAAAAGTTATCAGAATGAATTTGGACGGCATCTGGCATCGGTTATAAAACGGCTGTTCTCTTATGCGACAGAGGATTCTGTGCATGTAGATTTTGATGTGTCTTATACGAATTTCGTGTCGGGGAAAGCCGCCATGGTTCCCAACGGATATTGGATGATTGATCAGATTCCCGATGAGTTTGCAGAAAATGTTAGATTTTCACCGTTTCCGGGAAATAAGCTTGTTGCGTCTCCGGAAACGTTTGGGTGGGCTGTTGTGTCGGGGTACAGTGAAGAGGTAAAGACAGGAGCGGTTGAGTTTCTGAAATTTCGGACAAAATATAATAAAGCAGAAAAAGAGGCGTTGCTGTATAAAAAGAATTCCGGGGCTAACCAGATAACGGAGGATTACATCAAGGCGTATAATGGAAATCCTCAGATTGTTCCTAACTATCAGGTGAAATGGAATTCCGTGCTTCAGGAGGAAACTCTTGGCGAGTGTATTCCAAAGCTGATAAAGGGTGAGCTGACAATAGAAGAATTTACGCGGATGGAAGATGAGAGCATACGGAAATTCAATGAAGAACTTTAGCCGGAAGGCCGGCTAAAGTTTATTTTTTTGTATTTGAGGTTTGCAAATTGTTACAGTGTTTTTTTATTTACTGGTAAGATATGGATAAGGAAAGAAATAAAATATCTTTCAGAAAGGTGGGAAATATTATGAAAATGAAAAAATTGCTGTCAGTTATGATAGCATCTGCAATGGTAGCAGGCATGGCGGCAGGATGCAGCACTCCTTCCGGAGGCGGCTCAGAAAAATCGGACGCAAAAGGAAAAGTGTACTACTTGAATTTTAAGCCGGAGGCAGACGACGATTGGCAGTCACTGGCAGAGGCATATACTGAAGAGACGGGGGTTCCGGTAACGGTTCTTACGGCGGCATCCGGTGAATATGAGAAAACTCTGAAATCAGAGATGGCAAAGAGCGATGCCCCGACACTGTTTCAGGTAAACGGTCCGGTAGGGCTTGCGAGCTGGAAGGATTATTGTTATGACCTTAAGGATTCTGCAATTGCCGGAGAGCTTACAGACGATAGTTTTGCGTTGATGGACGGAGAAAAGATGGCGGGAATCGCATATGTTATCGAGAATTATGGAATTATCTATAATAAAGGGCTTCTTGAAAAAGCAGGATATTCAGCAAAAGACATCACCAACTTTGATAGTTTCAAAAATGTAGTAGAAGACATTACGAAGAGGAAAAAAGAACTTGGATTTTCGGCGTTCACATCAGCAGGAATGGATGGTTCATCTGACTGGAGGTTTAAAACGCATCTGGCGAATCTTCCGATTTATTATGAGTACAAGGAGGATGGAATTGACAATACAGATGCAATAAAAGGTACATATCTTGATAATTACCGCCAGATCTGGGATCTTTATATTAACAATGCAACTTGCGAGCCGACAGCTCTCTCTACAAAGACTGCGGATGATGCTACTGCTGATTTTGTGACGGAAGAAGCAGTGTTTTACCAGAACGGAACATGGGAAATGAACAATATCGCTGATGTGGGAGAGGACAATCTTGGAATCCTGCCGATTTATGTAGGGATAAAGGGAGAAGAAGAGCAGGGCGTATGTACAGGAACGGAAAACTACTGGTGCGTAAACTCCAAGGCATCCGAGGATGATATCCAGGCAACGATGGACTTTATGAACTGGTGCGTGACATCTGACACAGGCGTAGAAGCAATGTGCAAAAATATGGGATTTGTCATTCCATTCAGTTCAAATCTTGAGTCTGACAATGTACTTGTGAACGAGGCAAACAAGTATATGGAAAACGGTAAGGCTCCTGTATCCTGGAATTTCTCAACCATGCCTTCTGAGGAGTGGAAAAACGGCGTTGGATCTGCACTTACAGCATATGCGGCTGACCAGTCTGACGCAAACTGGGAAAAAGTTGTTACTGCATTTGTTGACGGGTGGGCAGCAGAGGCGGCAGCAGCAAAATAAGAAGAATCGAAAGAACAGGAAAACGGCGGGCAAAGTCTCCCGCCGTTTTTAAAAAGGAGGTTTTCATATGGAAAAAGCGATAAAACGTTACATGCCGATATTTGTGCTTCCGACGTTTTTTGCCTTTGTTCTTGGCTTTATCGTTCCGTTTATCATGGGAATCTGGCTGTCATTCTGTAAATTTACCACTGTTACAGATGCAAAATTTGTAGGGATTTCTAACTATATAGATGCGCTGGGAGATACAGTGTTCCGCCATTCGTTTTGGTATACAGTGCTTTTTGCCGTGATATCGCTGGCGGTGATCAATGTGATTGCATTTGCTCTTGGGATGGCTCTGACGAAGGAACTTAGGGGAACAAATGTTTTTCGGACAGTTTTCTTTATGCCAAATTTGATTGGGGGCATTGTGCTTGGATATATATGGCAGCTTATTTTTAACGGGATTTTGGAGAAATACGGTACGGCTTTGGCGCTGAATGAATGGTATGGTTTCTGGGGTCTGATTATCCTTGTAAGCTGGCAGCAGATTGGCTATATGATGATTATCTATATCGCCGGCCTGCAGTCGATTCCGGGGGATGTGATGGAAGCCGCCGAAATTGACGGGGCTACAAGATGGCAGAGGCTGTGGAAAGTTACAATTCCGATGATGATGCCGTCCATCACGATTTGTATGTTTCTGTCTATTACAAATGGGTTCAAGTTATTTGACCAGAACTTGTCGCTGACGGCGGGAGAACCGTCCAAGATGTCAGAAATGATGGCTCTGAACATCTTCAATACGTTCTATGGACGTACCGGATGGGAAGGTGTCGGCCAGGCAAAGGCAGTGCTCTTTTTCCTTCTCGTTGTCATGATTGGGATGTTGCAGCTTCGTGCAACGCGTTCAAAGGAGGTGCAGCAATAGATGAAAAAGAAAAACAGCGCATTAAGCTGGGCTGGAACAGGGGCATTTGCGATTATCGGTGTTGTGTATATTCTGCCGATTTTAATCGTGCTAATGAATTCTTTTAAGAAAAAAGTATTTATCAATAAGGAGCCGTTTACGCTGCCGTCAGAAAAAACGCTGACAGGCATTGAGAATTATATCACGGCAATCAATAAATATGAACTTTTGAGCGCTGTGGGCTGGACGGTGTTTATTACCATCGGTTCCGTGCTGGTCATTCTTGTATGTACGTCTATGTGTGCATGGTATATTACAAGGGTGACAACGAAGTTTACAAAGCTCCTTTATCTGCTGTGTGTATTTTCCATGGTAGTTCCGTTCCAGATGGTAATGTTTACCTTGTCGCTGGTAGCAGACCGGACAGGGCTCAGGACTCCGTGGGGAATCATAATCATCTATCTCGGGTTTGGCGCAGGACTGGCCGTGTTTATGTTCTGCGGGTTCGTTAAGTCCATTCCCCTTGAGATTGAGGAAGCGGCGATGATTGACGGCTGCACTCCTCTTAAGACATTTTTCAGCGTTGTGCTTCCAATCATGAAACCGACATATATTTCCGTGGGGATACTGGAAACGATGTGGATATGGAATGACTTCCTTCTTCCGTATCTCGTGCTTGACTTGAATAAATATAAGACAATTTCCATCGCGATCCAGTACATGAAAGGCAGCTATGGCCGGGTGGATATGGGAGCTATCATGGCGGCCCTCATCCTTGCAGTGATTCCGGTCATAATTTTTTATCTGTCCTGCCAGAAACATATTATCAAAGGCGTGGCGGCAGGAGCGGTCAAAGGATAGGAAAAGAAATAAAGGAAATGAAGAAGGGTGGATGCATGCAGGGCTTATGTGGCCTTGCATACATCCACCCATCCACATGTCTTGGAGTGGGTTTCAAGCTCCGCTATAGTTAATCCGATGGCGCTGTTGCCGCTTCCGGCAGCAGGATACACCGTCTCAAAGCGTCTCAGTGACTCGTCAAGGTATACGGGAACCCCTTCTTTGACAGCAAAGGGGCATACGCCTCCCGGGGCATGCCCGACATAAGATTCTACCAGTTCTCCGGGAATCATCTTTGCTTTCTGGTGAAACCGGGCTTTATATTTGGGATTGTCAATCTTTACATCGCCGGCAGTGACGATTAAGACAGCCTGTTCTTCCTGAAAGAAAGACAAAGTTTTTGCAATGCGGGCGGGCTCGCAGCCCACTGCTTTGGCGGCAAGCTCCACGGTGGCGCTGGATTGGCTAAAGACCTGAATACGCTCTTTCATCTGGCAGCTGTCAAAATAATCCTGTACTTTTTCTAAAGACATGTCATGTGCCTCCTTTTTCCTGTAATTAAGTGCCGGTAAGCACCCATGAAAAATATTATATCACACGGAGCAGGTGCAGGCTATCCATTTCATTGTATTCTTTATGACA
>OFGO01001512.1_pt1 | contig 16672 bp, 16 predicted proteins | sample 1521761 | NCBI WGS metagenome assembly OFGO01 (sample SAMEA3504128, study PRJEB24116) | mouse gut metagenome | biome: mouse gut; feature: mouse-associated habitat; material: faeces | place: Denmark | collected 2011
CGGATGCATACACCGGCGCTGATACAAAGCCTCCGGCCTCTGCGATCTTCTGACCCTTGAGCACACGTTCGCCGACTTCAACAATCGGACTGGCAGGCGCACCGATATGCTGGGAAACCAGATAAACCAGGTTACCCTGCGGTTTTAATTCGACAATCGCCTTATCTTTCGCCAGGCTCTTGCCGTCATCCGGGTGGATACCACCCTTAAACGTTAACAATGCCATCCCTTTTTTCCTTCCTTCCTTTAATAAACTCTTAATATACTATACAAGAAAATGCCCTTTTTTTCTACTAAAATGCAGACAATTTTTTGTATATTTCCGCAAACATCTTGTTGAAATTTTAACACATAAAAGATAGAGGCTCCTGAAAGCCTCTATCTTTTATCTTTACATGTTAAATCAGCATCAAAATTATTCTTCTGCTCCTTCAACAACCTCATCCACACTTTCTGTTTCTGCCGGCATCTGCTCGCCTGCCGGCTCCAAAACCTTCATACTCAAACTGATCTTCTTGTCAGTTTCATTCAGGTCAACAATCTTTGCCTCAATATACTGGCCTACTGACAGCACATCTGACGGCTTATCTACATGAGCCCTGGAAATCTGCGAAACATGGAGCAGTGCATCCACGCCCGGAGCCAGCTCTACGAAAGCTCCGAAGTCTGTCATCCTTGCTACTTTTCCTTCCACAACAGTTCCGACTGCGTAATCCTCCGATGCGTTTGCCCACGGATTCGTCTCCGGGAATTTAAGGCTTAAAGCAACTTTTGTCTCGTTGATATCTTTGATGAGCACTCTCAAAGTCTCGCCTACTTTAAATACTTTCTTCGGGTTCTCAATGCGTCCCCATGACATCTCTGAAATGTGGAGAAGCCCGTCAACGCCGCCAAGGTCAACAAACGCACCGAAATCCGTCACATTCTTAACCGTTCCTTCTACGATGTCGCCCACCTCAAGCCTTGCAAACAGCTCTCTCTGTTTCTCTGCCCTCTCGGCTACAAGAATCTGCCTTCTGTCGCCGATGATGCGGTTCCTTCTCGGATTGAACTCGCTGATCACGAATTCAATCTCCTGATCCTGATATTTGCTCAAATCCTTCTCATAACTATCGGAAACAAGGCTTGCCGGGATGAATACCCTCGCCTCGTCTATCACTACACTCAGACCGCCTCCAAGAATCTGCGTAACCGGCGCCCGCAGCACTTCATGAGACTCGTAAGCCTCTTTTAACCTCTCGTTTCCTTTCTCAGCCAAAAGCCTCTTATAAGTCAGAAGCACCTGGCCTTCCCCGTCATTCACCTTCAGGACTTTCACGGCCATGGTATCGCCCACGGAAACCATCGTAGTAAGGTCTGCCCCGGAATCATTGGTGTACTCGTTTCTCATGATGATGCCGTCTGCCTTGTAACCTATATTCATGATGATTTCGTCCGGCTTAACGTCGATAACAGTACCATCTACTACATCCCCGTTTCTGATTGTCTTAATAGATTCTTCTAACATTTGTTCAAAAGTTAACTCTGACATTATTTTGAACCTCCTCAATTATTTTATTGGGCGTGGATGCCCCTGCTGTAATACCTACTGTTTCCACGGACCTTAATTGATTCATATCCAAATCGTCAAGTGTCTGTATGTAGTACGTATCCTCACACGCATCGCTGCATATTTCAAATAACTTCTGGGTGTTGGAGCTTTTCCTGTCTCCTATGACGATCATCGCCCCCGCCCTGGATGCAATGTCACGGGCCTCCGCCTGTCTTTCCTTCGTAGCATTGCAAATCGTATTTAAAACAATTATATCATAACCCTTTTTTTCAATAATTTCAACTAATTCTTTAAATTTATTGTAATTAAATGTCGTCTGTGCTACGACACACACTTTCCCCGCCTTATTTTCCAGCCGGAAATCGCTGGCCTGGGAAACATTCTGAACCACTGTCACGGCCTCTCCCGCCCATCCCCGGATTCCCTCTACTTCGGGGTGGGAGCCGTTTCCGATGATTACGATGTGTGAGCCTTTTCGGCTTTCTTCCCGCACGATCTTATGGATTTTTTTGACAAAAGGACAGGTGGCATCCACGTAATGGATTCCCTTCTCTTCCAGAAGTTTACAGACGCTTTCAGGCACACCGTGGGAGCGTATGATGACCGTTCCCTCCTCCAGCTCTTCAAGCTCCTTCGGGCTGTTCAAAACCTCTACCCCCCGCTTTTCCATATCCTTTATCACTTCATCGTTGTGGATGATGGGGCCATAAGTATAGATCTTCCTGCCCTCTCCTTTTTCTGTCTGCTCATACACGGTATCTACTGCCCGCCTTACGCCGAAACAGAAACCTGCCGTCTTCGCCAGCTCAACCTTCATATCCTCACCGTCCTTACCCTTTCGCCTGCCTTTGCCTTCACAGCCCTGCGCCGTCTACCTGCACAGGCCGGCGATTGCCGACACTACCTCATCGATCGTCATGTCCGAGCTGTCCACCAGGTGCGCGTCCTCCGCCTGCCTAAGCGGCGCCGTCTCACGGGTCATATCCCGCTGGTCCCGCTCTGCAATATCTTTCGCAATCTCATCAAAGCTGCAGGAGACGCCTTTCTCAGAAAGTTCGTCAAACCTTCTCTTTGCGCGCGTCTCAACGCTGGCGGTAAGGTACACCTTCACATCGGCTTCCGGAAGCACGCAGGTTCCGATATCTCTTCCGTCCATGACCACGTCCTGCTCTCTTGCCAGATCCCTCTGCAGCTCTAAGAGCTTTGCCCTCACTTCGGGAATGGAAGAGCTCTTAGACGCCATGTTCCCCGCTTCCTCAGTGCGAAGGCGCGGCGTGACATTTCTTCCGTTCAAGTATACTTGCTGCGCCCCATCCTCATACCGGATGGCAACTTCCACATTCTCGCAGGCCCCTATGATCTTCTCCGTCTCTCCCGCCTTAATTCCCCGGTCAAGGAAATACACCGCCAGAGCGCGGTAAAGCGCGCCCGTATCTACATATATATACCCTTTCTCTTTTGCGACCAGCTTTGCAACCGTGCTTTTCCCTGCTCCCGCAGGCCCGTCAATCGCTACGTTATATCCCATTTTACATCTGTCTCCTTTCAAAATATCATTTCCATCTATACAATGCTGCTTCCGGCAGCGTGCGCCGTGGACCAGGCTATCTGAAGGTTGAATCCCCCTGTCAGGGCATCAAGATCCAAAGCCTCTCCCACAAAATACACTCCCTTTACAAGCTTAGACTCCATAGTTGCCGGGTCGATCCCTCTCACGTCTATCCCGCCTTTCGTGACGATCGCCTCGTCAAATCCCCGAAGGCCGGAAACTGTCAGCCCAAGACGCTTAATCAGACGGACAAAAGAAACTCTCTCCTCCCGCGTGATCATGTTCGCTTGTTTCTCCGGGTCAATCCCGCTCAGTTCCACCATCACCGGAACCAGCTTTGAGGGAAACAATTTCTGGAGCGCATTTTTAAACTGTTTCTTCCCCGCCTCCTCAAAATCCCGCAGGACCCGCCTGTCAAGCGCCTTCTCATCGAGAGCAGGCTTTAAGTCAATGAAAAGGGCAAGCTCTTTCTTTTCTAGAGTCCTTCCCACATGGCCGCTGGCGCTGAGCACAAGGGGGCCGCTCACTCCGTAGTGGGTAAAAAGCATCTCGCCAAAATCCCCGTAAAGTTTCTTTTTCCCGTCGTACAGAGAAATTTCCACATTTTTAAGCGACAGGCCCTGTAGTTTCGCAGGCCACTCCTCTTTCGCCTCAAAAGGCACAAGTGACGGGATGCAGGGCTTTATCTTATGCCCAAAGCTCTCTGCAAACCGATAGCCGTCTCCGGTAGACCCGGTTGAACGGTAGGAAATACCTCCCGTCGCAATGATGCATGCGTCTCCCGGTATTTCTGTACCGTCCGCAAGCACAATCCGGGAGAATCTTTTGTTCCTATCCTCAATGCTTTTCACCTCTGTGCGGAGGATGGCTCCCACCCCCAGCCTTTTCATCTCTCTTTCAAGCCCGCGAATTACATCGGAAGAATGATCGGAAACCGGAAATACCCGCCCGCCCCGCTCCGTCTTCGTCCGCACCCCCGCCTCCTCAAAAAATCGGATCACATCCTGGTTGGTGCAGCCGTAAAAACTGCTGTATAAAAATCTCGGGTTGCTTAAGACCGAGGAAAAGAACGTCTCCTCATCACAGTCGTTGGTCAGATTGCACCTCCCTTTTCCCGTGATGAACAATTTCTTTCCAAGTTTTTCATTCTTTTCATAGACGCAGACATCATGCCCGTTTCTCGCTGCCGCGACGGCTGCAAACATCCCGGCGGCCCCGCCGCCTACAATCAGTACCTTACTCATGGCTTTCCCCTTCGCTTTCCCAGGGGTCTGTAATCTCTACCTTCTCCCCCACCATGTTCAGCTCGTCCTTGCTGTACACCTGATACTCATCCCAGATTTCTTCCAGCGTCTCAAGTGTTTTTATAACCTCGTCCTGTTTCTTCATACAGAGCGCCACCACAAGCGCGTTGACAACACTTAGAGGCGCCACCAGGGAATCTACGATGGATGCCATGTCGCTTCTGGCGATGAGGTTGCAGGAAGAATAGAGCGTCATAGGGGAATGGATGCTGTCCGTGATGGTGATGACTTTCGCTTTCCTGTTGCTGGCAAACTCCAGCGCCTTCAGCGTCCGCATGGAATATCTCGGGAAACTGATCCCGATGATCACGTCTCTTTCGTCAATCCGTATCAGCTGCTCAAAAATCTCGCTGGAGCTGTTGGTATTCACCGCGGTCACATTCTCACAGACCGGATGCAGATAAAACGCAAGAAAATCCGCCAGCGGCGCGCAGCTCCTGATTCCGATGACATACACCTTCCTGGCGTTTAAGATAGTATCCACCGCCAGCTCAAATGCCTCATGATCCATCGCAGCCTGAGTCAGCTTGATCTTTTCGATATCCGACTGAAGCACCACGGAGAGGATTTCGCTCTGGCTGATGCGCCCGTAAGTGACCTCCATCCGCTGTATGGAATTCAGCTTCATCCGCACAAGCTCGCCAAGCGCTTTCTGGAACTCCGGGTATCCCTCGTATCCCAGGGCCATGGCAAACCTCACCACCGTGGACTCGCTGACCCCCACTTCCTCCCCCATCCTGGCGGCAGTCAGAAACGCCGCCTTGTCATAATCCTTCCGGATAAAGTCGGCAAGCTTTTTCTGCCCTTTGCTGAACTTGTCATACTTTTCCTCCAGTTTCTGCTGTAATTCATTCTTCTTTCCCATCGTACCTTTTCAGACCTCTTTTCAAATTCACATTAAACCATTATAAAGGACAATGCGGGAATATTCAATAAATATCGGGATTTCGTGCAACATTTTTGAACTGACAGGACGCAGCGGAAGAAGGTTCTTCCGCTGCTGGTCTTCGTTTGAAGCCCCTCCTGTTTTGTATCGGACGAGTTTGAGCATCCCGTCTCCGCCCCGGCCTGCGTCCTTCCCCATACGCATAAATAAAGAGCCCGGACACATCCAGGCTCTTTTCTACTCATTATTTATACGGGATAACTTCCGTTCTCTGTATCTGCCAATGTCTGATCCACCTTGGTCTGCTGCGCCTCGCGGTACTTGAAGAAGTCTGTCGCCACCTGCGGGAACAGGGCATAGGACAATACGTCCTCATCCTGCTGGCTCCACTGCGACATCTCTCCTCTCAGCGTGTCAAGCTCGTCTGCGATAAGGTCAGCCGGGCGGCAGGTGATGATATCCGCATTTTCGCCGAGGACTTTCTTCCTTACCTCTTCGTTGAACGGCTTGACTGTCGCGCCGTATTTTCCGCTCAAGACATCTTTCGTCTCTTTCGTAGCCATCTTATAGCGCTCGCCCATCAGCACGTTAAATACTGCCTGGGTTCCCACGATCTGAGATGAAGGCGTTACGAGCGGCGGCTCGCCCAGGTCTTTCCGAACCTTGGGAACTTCCTCCAGAACGTCATAATACTTGTCTTCCGCATTCTGCTCCTTGAGCTGGGATGTCAGGTTGGAGAGCATTCCTCCAGGCACCTGGTAGAGCAGCGTCTTGATGTTTACGCCCATGTTCTTTGGATTAAGAAGCCCGCTCTCCAGCGCCTCGTCACGGATCGGACGGAAGTAGTCTGCAATCTCCGCCAGAAGATTCTGGTCAAATCCCGTGTCGTAGGGGGTTCCTTTGAACGTCTCAACCATAACCTCTGTCGCCGGCTGGCTCGTTCCAAGGGCAAACGGAGACATTGCCGTGTCAATCACGTCAACTCCGGCCTCCACTGCTTTCAGGTAAGTCATAGACGCAACGCCCGACGTATAGTGGGTGTGGAGCTGAATCGGAAGGCTTACCGCATCCTTCAGCACACTGATAAGTTCCGTCGCCTTGTACGGAACCAAAAGCCCTGCCATATCCTTGATGCAGATGGATGTAGCGCCCATCTCCTCAATCCTCTTCGCGATGTCCACCCAGTAATCCATAGTGTAAGCATCGCCAAGCGTATAAGAGAGAGCCACCTGCGCGTCCGCCTTCTCCCTGTTTGCCGCCGTAACCGCTGTCTGAAGGTTGCGGAGGTCATTGAGACAGTCAAAGATACGGATGATGTCGATGCCGTTTGCCACGGACTTCTGTACAAAATATTCTACGACATCATCTGCATAAGGGCGGTATCCGAGAATGTTCTGCCCGCGGAACAGCATCTGAAGCTTTGTGTTCTTAAACCCGTCGCGGAATTTCCGGAGCCTCTCCCACGGGTCTTCCTTCAGGAAACGAAGGGATGCGTCAAAAGTCGCTCCTCCCCAGCATTCTACCGAGTGATATCCCACTTTGTCCATCTTATCCACAATGGGGAGCATCTGCTCTGTGGTCATACGCGTCGCAATCAGGGACTGATGTGCGTCACGTAAAATAGTTTCAGTAATCTTAATTGGTTTTTTCTCTGTCACTGCCATTTTATATCCTCCAAAATATTGTCAAAGATTTACATAACGCCAAAGATTGCCATAAACGTACCGGCCGCAACCGCAGTGCCGATAACGCCTGCCACATTCGGTCCCATGGCATGCATGAGAAGGAAGTTGGTAGGATCTGCCTCTGCCCCCACCTTCTGCGACACCCTCGCCGCCATAGGAACCGCCGACACGCCGGCAGAGCCAATGAGGGGATTTACCTTTCCGTGGGTCGCCACGCACATCAGCTTTCCGAACAGGACTCCTGCCGCCGTTCCTACCGCAAATGCCACGAGGCCCAGGATTACAATCTTAATCGTATCCCAGTTAAGGAAAGCCTCTGCGCTTGTAGTGGCGCCGACTGACGTTCCGAGTAGGATGACTACAATATACATCAGCGCATTGGACGCTGTCTCGGTAAGCTGCCTTACAACGCCGCACTCACGGAACAGATTTCCAAGCATCAGCATGCCCACAAGAGGAGCCGTGGTAGGAAGGATCATGCACACAACGATCGTAACGATGATCGGAAACAAAATCCTCTCCAGCTTTGATACCGGACGAAGCTGCTCCATCTTGATCTTTCTCTCTTTTTCCGTGGTCAGAAGCTTCATGATAGGCGGCTGGATCACCGGCACAAGCGCCATATACGAGTATGCCGCAACCGCGATCGGACCCATGATAGCCGTCTGCTGGAGCTTGCCTGCCAGGAAGATGGATGTCGGGCCGTCCGCACCGCCGATAATGGAAACCGCAGCGGCAGCCTTATCTGAAAATCCCATCGCCATGGCGCCCAGGTAAGCCGTAAAGATGCCGAACTGAGCCGCCGCGCCTAAAAGAAAGCTCTTCGGGTTGGCGATCAGAGGGCCGAAATCCGTCATTGCCCCGACGCCCATAAAGATAAGCGACGGAAGTATCGCCCATTCGTCTAAGATATAAAAGTAGTAGAGAAGGCCTCCTACCCCGTTGGCCGACTCATCCGCATGCAGCATAATATCAGGATAAATATTAACGAGCAGCATGCCAAAGGCAATCGGAACGAGAAGCAATGGCTCGAACCCATGCCGAATTGCTAAATATAGGAAAAAACATGCAACACCGATCATGATCAGGTTTCCTACGGTAAGATTGAGGAATGCTGTCTGCTGTATGAGGTTTCCTAATGTGGTTGTTATATATTCCATTTTTTAACCTCCAGTCGTGTTTCATTCAAAAAGGAATCAGTTAAGTGTAGCCAGCACTGCTCCGGCCTCCACCGGGTCGCCTACTGCCGAATCAATGCTTGCAACTGTTCCGTCTTCCGGAGCTACGACTGGAATCTCCATCTTCATTGCCTCTATGATTACCACCGGATCGCCCTTCTTCACGCTCTGTCCGACACTTGCCTCTATCTTAAATACCTTTCCTGCAGCCCCTGCCTTTACTGCGATCGCTCCTGCCCCCGCAGCTGCTTTCGGTGCTGCCGGTGCCGCTTTCGGCGCTGCCTTTGGTGCTGCCGCGGGCGCCGCTGCCCTTGCCGGTGCCGCTCCTGCCCCTGCCTCTTCTACCGTGACATCATATACGTTGCCATTTACCGTGATTGTATAATTTTTCATCTTCATATCCTCCTAAAGTTTTCTTTTATCTCCATTTATTTGACGGACGACGCCTTATGCTTCTCACCACAAATCCGTCCGCGTTTCCGTTTTCTGCCTCTGCAGCCGCAATTGCCGCCGCGATAACCGCGATCAGCTCCCCGTCGTCAGATGTCTCCGTCACTGTTTCGGCCGTCACAGATGTTTCAGGCTCAGGCCGCACATTTTCAGGCTCCTCTTTTGCTTTTCCTGAAAACATTGCCTGAATCCCGGGGATGAACTTAAACAGGTAAATAATAAATGCGATCAGGATCAGCACTGAAAATACCGTTCCCATTCCAAGGACTGTATTCAGACCAGCTTTCTTTAAGATCTCCCCGGTCTCCATGTCAGCACTGACTGTCATGCTCTCAAGGTTTCCCTCTTTGTCGAATATGAACGTGATGGTTCCCTCACGTTTCTCAAACTTCGCCTTGGCAGCCGCCTCTGTTTTTCCATTTGTCACCTTATAGTCAAAATCGCCGTGCTCGATATAATCGCCGCACTCATCTATACCTGCCTGCCAGCTGTCAAGAACATCCAGAAAACTCTCGGCATCAAAAGGAAGTCCTGCTTCTGTAAGCTGAAGATTTACAGAAAAATCAGGCATATCCTTCCACTGATCCAGAGTCACTTCGTCTGCCTCCGCACAATATCCGATCAGGAAATCCGTCACCTGCTCTATCTGTGCCTCATCATACTCAGCCTCTGCATTATCTGCTCCGCATGCGGTAAGACAGATCACGCTCACAAGCATGCTTATTAATAAGCCTATTTTCTTCTTCAATTCGCCTCACCTCTCTAAACCGCACCATGCTTTTTCATCGGGCGTTCCTCTCTTTTTGTGAACAGCATCTCAAACGCACCGATCACGTACTTCCTTGTGTCAGCCGGCTCAATGAGAGTATCCACGTAGCCTCTCCTTGCCGCCGATAACGGGCTGGACTGAAGCTGTCTGTATTCATCCGCTTTTTCTTTTAACATGCCGGCATCTGCCCCTGCATACATAATCTTTGCTGCAAGTGCGGCATCCATCATGCCGACCTCCGCATCCGGCCATGCAAATACGACATCTGCTCCCACAGACTTGCTGTTCATTGTCACATAAGCGCTCCCATAAGCTTTTCCGATGATCACATTTACTTTCGGCACAGTCGCATTTGCAAATGCATAGGTAAGCCTTGCCGCCGCCTTAGCAAGATGTTTTTCATCATACTCCGAAGCCGTAAACCCATTTACGTTTGTCAGCGTAAGGACAGGTATATTAAAAGCATCGCAGAAATCCACAAATTCTGCCGCCTTATATGCTCCGTCAGCAGACAGGGAGCCGTCAAACTCTGCCACTGCCTCCGCATCTTCATTATAAACTTTCATACGGTTTGCAACAGCGCCTACCGTCATCCCGTTGAGGCGGATAAATCCTGTCACCATATCTTTTGCAAATCCAGCTTTTGTCTCAAAGAAGAACTGCCCGTCCGAAATCTCGGACAAAACGATAGACGTATCTTCAACCGCATTCTCGATCCCGGAACATATCCTGTTAAGGTCGTCCAGGCATTCGCCGTAAGAACTGTCCTCCTCATTATTGACCGGAAGGATCCCCACAAGCTCGCGGATGCTCTCGATAATCTCTGCCTCCGTGCCCAAGACGTCTACGAGGCCTGCTTTTTCACTCTGAAATTCCGCTGACGACGTATTGTTTTTTGAAATGTCATTTCCCTGAATTGCATTGGGAGAATTTACGAACAGCTTTGCCTTAGAACTTTCCATAAATGTGAAGTCAGTAAGAGCCGGAACAAGGGACATACCGCCGCCGCACGTTCCAAAGATTGCCGTAATCTGGGGAATCACGCCGGATGCCATTGACTGTTTCATATATAAAGAGCCAAACGCCTCGAGCGCGTCCGTGGCCTCCTGAAGCCGCAGCCCAGCACAATCAATAAGCCCAATGACCGGAGCCCCCATCTTCATCGCCATATCATAGATATTCGCAATCTTTTTTGCATGCATCTCACCCATCGCCCCGTTAAGCACGGACGCATCCTGGCTGTAGACGTACGTCAAATTCCCGTCAATCACACCGTAGCCGGTAATGACACCATCTGCCGGGGTTTCTTTTTCCTGCATGTTAAAATCAGTGGTCCTTGCCGTAACAGCGCCGCCGATCTCAACAAAGCTGCCTGCATCAAGCAGATCAATGATTCTTCTGCCTGCCGCATTTTCTGTTGCTATGTTGCCCATAGTCTAGCCCTCCATTTTCCTAAACTTATTAAAACTGGCCTTAAAACTTATAAAAGCATGACCAAATTTCTGCCAATTATATTATATCCCCTTTCCCTTTCATTCGCAATACTTTTTCTCCCTCTTTTCTTTTAATGCTTCGCAGCCGTTCCTTCCTGCCAAATAATACAGCAAGGGAACAGCCCCGTTTCGCGGTACTGTTCCCTTTTCCTTGCAGATAACCCTATATTTTCTTGAATTTCTTCACTCCCGTACACTTTTCCACCAGAAATGCTTTCACTTCTTCTATATCCGCATCCTCAAAAGCGTCTTTCGGTACCCCAAAAAAGTTTTTAGGCCCCGGCCCCACGTCAGACAAAAAGCCGATCGCCTTGTCAGACTCCAACAGCTTTTTTACATTCGAATAAGAATATTCCGCCTGTTTCGTCCCTGTGTCATTGACAATGCGGTCTTCATAAAAATCCACCCTCACCACCAGCGGTTTCGAGCGTTTTTTTATCCTGAGGCGGTAAAGCTCCTGGGCATCGCCAAAGGCAGTTGACATCATCATCCGCCTGAAAAGTGTTTTTGACAGGATGGCTCCCGCAAAAAAAGCCGTGATCCACATGGACACATATTTCACCAGGAATAAAAATACTTCCCTGGAGCTGCCCGATAAGTTTCCTCCGACGATATTAAGCCCCAGCAGCACCACGCCCCCGAAAGCAACTGCAATGAGCACTGACATCTCACACTTTTCCTGATGGAATATCTCGCAAAAGGCGATCAGCGCCTCCTTTGTCTCCTCATATTTTGCCGAATATTTTTTCTCCATCCGTAATCCTCCATACTCTGCGCTGCCGCCTATGCCCTCGCGGCAGATTGCCTGTTCACATTCCATTATTATATGGTCGCGGGCGGGAAAAGGCAAGTAAAATTTCTATGCCTCCATGTCTTTTTCTTCCGTTATCAATGTACCATTTTACCAAATCAGAGCGCGAAATTCCATTATTTTCAGCAATATTTTATAGAAAATCCATTAATTTTTTCTTAAATTATTGTTGTACTCTGGTCTGGTTTATGATATGATTATCAACGTTAAAAGTTTTAAATGAATAGGTTTTTCCGTATATTTAAAACAGAAGACAAATTTTTTAATGGAGGGTGAAAACTCATGGAAAAAACAAAACAGAAATTCCCATTTGGTTTTTATGTATGCTCCCTTTCTTTCACATTTGAGAGACTTGCATACTATTCCGCTAAGTGGGGCATCGCAATCTTCGTTGCGTTGGAAGTTGCCAAGGGGGGGCTTGGACTTGATAAGGCTACCGGAGCGCTGATGAACTCCAACATCGTTGCGTTCACTTACATTACGCCTATCATTGGCGGTTACATAGCTGACCGCTGGATTGCTCCTAGAATCCTTGTTCCAATCGGCGAGATTCTGATGGGTATCGGTTGGCTCTGCATGTGGCAGGCAAACGGTATCGGCATGGTTTGGGCAGCAGTTATCCTCGTATCAATCGGTACAGGTTTCTTCAAGGGAAATGTTTCCGGTATCAACGGACGTCTCTTCCCGTTAGCTGACCCTGACACCCTGGATACTGTATTCAGTCTTCAGTATTCATTCGTAAACATTGGTTCTTTCTGTGGAACGACATTCCTGTCACTGCTCGCTACAAAGATCAGTTTCCGTTTTATGTTCCTCGTGTGCGGTATCTTCTTATTTATTGACTGTGCATGGTGGCTCTTCGGTATGAGATTCTTCGGCGACGCTGGTAAGAAACCATTCCTCGTTGATACTCGTGAGGAAAAGGCTGCTACTGAGGATGCTGCAAGCGCTCAGCCGCTTACAAAGCTGGAGAAAAACCGCGTTATCGCAATCTGTATCGTTACAGTATTCTCCGGTATATTCTGGCTGTGGTGGTATCTGATCTACATGCCGGTTTACTATCAGTTCGGTCCACCGGAGCAGGCAGGTCTTGGATGGGCAAACTGGAACATCGGTTCCTTCCAGATGCCTACTGCATGGTTTGACTCTATGAACGCACTTCTCTGTATCATTCTCTGTCCTGTATTCGCTGGAATCTGGGCTAAGATGAAACAGCGTCCGCAGGGCGACTGGGGTATGTTCACAAAGACAGCCCTTGGTATCATTATCCTTGGTTTCTCCCTTGGTTCAATGGTACTTGCAGCATTCCTTTGCGGTGAAGGTTCAAAAGAGCCGGTTGGTATCTGGATCATCATCCTGACAGCAGTTTGTATGACTGTCGGCGAAGTTATCTTCTCACCACTTGGAAACTCATTCATCAGCAAGTATTCTCCGAAGAAACTTCTCGGAACTCTGCTTGGTGTATGGCCGCTTATCATCTTCTTCTCAGGAAAAGCTTACGGCCCGCTTTACAACTGGCTGAACAACTTCTCCTTCGTGAAGGCTTATGGTATCGTAACAATCATCATTATCGCTATCGGTGTTGTTATGTTAGCATTCACTAAGAAATTTGATGAAATGGTTGGCGGTAAATAAGACTGACCGGCAAATTGCAAATTTTTGCAGTAAAAATGCCGGGAGCGGATTTTCGCTCCCGGTTATTTTTTGTTTATTATTACAGTTACCAATCGATGATATCAAAAAACTCATTGATATTAGAACCCCTTTTATTGCCATTATCCCATATTACTTCCGTATCTGTTATTTTAATATCAAAATTGGCCTTTTTAATTTGATAATGATTAATAATCACTTTTTCTCCTAGCCTGGCCAGCATCCTATCATATGAATTGTGATTTGTATTCAAATAGCAATAGATATCCTTCTTCTTTTTAAATTTTTCCAGCGAACCAAATCCTAATATCTGCTCTATGTATTTTTTTGTTTCCTGGCCATTGTAATCCTCGGCGTGCAGGCATGCTACATATTCAAAATCCGGATTATCCAAAATTAAAAAACATGGAATTCTTCCACTTCCATTCTGTAATTCGCAGTATTTTATGATCTCCTTTAACTTTTCCAACTCACCGGAATGTCTTTTTGTTCTGTCAAAATCAATGATTATAAATTTTGCCAGACAGTTATTACTCGCCTCTTTTTTTATCTCATCAAGAAAATTTTTATAACCTCCGCCCTGCATATTAATCGGCTTAAGCGCCAGTTCTACCCCTTGTTTCAGCCTCATTCCATCGACATAATTATATTCTGTATCTCCTTCGCAGAAAACAATAAATTTCTTCCTCAATACTCTCTTAGGCCTGCTCAAATGCTGTTCCTCCCAGAATTCCCTTCATATAAAACTCATAGATTTTTGTTGTTTCATACCGTATCTCAGGGAAGTCAGCCAATGAATATAGTTCAGAGTTCAAATCATCCCTTTTCTTTGTCACAAAATAAATCTGTTCTTTCATATAATTTTTCAAATTCAGATGCAATGCATTATGGCTCGAAAAAACAAACTGGCCTTTATGCGTTTTCCCATTTATATATGCCACAATTCTTTCCGACAGAATGGGGTTGATCACTCTGTCCATCTCATCTGCAAAAATAGTTTTGTCTTCATAAACCACCCTGAACAGTTGAACCGCCCATGCAAAAAACTCTCTAATGCCGCCAGAGTCTCTGCTGATTTCCCTTGAAAACTCTTTGCCATCTGCCGTTCTTCTGACAAGGACACTCTCGCTGAATGGTTTTTCATCGTCTACCTCTATTCCGCAAATGCTGTAATCTACCATCCGCAATATCTCTAAAAAGCGAAAATCCTTGATGACCCTTAACTCCTCTTCTTCATTCTGGATACTCATAAAAGGAGAATAATTATAATTCCTGCTCTCAACTACTAATTTATCATTTATCCAATCAACAAACTCCCTTGCACGAGATTCCCCCAATATAGCAAGTTTGGAGATGAAAAGAGCTTTCTCCCCTTTTGCAGAAGGCATCTGTCCGAACATCCTGTCTACTTCCTTACTGCACCCTGACGTATCCACTTTAAAAAAGACATCGATTACATGTTCTTCCTTTCTTAAACTCGCCTCACATCTCTGTGCAGAAACAAGTGTTTTCTCCTGACCTTTTCTTACATTTTTATATGAAAGTTCCTCTTTCACAATTCCAAATTCATCTATCTGTAAATTGTAATGATAGATTGTTTTACTCTCTCCCATAATACAGATGTCAAATTCCTGCATCGTATCATATTCGGAGGGATTTGTCTGAGAACACAGATGATTAAAGTTAATAAGGCTCTTATATGCATGCTTTGGCCTATTATCTTCGAACATAGCCTTCAGGAAAGAAAGACTATTGATAAAATTAGTCTTTCCTCCTGCATTTTCTCCGATGATAACAGCCGTTTTTAAAATATCATACCCTTCTTCCGTCTCAATAAAATTATCCGGAAATCTATTCTTTACTTTGTTGGCAGGTGCCAGCATATCAAACTCTGCCATTTCGCAAAAAGAACAATAATTTCTAAACTTATATGATATCAACATTTTTACTACCACCTAACATTTTTATGTTTTTATTTTACTATATTTCCATAAAAATGCAATAATATTCCATCACAAACCAAAATAATGTTTTTCTAGCCCTTTCCCAAAAAGCTCTATAAGTCCACCATCCTCCCCAGTATCTCCTGGTAAAACTCTTCCCTGTTCCCGCCGTTTTTCAGCTCATCCAATATAAGCCCGTCCTTTAGAAGGATAATCCGGCTGCAGTAGCTTGCTACCTGCGGGTCATGGGTGACCATGATGATGGTCTTTTTATGCTCTTTATGAATCTGGTCTAACGCATCAATTACAATCTTCCCGGACTGTGAATCAAGGTTTCCTGTAGGCTCGTCCGCCAGGATCAGATCCGGTCGGTTCACAAGCGCCCGGCAGATGGCCACCCTCTGGCGCTCGCCTCCTGACAGCTCATAAGGATATTTCCTCATAAGGGCATTGATCCGGAAATGCTCGGCATAGCCCCTGGCGCTCTCGTAGCAGCTCTCTTCCTCTGCCTTGTCTAAGATCATGGGCAGCATGATATTTTCTTCCACCGTCAGGCTGTCCATCAGGTAAAAATCCTGAAAAACAAAACCGATTTCCCGGCGGCGGATATCCGCAAGCTCATCCATCCACAGTTCGTTTACCTTTCTGTCTTTAAAATACAGTTCGCCCTTCGTCGGACGGTCAATCAACCCCAAAAGCTTTAAAAGCGTCGTCTTTCCGCACCCGGACTTTCCCATGATTCCCACAAACTCATTTTCTTCAATCTGGAAATCCAGTCCCTTCAATACCTTGACCACACCATCCTCTGCCGTGGGAAGCTTATAATTACGCACCAGCTCTTCTGCTTTTAATATACTGCCCATACCTACACCTCGCCTACCTTTTTCTCAATCTGCCGGATATTCCATTCCGTCAAAAGCCACGCCAGGATACCGAACATTATCAGTTCACCTGCCGCCGAAGGAATCAGCATCCTAAGAAACCTCTCCTGGACATCCTCTTCATAGAGCCTTGCCCGCAGGCTTCCGTACACCAGTCCCGCGCTTAACGTTCCTGCCACAAGCGCCGTCAGGATATAGTATACTCTAATTTCACTTCTTATAAGCGCAGTCCTCTCCTGGCGCTTCATCCCCATACAGTTCAAGAACTGTGCCTTGCGGACATTTCCTTTCTTCTCCGTCATCATCTTAATTCCAAGAAGCAGTATGGAAGCGGCAAAAAACGCTCCCCCAAGAAGCGCTGCCATGGTCTTTCGCATCCTGAGTTCTGCGTCTGCGCGCTCCTTTACCTCTGTTTTCAGATAATGGCTTTTTACCTTGGTATCGTATCTATCCTCCTGCCTGTGCCGTTCTTTGAACGCCGAAAATTCCGGTTCCAGCCTCTTTAACGCCTCCTCGTC
>OFGO01001514.1_pt1 | contig 16665 bp, 15 predicted proteins | sample 1521761 | NCBI WGS metagenome assembly OFGO01 (sample SAMEA3504128, study PRJEB24116) | mouse gut metagenome | biome: mouse gut; feature: mouse-associated habitat; material: faeces | place: Denmark | collected 2011
AGTTGAGGTACAAAGCAGGGGGCGGATCCTGCTTGATGACAGGATCGAGAATAAAGTCATACAAGCCCTGCATCTGGATAAGAGGGAGAATGACAGGATCGTACTGCAGACATCGGTAAACTCTCTTCTGATCAAGAACTCCTGCTGTGCCAGAGCATTTTTAAGAGGGGCATTTTTGTGCATCGGTTCCATGAGCGACCCTGAGAAAAGTTATCATCTGGAATTTGTCTGCAGTGCGAAGGAGCAGGCAGAGCAGCTGAAGGCTGTTATCCGGGAATTTCAGATCGATGCCAGGAGTATAAGACGGAAGAAATATGAAGTTGTCTATTTGAAGGAAGGTGCGGGAATTGTAGACCTTCTGAATGTAATGGGAGCACATGTATCTTTGATGAATCTTGAGAATTTAAGGATTGTCAAGGAGATGCGGAATTCCGTTAACAGGCGGGTCAACTGCGAGACGGCAAATATTTCTAAGACAGTCACGGCGGCATCGAAGCAGATCGAAGATATACTCCTGATCAGAGACAAATACGGTTTTGGGAATCTGCCGGACAATCTGCGGCAGATGGCCGAGGTGCGGCTGGAATATCCGGATGCCGCGCTGAAGGAGCTGGGAGGATATCTGGAGCCGACCGTAGGGAAGTCGGGTGTTAACCACAGACTGCGTAAATTGAGTGAGATTGCCGATAGAATCAGGTTGTAAAGGAGGGAAAAAGTATGATTCAAAAATCAATCCAGATTAAGCTGGAGGAAGGACTGGAGGCCAGACCGGTCGCGATGCTCGTGCAGGTGGCGAGTCAGTTTGAGAGTACGGTGTACATCAATTCTGAAGATCGGAAAGTCAACGCCAAGAGTATCATGGGGATGATGAGCCTTGGACTTGCCAGCGGAGAGGAAGTAACTGTTGTTGCGGACGGTAATGATGAGGATACCGCGGTTGTGGAGATTGAGAAATTTTTAAGCGGAAACTAAACAGACCGGACTACGTACATGACATTTAGATAAGGCAGAATATAAAAGAGATTTCTGTAGGGGGAAGTCTCTTTTTTGTTTTTTACACTTTTTTAACTTTGTCGTAATTGAAATTTGCAGACTACTCTATTAAAATAGTAGATAGATACAGGATATGTTTATGGAGGGCGGTAGTTATGGGCCAGAGAATGCTTTTTGTATACAATCCGAGAGCGGGGAAAGCGCAGATCCGCAGTAATCTGTTGGATATCATAGATATCTTCGTGAAAGCCGGGTACGAAGTTACTGCCTATCCGACGCAGGCTGCAGGAGACGCGGTCAAAGCGGTGAAAGAGCGGCAGGGCAGCTATGATATGGTAGCCTGCTGCGGCGGGGACGGTACGCTGGATGAAGTGGTGAATGGGATGATGCAGTGCGAGGAGAAACTACCGGTGGGCTATATCCCGGCGGGCAGCACCAACGATTTTGCTAATAGCCTGAAGATTCCCAAGAACATGATCAAGGCAGCGGATATGGTCGTGAACGGCGTAAATTATGCCTGTGATATCGGTTGGTTTAACAATGACAATTTTATCTATGTGGCGGCCTTCGGTATCTTTACAGATGTGTCCTACGGGACGAAACAGGATGTGAAGAATGTGCTGGGACATGCCGCCTATCTGCTGGAAGGTGTGAAGCGACTGCCTTCCGTGCGGGCCTGCTCACTTAAGATCACATGTAATGAGGATGTGATCGAAGGGGAATTTCTTTTTGGAATGGTTACAAATTCTTATTCCGTAGGTGGATTCCGGGGCATTACAGGGCAGGATATTCTGCTGGACGACGGTTTGTTTGAAGTGACGCTGATCCGCAAGCCCGCAAACCCGCTGGAGTTGAACAATATCATTATGGCGCTGGTAGATAAACGGGTAAAATCAGAATATATCCATACGTATAAGTCTTCAAAGCTGGTCGTGGAAAGTGAAGTGCCTCTTGCTTGGTCGCTGGATGGGGAGTTTGGCGGCGAACATTGCAGGGCCGTGCTCACGAATGAACGGCAGGCGCTGCAGATCAGGATAACGAAGGATTATTTGATGTAACAAGCCGCATGGTTACCGTTTTGGGCATATTTTCCAGAGAATCTATTTGCGTATAAACAGGCTTTGGGTTATAATAAATGCAGTAGTTTTCACCCGGTCCCGTGCCGGTCAAAATATTAAAATATTAAGAAAGGTGGTAACAACAATGCCATTAGTAACAACAAAGGAAATGTTCGAGAAGGCATACAATGGCGGTTATGCGGTTGGTGCATTCAATGTTAACAACATGGAGATCGTTCAGGGTATCACGGAAGCAGCAGGTGAGCTGAACAGCCCGGTTATTCTTCAGGTTTCCAAGGGAGCGCGCGCTTATGCTAACCACACGTATCTGGTTAAGCTGGTAGAGGCAGCAGCACAGGAGAATCCGCAGATCCCGATCGCTTTACACTTAGACCACGGTGACAGCTTTGAACTGTGCAAATCCTGTATCGACGGTGGTTTCACTTCCGTTATGATCGATGCATCTTCCAAATCTTTTGAAGAGAACATCGCGTTGACTAAGCAGGTAGTAGAGTATGCTCATGATAAGGGCGTAGTAGTTGAGGCTGAGCTTGGTACACTGGCAGGCGTAGAGGATGAAGTAGTTGTAGAGGCTGGTAAAGAGTCCTATACACGTCCGGAAGAAGTAGAAGAGTTCGTTTCCAGAACAGGATGTGACTCTCTGGCGATCGCGATCGGTACTTCTCACGGCGCATATAAGTTCACGGCAGCTCAGTGTACAAGAAATGCTGACGGCATCCTTGTTCCGCCGCCGCTCCGTTTCGACGTATTGGAGGAGTGCATTAAGCGTCTGCCTGGTTTCCCGATCGTTCTGCACGGTTCTTCTTCCGTTCCGCAGGAGTTTGTTAAGATGGTTAACCAGTATGGCGGAGATATGCCTGATGCAGTGGGTATTCCGGAGGAACAGCTTCGTAAGGCAGCTGAGCTTGCTGTATGTAAGATCAATATCGACTCCGATATCCGTCTTGCTATGACAGGTAACATCCGTAAGTACTTCGCAGAGCATCCGGATCATTTCGATCCTCGTCAGTATCTGAAACCTGCTCGCCAGGCTGTTAAGGATATGGTTGCTCATAAGATCGTTAACGTTCTTGGTTCTGACGGTAAGGCGTAAGGGATGGAGGATCGCTTCCGGGCGATGTATCCCTAGCGAACGATAACGAATATTGATCAATAAGAAAGCCTCACTCTGTGCAAGACGGAGTGGGGCTTTTGTGTGCTTTGTTCGATTTGTTATTCGGCATGCTCTTCATTGATGTCCGGGAAGACGGAGAGGATGGGATCTACGTCTTTCTTGCGGATAACGCGATCCACATAGTTCTTCGTGATGCGCATGACCAAGGGAGACAGGCACAGCACGCCGATCAGGTTTGGCATCGCCATCAGACCATTAAAGGTATCGGAAAGATCCCAGGCCAGGCTAAGGTTCATGGTCGCGCCTACGTAGATGATGAGAATGAACACGACCTTATAGGCGATGGTAGACCTTGTGCCGAACAGGTATTCCCATGCTTTAGAACCGTAGTGGCTCCAGCCAAGTACCGTAGAGAAAGCAAACAGCAGGATCGACAGAGCGATGAACATGGGGCCCAAAGAGCCGAATATCGTGGCGAAAGCTTCTCCGACCAGAGCCGAACCCGAGGCCTCACTTAAGACGGTACCTGTCTCCAGATCTACAAGACCGGAGGAAAGAACAGCAAAAGCAGTCAATGTGCAGACGACCATGGTATCGGCAAACACCTCGAAGATACCCCACATACCCTGGCGGACAGGTTCTTTGACGTTAGAATTGGAGTGTACCATGACGGAGGAACCAAGACCTGCCTCGTTGGAGAACACACCTCGTTTCATTCCCCAGGTCAATGCCATCTTGACACCGGAGCCAACGATACCGCCGCCTACGGCCTTCAGGCCGAAAGCGCCCTTGAAGATAGCGGAAAAGACAGCGCCGCACTTGTCGATATTGGCAAAGAAGATCACAAGTGCGCCCAGTATGTATGCGATAGCCATGAAGGGAACCAGCTTCTCGGTAACAGAAGCAATCCGCTTCAGTCCGCCGACGATGACTAAAGCAGCCAGGATCATCAACCCGATACCTGTAGCGACGGTCGGAATGGAGAAAGCCGCTTCCATATTGGCAGCGATGGAATTCACCTGGCTCATGTTGCCGATGCCGAAGGAGGCCAGCAGGCAGAATACGGAAAAGAGTACCGCCAGTATCGCGCCGATCTGCTTGCAGCCTCTGTAAGAACCGAGACCGTCTTTCAGGTAATACATGGCGCCGCCGCACCATTCGCCTTTCGTATTTTTACGACGGTAATAGATTCCCAGCACGTTCTCGGAATAGTTAGTCATCATGCCGAAGAATGCCACGATCCACATCCAGAAGATCGCGCCGGGGCCGCCAGCAATCAGTGCGCTGGCAACGCCGACGATATTGCCGGTGCCGATGGTAGCAGCCAGAGCCGTACACAGCGACTGGAACTGAGAGATGGACTTATCTTCTTTATCGGTGTGTCTCGTAACATGTTTGTCGCCGAAAATACCGCCGATGGTGTTCTTGAACCAGTGTCCGATATGGGACAGCTGGAAAAATCTGGTCAGTACCGTCATTAAGATACCTGTGCCCACCAGCAGCACCAGCATAGGGATACCCCAGACAAAACTGTTGACGGCGCCGTTGATACTTGTGACAGAATCAACGAGGCCTGCAAAAAATTCTTTCAAAATAGTTTCCTCCTTCTCTGTTTCCGTTAAAAAAAGTGGACACGACAGATCTTATGCCCACGCTGACATTTCGGAAAGTATTTACTTATAGATAAGCTGCATGGCGTATGTGCGCTCAGCGTAGTAAATGCGCAGAGCTGTCACAACCGGTGTTCGTTTGATGTTGCTTTTACAGTATAGCATAGTAAAGTGATAGAGGCAAGAATTAAATGTATACATGGATATTTGGATTCGCCAAATATATGCCGTTCATGAATTGTTCATATTTAATTTAAAAAAACTTCATGCAGGTAACATTCTTTAGACATTTCTCATGCGTATACTAAAACCATAAGATACAGCAAGGCAACACAACAAAATGACAACATCAAGTTTACTGATTAACTAAAACTTTTTCATAATAATGCCAAGTAGAGTTGCTCTACTTGGCATCCTCCCTTTTTGGGGGAACTTGACCATGACTTCTCACCAAGTTAAGAAAGATACAACGCAAGATATAGTTTTGACGTGTTCATGATTTGTTCAAAAATGCTTTATAGAAACTTCACGCAGATAACATTCTTTAGACATTTCTCACGCGTATACTAAGACCATAAGATAACAACAAGGCAACAACATCAAGAGTGCTGATTAACTAAAACTTTTTCATAATAATGCCAAGTGGAGTTCGCTCCGCTTGGCATCCTCCCTTTTTAGGGCAGTTATTTCCTTCTTCCAACGGATGAAGGGAATTTTTTTGTGTCACAGGATATGAATTTCGGGAAAGTAAGCATTTTTAGTTCAATTTTTTAAAATACTCCAGACAGAACTTCTGGAATATGACCATAGCTGTATTCAAATATTTACCTTTCGGATGTGAAAGGAAGAGTTTGCGCTTACAGACTGGGTCATTTAGGTGTATAGGAATAAGATCGCTGGAAAAAAGCGAATACTGTGTTTGGTATGGCAGCAGGCAAACAGCAAGACCACTTTGTATAAAGTTTCTATAATTGCTGGGAGTTTCACACTCTAACAGAATATTTGGAGCAAACCCTGCCTGAAGGCATAAGTTATCCGTCAGCGTACGTATGCTGGGACCGACAGAATATGTTATGAAAGATTCATCTGCTGTTTCGGAAAGAGAAATGGATTTCCTGTTGGCCAGATGATGATCCTTATTTACGGCCAGAACGATATCCTCATCGAGAAGCAGAACATTATCAAGATGGTTGTATTTACCGGGAGTGGCGGATATAACGAAGTCGTAGTCGCAAGCCTGTTGTAAATTGAATGTGGCAGCCTGCTTTACATGAATATTGATATTGGGGTACTTCATGTAAAAATCAAGTAAAAGATTGGGCATTATTTTTGTAGCAGCCAGAATAAGTAATTTAATATCCCCGTACGCAATATCTGTATCTTGCAGTTTAAGTTGGAGATTGGTGATAAGATTAAGGGCCTGACTCATCTCTTCATAAACGAGTTTTCCGTGGTGATTAAGAACAATGCTTTTTCCTATGCGGTCAAATAATTTTATACCCAGATCTCTTTCGAGTGTAGAAAGGGATTTGCTGAGTGATGGTTGTGAGACATGAAGTATGGACGCTGCCTTGGAGACGCTTTCCTGTTTGGCAATTTCGCAAAAGTACCGTAATTGTAAAAGATCCATAATTTTCTCCTTTTGTTAACTGAATTTGTATGCGTGAACACATATAGATAAATGGTTATTAAAGATATGCATAATTATATATTAGACAATATATAGATGTCAATGATATACTTGTAAAAACGATTTGCTGACATTGGCCGTGAACCGTAGCGATCCTAGTGTACTGACACTAGGATGTATAGGGAGGTAAAAGTGAAAACTACTGTAACGACGAGGATAAAAAATGGTCTTATCAAGGGGTGCAAAGAATCTGGAACAACAGCATTTAAAGGGATTCCGTTTGCAAAGCCGCCGATAGGTGAATATAGATTTAAAGCGCCTGTTCCCTGTGAAGATTGGGAAGGAGTCCTGGATTGTACAGAATATGGACCAAGACCGATTCAGGTTCCGCCGCCATGGTGTGTGGACCGCGACAGCGCAATTTATGCTGAGGATTGTCTAAATATAAACGTTTGGACTCCGAATATCGATGGAGAAAAAAGACCTGTAATCTTTAATATATTTGGCGGTGGCTTTATGGAAGGATCAAATTCAGAGATAGGAAGTGAAGGGTACCGCCTGATGAAAGAGAGAAATGTTGTTGTAGTATCTCCTAATTATCGTGTAGGAGCTCTTGGGGCGCTTTATTTAAGGGAAATATTTGGTGATGAATATAAAGATTCGGGAAATCTAACGTTACTGGACCAGATTCTTGCCTTAAAGTGGGTCAAAGGTAATATTGAATATTTTGGAGGCGATCCGGGACATGTTGTTATTGTTGGACAGTCTGCGGGTGGAAAGTCAGTGTTGAACCTGATGCTCGCGAAGGAGTGCAAAGGATTGTTCCATGGCGCTGTTGCAATGAGCGGTGCCCTTCAGGCCGTAAAAGATACACAGACCATGCACAATATGGCGATGTTTTTCCTGAAAATGCTGGGTATTCCTATAGGTGATCCTAAAGCTCTTGAGGAGATTCCGATTAAAAGCATTCTAGACGCGCAAGAGAGGATGAACCAAGTACTTTTTAAGGCTGAGTCCTACGGAGCGACAGCGGATGGTCTGCATCTGCCAATTGATGTGGAGGCTGCAGTTAATGCAGGAGATCTGGCGGATGTTCCGCTTATTATAGGGCATACAAAAGAAGAATTATTTATGGATCCCAGACAGGATAATCCGGATATTGGATTAGATAATGTAAAGAAAAAACTTTATTGGAAATTTGGGGATAATTATGAGCACGTCCTGAATGTTTATCGGGAGCGATCACATGTCAAAGGCTATCAGGCGGCATGGGGCGAAACAGTAACGGAATATACTTATGTACAGGCCTATGAGCGCATAGCAGATGCTTTGATGCGAATGGAGCGGAAGTGCTGGCTGTATCGTTGGGATTATAAAGGCGGATCACTTGCGAATCATTCTTCTGACAATGAGGCTCTATTTTCCAGAACTAATGAAGAAAAAGTTGCTTATGATCCTATGCTGACAGCTACAGTCGATAGATGTTTTCAGGACTTGATATTGAATTTTGTGGAGTTTGGGAATCCCGTCGTGCATGGAGAATGCGAATGGATGCCTTATTCAAAAGAGCATAGGGAGAGGTTATTGATCGATGAGATTTGTACAAAAGAAGAAATGTTTCCCATGTATGATAAGCAATTTCCGCTTCAGGTGTTCAGATTAGAAAAACCGGTGGTATAAGAAAACAATGATGATAATTTAGGAGAAAATATGATCAAGACGTTGGTATTGTGTGATGACTATTGGCATCCCGGAGAAGTGATCGAGGCTGGCATGAAGCCTCTTGAGGACAAACTGGATATTTCATATATTCATGATGCGAAAGATATGTTGACTCATGAATTGCTTGAGAAGTATCAGGTAATTGTATGCTGTAAAGGAGATCAGATAAATGGTGCTAATCAAAACATATGGTTTGAAGAAAATGTTACGGAAGTAATGCCGGAAGATTTTGGTGAGTGGGTAAGCGAGGGGAACGGGATGCTCTTCATTCATGCCGGAAATACATATAAAAAAGGAAGTGGATTTGCAAAATTAGCCGGCAGTTTTTTTCTTGGACATCCTCCAAGATGTACTGTTGAGCTGGAATTGATAGAACATCCTATTACAGAGGGTGTTAATGATTTTTCTATCCGTGATGAACATTATCAGATTGAAGTGACGGAAAGAAATATTGATATTTTTATGAAATCTATTTCAAAGGAAGGAGGGGAACAAATTGCGGGATATACCAGGGAATTTGGCAAAGGGCGCATATGTGTTCTAACCCCTGGACATATATTAGATGTTTGGCGCAAACATGAATATTTGAAACTGGTATATAACGCGATTGAATGGAGTGCAGGTGTAAGATGAATATGGAGAATGAGAATAAAGGGAAGGTATTATTTATTTTTGTATGTATTTATTTACTGTTTATGACATCCAGAGCAATATTCAATCCCTATGTTACGGTCTATCTTCAAGAAAAAGGTTTTGCAACAGAAAAAATAGGAATGATTACAGGTGCCAATTCCCTTGTACTGATCATTGCGCAGCCGTTTTGGGGGATCATTACGGATAAACTGCGCTCCGCAAAATATACGTTGGTGGTCTGTATGATGTTCCAGGCAGCCTTTTCGCTTGCTTTGGTATATTGTAATACTTTCCTGATGGTGGCAGCCTGCTTTTGCCTGTACGGTTTTTTCTCATCGCCAGAGGGCCCGTTGTTAGATACCTGGTGCCTTTCAAAGCTTAAAGCGATCGGCTGTCACAATGCAGTTGGCCAGATGAAATTTGCAGGATGTTTTGGATATGCTCTTGCCAGTATTCTTTCGGGATATGTGATCGCCAGTTATGATACCGCAAAAATATTACCAGTATTTGCTGTTGTCTTATTCGGTATCGGCTGTTTCCTTTTACTTATAAGAGTAAACGTGAAAGCGGATAAGAAGGAAGAGGTAAGAAAACTACAGGTTAAGAGAATTATAAAAGATACAAACTTCTTGATATTTTTAATTGTTATTTTTTTTATGCAGATACCTCATAGAGCGGCATATACATTTTATCCTGTACTTATTTCTTCATTGGGTGGTGATAAGGCTTTTGTCGGATATACCAGTGCGGTAATGTTTCTGTCAGAAGGAATGGTAATGTTTCTATCTAAAAAGTTGCTCAGCCGCTATCGGGCAAGCAATATAATTGTGTCATCCGGTGTTTTCTTTATTCTCTGGCAGATTTTATATGCGATCATTGATCGACCATGGCAGGTTGCGGCAATTGCTACATTGGATGGTCCGTCTTATGCTCTTTTTACCATAGGAGTGTTGTATTATCTTGATGAAATAGCGCCCACTGAAATGAGAACGACATATCAAACAATTACATATGCTATTTATTTTGGACTTAGCGGGATAGCGGGAAATAGCGTGGGAGGATGGATGATAGGAAACTATGGTTTTCAAAATTTGTACTTGACAGGTGCCGTGATCGTTGGAATTTCGACATTATGCTTACATCTGGTGAATAAATTTGGAGCAGGGAAAGAAGCGAGGGAGTTAGTATGAATCAGACGATTTTTATTACCGGTGCAGACCGAGGGTTGGGATTAGCACTTACAAAAGATTTTCTTGATAGGGGAGATAATGTATTTGCCGGACAATTCATGGAGGATTGGAATGAGTTAGCTGAATTGAAGCTATTGTATCAGGAGCATTTGTTCCTGATTCCGTTAGATGTTTCTGATCCTGAATCTGTTAAGGCGGCCTATCATTTGGTGGAAGAGAAAACTGATAAAATAGACATGTTGATCAACAACGCAGGGATTTCCGGGTCTATTGGAGATATTACGTGCCTGGAAAATATTGAGAGAGGAATGCAGATATTTCGGACAAATTGTCTCGGACCTTTATGTATGGTAAATACATTCCTTCCGTTGATGATGAAGAAAAATGCAACAAAACGTTTGTGTTTTATCTCCTCTGAAGCAGGCAGCATTAGTGTGTGCCATAGAGAGGATGGGTTTGTTTATCCAATGTCCAAGACGGGACTTAATATGGCAGTAAAATTGTTGTTTGCGGATTTAAGAGAGCAGGGGTTTACCTTCAGGCTTTATAATCCGGGATGGATGAGATCATATATGTCCGGAAAGAAAAGCATTGTCGGAAAAGTTGAGCCAGAGGAATCTTCAAAAGTTGCTATTGATTATTTTACTAAGACTTTAAAACATGAAGATGTTCTTAAAATGCTCGACAATAATAATATGGTTTGGCCATTTTAAAGCCATAATATCATGTATGAAGAAAAGGTTATAAAGGAGTAGTCATTTATAGGATTTGTGACGCTTCGGATTGGAGGGAAGGTTGAAGATTCCCGGTGACGTAGCAGAAGTAAGCTGTATGGGGACTTTTATAAGGAAAGACTGGCTGGATAATTTGGGTATGCAAGAGCCGAAGACTATGGATGAATATGTGGAATATTTGCTGGCATGCGTTAATGATGATCCGGATCAGAATGGAGTTGCGGATACTTATGGATTTGGCGGAGACAGCGGAGATTGGAAATATTTTGCGCCTTTCCTTTATGCCTATAAAGCAGACATTCAGCATTTTGTAGTAGGTGACGATGGTTCTGTCGTGCATGGTTCCACGCAGCCGCAGGTAAAAGAAGCCTTGGCTTTGATGGCTGATCTGTACCGTCAGGGAGTGTTTGAACCTTCTATATTCTCCGCTTCAGAAGGAGAAACACTTTTTGCGGAAGGTAAGGTTGGCTCATTTTATCGATTTTTGTCTTCTTTAAATCCATCCCAGCAATATTTGCAGAGCTTTTACCAGAACAATCCTAATGGAAAATATGAAGTGATCGAGCCTATTCAGGGACCGACTGGTTTTTCGTCGGATGAAAGAGAAAATGGATATGGTTGGTGCAGCTACGCCATCACTGATAAATGTAAGAATCCGCAGCGGGTAATGGAGATTATGGATGGAATTGCATCAGGTGAAATGTTCATTTTGAACAAGTGGGGTGTGGAAGGAGAGACCTTTGAACTGACAGACGAAGGCGCAGTTAATTTCATTGTAGATGAGACGACTCGGAATGAAATGGGGCTGAGCACCTTTACAGGGTTTGTTAACAGAAAGGATCTGTTCAATATTCAGAATAGCCAAGAGGTAAATGAGCTTTTTGAACGAGCAGCAGAGACTTCTCTTCCTCTTCAGGATTATCGTGTTATTCTAAATAGTAATGGTGAATTATGGCAAGAGTATAGTGGAGAATTAAATGCATTGAGAGATCAATACTTCTATGGGATCATCATGGGAGAACGGCCGATTGATGATTTTGATGAGTACGTAGAATTGTTCTACTCACATGGCGGTCATGAGGTAGAAGAAGAGGCTGGTCTGATGTATCAGAAACAGGATGAAGGCTATCAGGAATTTTGCCAGTTATATCAGGAATGGTTTCAAAAATAGCCTGAATTAGATGGCAGATCATGGAGAATGTTGGCTGAAGCCTACATTTTCCATGATATCTGTGAAAGGAGAAGTAATGTATCATAAAGGAACATCGAAAGCGACTATTGCAGAAGCCAAACAAAAGCACATTGGTACACGGTTATGGAAATACCGGTATTTATACTTGTTGGCCTTCCCGGGTATGCTGTACTTTATTATTTTTCGTTATGTCCCTATGTATGGTGTGGTCATTGCATTTCAGGATTTCAGAATCAATAAGGGGATCTGGGGGAGTGAATGGGTCGGGTTAGCGCAGTTTTATAAGCTGTTTCAGGGATTTTCTTTCCCGACAGTATTTAAAAATACAGTTGTTATTTCTCTCTGCAAATTAATATTTGGATTTCCGGCGCCTATCATACTTGCGTTATTGCTGAATGAAGTGAAAAATGCAAGGTTTAAAAAGGTGACTCAAACCATAGTTTATCTCCCACATTTTATTTCATGGGTAATTTTAGCCGGTTTGATCTCAATGTTTCTGCATCCGGACAGTGGATTGATCAATGAGATCGTGAAAGTGTTCAACAACGGAAGAGGAATTGACTTTTTGGTCAGCAAGCAGTATTTTAGGGGGATTCTTGTAATTACCGATATCTATAAAGGGGTCGGTTGGGGAAGCATTGTATATATCGCTGCTATTTCTGCAATTGATTCAACCGTATATGAAGCGGCTATGGTAGATGGTGCCAATCGGTTAAAACAGATGTGGTATATTACGTTGCCGGCATTGAAATCTACAATTGTTGTAATGCTCATATTAAATATGGGCGGAATTCTAAATGCGGGATTTGAACAGATTCTATTACTTTACAATCCATTAGTATACGATGTTGCAGATATTATTGATACGTATGTATATCGAAATGGTATAATGAGCAGTAATTACTCATTATCGACCGCGGCAGGCCTTTTTAAATCGGTAATATCCATGGGACTGATCATAATAACAAATAAGATTGCTCATATGATGGAAGAAGACGGATTGTGGTAAGGAGAGTACGCATGAAAAGAAAACATAATTTTTATGATTATTTGATCATACTCGTTTTGGTTTTAGTGGCAATCATTATGTTATACCCCTTTTGGCATGAATTCATGTATTCTTTCTCAGATCCAGTTGAAGCGGCAACAGGAGGTATGTTTCTATTGCCAAGAGGGTTTAATTTGAAATCATATTGGTCGGTTTTGCGTAATCAATCAGTATGGAGCGGTTTTAAGGTATCGCTCATAGTTACAATTATTGGCACGATCATGGGAGTTTTATTTTCTGCAATGTTGGCCTATCCACTAAGCAAAAAAGATATGCCCGGAAGGAATATATTCGTTAGTTTGATCTTTTTTACCATGCTTTTTGGCGGTGGCATGATTCCAAACTACTTATTGGTAAAAGAATTGAAGCTAATTGATACCTATGGTGCACTGATACTGCCAGGGCTTCTTTCAGCTTGGAATATCTTTATCATGAAAAATGCCTTTTCCGGTATTCCGGACAGCTTAGAGGAATCGGCAAGGATTGATGGAGCGAATGACTTGAAAATCTTCTTTCTGATCATTTTGCCATTATCCAAGGCGGTACTTGCGACAATTGCATTATTTTCTGCGGTGGGATTCTGGAACGATTATTTTTCAACGATCATGTATATTATTTCCAAGGATCATTGGTCTTTGCAGGCAGTATTGCGGGAAATACTTTCAAATGCGCAGTCTGCAATGTCATCAAGCGGTATTTCTGTAAGAGCGGAAGAAGCTATATCCAGTGAAACTGTAAAAGCAGCAACAGTTATGGTGGCAACAGTTCCAATCCTTTTGGTGTATCCTTTTATTCAGAAGTACTTTATAAAAGGTGTTATGATAGGTTCTGTAAAGGGATAGAGAGGTTGGATAGTAACAGTTCAGCCTTGCACTATTCCGCGAATAAAATCGCTCTGTATGCGATTTTGTGAGTTATGCATATGGAGCAGTATGACATTTCTGATTGACTTCCATTTAAAAGTTGCATATAATTAACCACAAAAGAGAGCAAGCATATGTTGTAGCCATGCCAGCTCTCTTTTTGTCGCAGGAAGTGTATAACGATCACATAGATTCAGGAAGAACAGTCTGGACTGTATCAGCAATTTTTGGAGATAGATCATTTATGGACTCTTATTTTGAAGAGATAGAGGAAGAAGACGAGAGCGAATATCTTGCCCGATACGAGCGGAGACAGCGCATGCGGCAGGAACGGCAGCGGCGTTTGATACGGCAGCGCATGGTGAAACGGACGCTGTATCTGGGTGTTTTTGCAGTTGTTATCATAATGGGTACTATTGTAGCGGTCAGATTTGGCAGCGGCAGACAGAAGGAAGATGACTGGCAGCAGCAGTTGCGGACGGTGAAGGATGTAGAGCTGACAGACGGTGACGGGGCGCTGTTAGCAGATGGAGTACATGGCGTATCAACAGATGAAGCGGACAACGCGGGCGGCGAATCAGATGCCCAGAAGCCTGTTTATCGTTTTGCATCCACAGCGGATACCGTTGGTATTTACAGTGAAGAAGTAATAAGCACGAATGCGATCCTGGTCGATGAGAGCACGGATACGATCATTGCCTCGAAGGGAGCGGATGAGAGAATCTGCCCGGCGTCGATGACGAAGGTGCTGACCGTGTTGGTGGCGGCGGAACAGATCACAGAAGATGATCTGGATGATACTTTTACCATGACGCTGGAGATCACGGATTATGCTTATGTAAATGACTGCAGCTCCGTAGGATTTATGGATGGGGAAAAGGTGACGGTACGGGATCTGTTCTATGGCACGATCTTGCCGTCCGGCGGGGATGCTGCGCTGGGACTTGCGACTTATATAGCCGGGTCTCAGGAGGCATTCGTGGAGATGATGAATGCGAGACTGGAGGAACTTGGGATAGGGGAAAGTGCGCATTTTACCAACTGCATCGGGCTTTATGATGAGGAGCATTACTGTACCGTATATGATATGGCAGTGATCATGAAGGCGGCAATGCAAAATGAGCTGTGCAGAGAAGTCCTGTCTGCGCGTACTTATACTACCGTACCCACTGTCGATCACCCGGATGGCATTACTATTTCCAACTGGTTCCTTCGTAAGATCGAGGATAAGGATACGGGCGGCGAAATGTTGTGCGGCAAGACCGGCTATGTAGTGCAGTCCAGGAACTGTGCGGTAAGTTATGGCACTTCTGCGGGCGGAACCCCTTATATTTGTGTGACTGCAGGTTCGACCAGCAGTTGGCGGTGTATCTATGACCATGTGGAGATCTATGACCGATATGTGCCGGCAGGGGGATGACTCGTTCTGCCGGCACGGAGCGGATCGGCAAGCGGTCAGCATCTGGTCTTACGCTTGCTTTATCCGCAGTCAATATGTCCGCAGGAGCCATTCGATATCAGGAAAGATCTGCTTTACGATAAATCCCGCCGCCATGACCGCCAGTAGGATCAAGGCTGCATAACAGGCGATCTTCCACCATTTCGATGCCGTATCTTTTAAGGCTTGTATATCAGAAAAAATAGAAGCGACTTTCTCGTCTGTTAGATTTCTGTCTCTTACATCCTGCACATCAATGTCTTTTACCAACTCATCCAGAGACATACCGAAATAATCACTCAGCATGACCAGCCTCTGAAAATCCGGATATGACTGGCCGGCTTCCCACTTGGAAATGGTCTGACGTGAGACTTGCAGCTCCATCCCAAGTTCTTCTTGAGATAACCCCTGTTTTTTTCTCATCGTCAAAAGTTTTTCGTTAAATTTCATGATAGAATCCTCCTTATAAATCCTTTCGCATTTAATTGCACCTGTTATATTTGTGTTTCGCGGCAAACATATCGGATGTCGGATCACTGTATGATAAGAGCATATCTGTTTTTGCCATAAGCGGCAACCAACTAATGTTGGCAATTTGTCAATGAGGACCGACATTGACGCTCAAATCGTCTGCATGCAGAGCAAGATAGGGGTATTCCTTCGGAAAATTTCTAAATTCTGCTCATGCGTCCGAAAGTATTCCTTCGGAAAACTTCGCGCAGAGCGCTTCGAAATGGAGGCAAGGAGGAGATGAGAGTGTGGAGAGGACAGAGCAAAAAGGCTATAGCATAACAGCAGCCAGACCGTGTGGACAGTCTTGGCTGCTGCGTGTATTTATTGGAGTTTTTCCGGCTCGGGATATTCTACGCCGAAAGTATCGACGGTGACTGTCTTCATCACCTGATCCTCCAACGGTCTGTCTGCGTAATCGGTGGCTGTCTCAGCGATCTTGTCAACCACATCCATACCTTCTGTCACTTTGCCAAATGCCGCGTAAGCGCCATCTAAGTGCGGGCTTGTCTTGTGCATGAGGAAGAACTGGCTGCCTGCAGAGTCAGGATGCATACTTCTGGCCATGGAGAGAACACCGGGTGTATGCTTTAAGTCGTTGGGAAATCCGTTCTGCGCGAATTCTCCGCGGATAGAATAGCCAGGGCCACCCATGCCGGTGCCTTCCGGATCACCGCCTTGAATCATAAAGCCTTTGATGACTCTGTGGAAGATCAGGCCGTCATAGAAATTCTTCTGGATCAGGCTGATAAAGTTGTTGACGGAAGCAGGAGCGATCTCCGGATAAAGTTCGGCCTTGATAACGTCGCCGTTTTCCATCGTGAAAGTTACAATCGGATTTTGTGCCATATTTCTAAGTCCTTTCTTAAAATATTTGATTTCGTTTGTATATTTTTCCTATCTATTATA
>OFGO01001516.1_pt1 | contig 16652 bp, 10 predicted proteins | sample 1521761 | NCBI WGS metagenome assembly OFGO01 (sample SAMEA3504128, study PRJEB24116) | mouse gut metagenome | biome: mouse gut; feature: mouse-associated habitat; material: faeces | place: Denmark | collected 2011
CCTCTGCCCCCGTAATCCCGTCTCTTGTAAAAAACGCCCGCCCCAGACGCCTTCCGGGCTGCAGATTCATCACTTCCATCCGTTTCTCCTCATCCGTCTCTCCGTAAAATCCGTTCCCAAATCATCCGAATCATGCATTGCGCTTTCCGGATCCTTCCTCCAGAATCCTGTTCAGGCGCGTAAAAAGCATGGTGGCTGTGACTGACGCCGCGATAATATCACTTACCGGCTCGGCGATGAATACACCGAACACCTTGTCCGCAAATACGAAAGGCAGAACAAAAATCAACGGAATCAAGAGTACCAGTTTTCTCAGGCATGCCATCAGGAGACTGATTTTTGCCTGTCCCAGAGCCATGAAGGTCTGTTGGCATGCGATCTGCACACCTGTGGAAAAAATACCTGCCATGTAAATCCGCATTGCCCATACCGTATATTCCACCAGCGCGGAATCACTGCTGAAAATGCCCGCAAATACCTGAGGAACTATCAGCAGCAGTATCCAGAACAATGCGGCATAGGATGTGCATGCAAAAAACTGGCATTTGAACGCCTGTTTCACCCGCTCTTTGTTCCCCGCCCCGTAATTAAAGCTCATAATCGGCTGTCCTCCCTGACAAATTCCCTGCAGCGGCAGCGTCACGAGCTGGTTACAGGAGGAAATAATTGTCATGGCCCCCACTGCCACATCCCCGCCGAAACGGGACAGGCTGCTGTTAAAGCTGATATTCAGTATGCTCTCCGTGCTGAGCATGACAAACGTAGAGATACCCAGGGCAAGACAAGGCAAAATAACCCGCGGCTCAATTTTCATATCAGCCGGTGTCAGCCTCAGCATCGTCCTGGAACCTCTCAGAAAACAAAGCACCCACACCGCGCTGACAGCCTGGCTGATGACAGTGGCCACCGCCGCCCCCTGCACGCCCATATCACAGACAAAAATCAGTATGGGATCCAGAATAATATTGCAGACCGCTCCCACCACTGTGGTAATCATGCTGAATTTGGCAAATCCCTGCGTGGTGATAAACGGATTCAGCCCCATGACAATCATTACAAATACAATGCCTAAAATATAAATGCGCGCATAGGATAACGCATAGGGCAGCGTCACATCACTGGCGCCGAACAGCCTCAGCAGCCGGGGCGCGAAGATATAAAACAGGACTGTAAGCACTGCCGCAAACAGCATCAGCACTGAAAAACAGTTTCCCAGAATCTTCTGTGCGCCTTCCCTGTCATTTTTCCCCATGGCAATGGCGGCACGCGGGGCCCCGCCCGCACCCGCAAGCATGGCAAATGCATTAATCATCATCAAAATAGGAAGAAACAATCCTACGCCGGTGAGCGCGGATGCCCCTGCCTCCGGTATATGCCCGATATAAATTCTGTCCACGATATTATACAGCATGTTAATGAGCTGTGCCACCACTGCAGGCACCGCCAGATTCAGCATTAGCCTGGGAATGCTGCCGCTGCCCATATCCTGTTTTCTTCCTTCTTCCGCCATTCTTTCTCCTCCTGATTTCATCATCACCGCGCCGCAGCCCTAAAGGGCAAAGCCACTTCGGCGCCCTTACTCTGTTGAAAATTGTACCAGACTTCCGGGACAAAGGCAACCGTTTCAGATACAAAAGGCCTTCCATCTGCTTCCGGAAAATTTGAAAAGTACCCTGTTTGCAAAAAGACTTCTATCTGCTATAATGAATTTCGTAAACACCCTGCGGCAAAGCAAAAACCTGACAATAACAAGACGGAGATGAGAAATACCATGGCGAATGAATCCACCAAATGCCCCATGTGCGGCACAAAACTGAAAATGACAAACGGTCGAATGACCTGTAAGAAATGCGGCTACTATATCAGGAGCCAGAGCGAACAGGACGCATCTTTCAACGGCGGAGCATACAATTCTTCACAGCAGGCCGGCTACCAGACCAACGGCGGCTACAGCTCCGGACAGCAGGCCGGCGGCACTTCGCGGCAATCCGCCTCCGGATCCTATACCCCGCCCGGAAAGAGCGGCGACACCAATTCCACCGTAACCATTGTGACGGCGGTGTCCCTGGGCGTGGTCTCTCTGGCCGCTCTTGTAGGAATCGTCCTCTTTCGCGCCGGCGCCCTGGACAATCTGTTTACGGGCGGCGGCTTGGGAAACGGTCCCGCTGCCGTCCACAGGGAAGAAGAAGCCTCCGATTCCGGACAGGATTCCGCTGCCTCACAGGCGTCCGGCATCACAGATTTCACGAAAGACGACACGCCCGACGCCCCCATACCGCAATCTGATTTCTTCTGCCAGGTTGCGGAGGCCATCTGGCAGAAGCCCTTGCAGCAAATTACGGCGGAAGAATTTGCCCGCCTCACTGCCCTTCAGATTAACAGGGATGACAATACCATTCACTACCAGCTTTCCAACGGAGACACGCAGACGCTGACTTACCAGACGGATTTCGGCATGGAGCTGTCGGACCTGTCTTCCTTTACGGGGCTGGAGTGGTTTTCCATAGACGATGACCTGGAAAAAGGCGACCTGAAAGGCCTGGAGCATTTATATGGCGTCTATGCGGAAAATACCTTTGAGGAACTGGCAGACATCATCCCTCATCCGGAGAACATTACCGATCTGGGCGTATATGACAGCATTTTTAAACGCAGCCTGGAGGGGATAGACGCTTTCCCGAACTTATTGTACCTGTCTCTGGAATATGAGTCGGTGGAAGACCTCTCTGCCCTCTCACAGTATCCTGATTTGCTGGGGCTGCGCCTCATCGACTGTGATGACGTGAACGACTACAGCCCGCTTATGACCCTGACAAACCTGGAGGAACTGAACATACAGTCCTCTCAGCTGAAAAGCATCGACTTCATCAGGCAGATGCCGAATCTGACCAACTTCGGCATTGAGGATACCCAGGTGTCCAATATCAGCGCCCTGGAGTCCTGTACCGGGCTGAGCTATCTGTCCCTGCTTGACAATACCGAAATCGACGACTATTCCGTTATCAGCGGGCTGACCCAGCTCACCCAAATGGAACTGGAATTAAACTACGGCGGAACGCTCCCCTCTCTTGCGGGCCTGGCGCAGCTGCAATGGCTTTCCGTAAAGTACGCCGGTGATCTCACCCCGCTGAAGGATGCGGCCAATGTCACCTATCTGTCCCTGGAAGAGTGTTCCGGATGGGAACTGGAGTCCATTACCGCCATGCAGAATCTGACCGCACTGGTAATCAACGACTTCTCGTCCTATGTGGATTCCCTGGAGCCGCTGACCCGCCTTCCGAATCTGACCTTGCTGGATCTGGAAGACACCCCTGTCTTCGGTAATATTGAGGAAATATTCGGCATTCCGACACTGCAATACCTGTACTTGGATGACTGCCAGGTGGGAATGGACTTCGACAATTTACCCACCAATGAAACCTTGGAGGTTTTATCCCTGAATGACATCACCATCCTCAATGACCCTAGCCATAACAACCCGGACGCCGTCAGCCTGTCAGCCCATTACGACATGTTTGAGCACTTCCCCAACCTGACAGAGTTATATGTGTCGTCGCTGGAGCTGGACAGTATCGACTTCGTTGAAAAGCTTCCACGGCTGCAGTACCTGGACATTACGGACAACAATATTACCAGCTTAAAGCCTCTGGAAAACCTGAGCGACTTCCGAACCGTGTGGTGCGGACAGAATACCATTCTGGAGAATCTGCCTGAGGACAGCCCCATCACCGTAATTACTTCAGACAGATAGAACGGCGCGGTTTTGCCGCAGATCGGGACGGCGCGGTTTCCGCATATTCACAGGATACCCGCTTCAACGCCTTGATCTATACGGAAAAGGGATGCAGGGAAATGGCTGTCACATGTACGGCTTCCATTTCTCCACATCCCTTTTCTCTTAACCGTATTCCGCCGGCACTCTCTGCCCACAGGCCGTAATCGGAATCGGATTCTCCCTCTGCCTGTTCACACTGCCCCCAATGTCAGGAACAGATAACCCGCGTACACTGCCAGCAGCAGGATTCCCTGCCATCTCCGGAACTTTTCACAGATCATGGCCGGTATCACCGCAATGCATCCCACAACCAGGCACGCAGGAAGATCCAGCCTCGCGGATGTCTCTGCAATGGGCAATGCCTTACCGGACACAAACGCACTCATCGACAGAATCAGCGTCAGGTCAATGATATTCGCCCCCAGGATATTTCCTACGGAAAGGGACGACTGCTTCTTCATAATGGCGGTAATTGTGGTAATCAGTTCCGGCAGGGAGGTTCCCACCGCAATAATCGTTACACCGATAACCCTCTCCGGAATGCCTGCCATAACTGCCAGCGCGCTGCCGTTATCCACCAGCAGATCGGCTCCCCAGACGATTCCCACCGCACCCACTGCAAATTTAATCAGATTTACGGCCACTTCCTTCCGCCCGCTGATTTTCTTCTTTTCCTCCCCGCTGTCTTCCGCTTTCATGGAACGCCTTGCCGAGGTAACATTCTCTCCTAAAAACAGAATGAAAATCACAAGCAGCGCGGCAGAGATAACCATTCCCGTCTCTCCCTGAAAGCCGCAAACCACAATCAGGGCTGCCGCGGCCAGCATCAGCACGGACTTGAACAGGTAATCCCCCCGCTTAATCACTGCCGGCATGCACACCAGGGAAATCCCCATGATCAGGCCGATGTTCGCAGTCACGCTTCCCACCGCGTTTCCGATAGCCATATCCACGCTGCCCCTTGCCGCCGCCATAACGGAAACCAGCATCTCCGGAAGCGTCGTCGCCAGGCTGACAATAGTAGCACCGATAATCAGCTTGGGGATACCGCTGACCTCCGCAATCCATGAAGCCGCATCCACAAAGTAATCTCCGCCCTTTACGATAAACACAATGCCTACAATAAACAGGAAAACAATCATTGCAAGTTCCATTTTTCCGCCCTCTTTCTTTGGTATTTTTCCAAAAGAAAAACCCATCCACAAACAAGTGCTTTACCCTTGAAACGCGGGTACAACACTTGCCTATGTATGAGCCTCGTTCATTAAGACAAGCCAGACCAAAGGCCGGGGTTGTTGACTTGTCACGCATCACGCGCCACTACTCCCTCACGGGTATTTTCAATTGTTGTTTTAATGTAACATATGTGTTAGAGACTGTCAATACCTGTCCCTGAAAAAAATTGTATACATCCGCGTCGCCCCGTTAAGGTATTTCAGCCGCAAAATGTGTCTGCCTTTCCATGCCCGGCGCCAATGAGGAAAGACGCCAGCATGGCCGCACCTGTCATCCCCGCAAGATTGCCCAGCAATGCCCGGATGATATGCACATGCCGCATATCCGGTCCGATCAGCGGCATCACCTTCCTCCGAACCTCTTCTATCACATAGGGCTGCGCCAGTATACCGCCTCCCAGCAGAATGTGCGCAGGATTGAATATATGAATCAGTGTAACAAGCCCATATACAATTTCGTCAATCCAGCCGTCCACGGCTTCTCTGACTTCTTTTCTCTCAATGGACTCAAAAATTTTCCGTCCGCTGTCCAGCTCCGGCGCAATCTTTTCCATTCTGCGCACAAGCGCGGTGGCAGATGCATATTTTTCATAACATCCGCTCCACAGCTCGCCCGCACGGCAGTCTTCCGGATGAACCACAATTCCGCCAAAGCTTCCACCGCCGTAATTACTGCCCTGTCTGACCTTTCCGTCCATGACAATGGCACCCCCCACACCCGTACCGTAGGTCAGACACAGGAAGTCCGAAAGCCCCTTTGCCGCTCCGTTGTACATCTCTCCCAGCGCCGCCGCATTCACGTCATTTTCCACCGCCACCGGCACATGAAATTCCTGTTCCAGTATCTCTCTCACCGGCATTCCCGTATAGCCCGGAATATTGTCGTTGGCATAGTGGATTTTTCCTGCGGATGTGTCTACCTGTCCCGCCGTACTGATGCCGATTGCGTCAAAACTCCCACAGCCGTGCAAAATCGCCTTTGCGCGTTCCATCAGGGCTTTGCCGCCCTCAGAAGCCCTTGTTTCCCATTCCCGAAACATCCCGATCTCATTTCCGTCCCAAATACCGGACTTTATGGCTGTCCCGCCTATATCAAGCACTGCAATTTTCATCCTTTTACCATTCCAGTTCCGCATTCGCCCCGGTTATTCAGGGCTTTTGCTGTCTACAGTCATCGGTTTCCGCTGCCCTATAACGCCTCAACGGCATTCATAAAGCGGCGGGCGATTTCCAGCGGGCGGGTAATGGCACCGCCCACGACAATTGCCCATACTCCGGTGCGAAGTGCTTCCACTGCCTGGGCAGGCTCATGTATGCGTCCCTCCCCGATGACCGGGATGTCCGCATCCTGTGACAGGCGGCGCATCAGTTCATAATCCGGCCCGTCCAGTATGGGCGAGTAGGATGTGTAGCCGCTCATGGTGGTCCCCAGGATATCCACGCCGCACTTCCAGGCGTTCATCCCCTCCTCGTACGTAGAGATATCGGCCATCAGGATGATATCCGGATATTTCTCCCGAATCTGCGCCAGGAACTCATTGATGCTTCTGCCGTCGCCCCGCCTGCGCATGGTACAGTCCAGCGCAACCACATCGGAGCCGGCTTCCACCAACTCATCAACTTCCTTCATGGTCGGCGTGATATAAGCCTCATAGCCTTCATACTGCACCTTTACCAGGCCGATTACCGGAAGTCCCGTTTCCTTCTTGATTGCTACCACGTCCCGGATGCTGCTTGTGCGGATGGCCGGGGAACCCGCCTGGGCCGCTGCCCTCGCCATCAGATACATCACGGACTGTTCTTCCACATAGAGGGGTTCACCCGGAACCGCCTGGCAGGATACAATCAGCTTCCCATGAATTCTTTCCAGAAAATCATGCATTTTTTTACTTTTTTCCATACTCTTTCCTCCTGGTGTTTTCTGTTGAGATATCCTAAATAAGTGTATGATACCTTCTGGTTCTAACTGTGAAAAACTCCACTTGTTTCCGACGTCTCTATCTCTGAGCTATCTTTTATGCCGCCGGACACCTAGCCAGGAACATCGTCCACACAATGGAATCCCAATTCTCTCATTCGACTTTTTGCGGTCTGTTTAGACACCCCATAAAAACTGGCCAGTTCAGAAATCAATTCTTCCATCTGGTGCCCGCTCCCCGCATCATCAGAATCAATATGATATTCTCTTAACATCTCTTCAATCTTTCGTGTCGTTGTCTTTGCAGGCATTAACAGGTACGATACAATACCGTTTGCCTGCCATTCCATCCAATCTACAGTTTTCCACTCCTCAGTGTATCTATCGTCAAGATTAACCCCGCAGCGAATAACGCTTATGTCACCTCTAACCCCCAGCATTTTCATCAACAAATGATATGGCTGATGCCTATACCAGTGAAAGCACTCATGGGCAATCATATCATTGACGTTTCCAAACGCATGATAATGCCGGGAATCGATAAACATCATTCCTCGCTTAGCATTGCGAATTGCAATATTCCTGTTCTTATCCTGTATATTTCCATCCTCAAGAAAAAGTATCCCAAAGACATCCGATCCATCAGAAAACAGTTCTTTCTCAATAATAGTCAACCCCATGTTTTCAGCAATCTGCCTGATGGGAACCGGTACTGCTTCCTTTAAGGCTTTCGGATAATATTTCTCCAAAAAACCGGTTGCTTCATCCTCGAAAGAACTTCTGGAAATAACAGGTACTAACTCCCCGGAAAATTTTTTATTCCCTGCTTCTTCCATCTGCTCACATTCCGTAACCCAGACAATTTGAAACCCAGACAATTCAATCCCCAGCAATACCTGACAATGTACCCTCAGCCATCTTTCCTGAACTGATGTCTTGTCAGACTTCGGTGCGGAATATTCCATGAGGCATGATACAATAATGTCAAAACAAATATATCCTTCTTCCGGCTGCTCGATATGAACTACATCCTGTATTTCTATATCGGACAGCATCGCTTTCTTTTGCTTCACTTCTCCTCCCAGATGACTTGATACCGCATTCTTTATTTCTTCATAACGTCTCTGGTCAATCAGTTTTTGAAGCGGCCTTTCATCTTGGGCATCATAATAATCTAGCATTGAGTCGTTCAATTGTTTTCGAATTTCACGCCAATTTTGCATATATAAATCCATATATGCTGTAAACACCTCATTATGCGTCCGTTCGCGCAGATGGATCAGTTCATGGAGGATTACATATTCCAGACATTCCACAGGTTTCTGTATTAACTGGAGATTAAACCACAACCGCTTTTTGTCCGTATTGCAAGTCCCCCAGCAAGTTGTCATATATTTTGTCTGCCAGGACTCACAGCACAATCCTGTAATCTGCTCCCACTTGGGCAACAGACGTTCTATTTCTCCTTTCAGCATAATGCGATGCTGCTCACGAACATAGCTTTCGCGCTGTCTTACAGAACTCTCCTCACGCATGTGCAGATAAACTTTATTTCCAACAATTTCAAAGCTGTTCTTCTGTGCATCTGAAATAAATGTCAGAAAATACTGCTTTCCCCAGATGTACATCGTTTCCCCGCTGACATACTGCCGTTTCGCACTGCGGGGCTGTTCCTGGAACCTTTCAATCTGTTTTTTCACCCAACCAAGATTTGTCCTTGCATACACTTCTAACGCTTTATCATCCATGCTCGAGGGCGCAGAAATAACCACATGTCCATCCGGCGGTTTCACCTGCAGATGCATGTTCTTAATATTCTTTTTTTGAACCTCAATCGGTATGCCTGAGACCACGAGCCGCATCAGTCAATATTCCTCCTGCTTCTTGATGATTTTAAAAAGGCGCTCCATCTCCGAATCCTCCTTGAGGATAACCAGCATCGCCCTTTTTATCCGGTTTTCCTTGATTGTATCTCCTCGAAAACCGTTCATTTTACTGCGCATCACTGCATCATGTAATCTGATTGCCAATTCCTCGTCCTCGCCCACATTATCATAGAGGGCCTGCAGCGCTCTGCTTTTCCGGATGCTTTCCGGGTAAGCTTCATTCTCTTCCGGATAATCCACATCCTTTGCCAAATTAATATATTTTTCCAGCAGTTCCTTATAAGAAGCAACTCCCTGCTTCCTCTCTTCAATCAGTTCTTCTAGGATGGCCGACATCTTCTCGTAATACTTCGGATTGACCGTAACCCTCTCCACCATTTTACGCCGGATATTGTTCTCAATCGCCTCCGCCGCGCTTTGCCTTTGCCCGGATGTGGAATGTCCGGCCGTCATGGTATTTCCCTGATCATTCACAAAATCCAGAAGCGTCAGATCGTCAAACTCTCCGACTTTGATGCTGTCACTGGCAATAATATAATTATCGATCAGCTTCCTCATATCCGGCTCATAAGCTTTCAAATCCAGAAAATCCCCGCTTTTATTGCCGATAATCTGCTTTAGCTCAATATAAAAGCGAACTTTCTCCTCATAATTCTTCCATTCAAAAGCAGTACATATGTCCACCATATACGGTTTCGCCTCCGCAAAAGCGCGAACCAGAATGCTGACCAGCCTGTACAGTTTTCCCCGGAGGCGGGTATAGATTTCATCCGCATCTTCACTCATCCCCGTTTCACCGCAGAAATAGTGAATATATTGCAAATCCTCCCTTGATGCTTCCACACCCTCGCACAGTTCTTCCAGTTCCTCATACACTTCTTTAAAATGCTTGATGGCTTCTTCGCTTCTGTCCTTGATCAGGCCTTCCACATCCTCCGGATCATACCCCTCAAAAGCGCCTGATGTATACTTGTCCATAGCCGCTTTGAGATTTCCGAACAATTGCTTATAGTCAACAATAAAACCAAATTCCTTCGTATCTCCATCCAGACGGTTGACGCGGCAGATTGCCTGAAACAGCCCGTGATCCTGCATCTTCTTATCTATGTACAGATAGGTGCATGGCGGAGCGTCAAAACCTGTCAGAAGCTTGTCGACAACAATCAACAGCTTCATATTCGCCGGCTCATTGATAAACTTCTCCTTTGCCTCGGTCTCAAAATCTTCCACTCTTTTCTGGATGGAAAGTTTCTCCGGAAGACGGTCCGGATCCAATCCAAGCATGCGCAAATAAATATCGTATTTTTCGAATCTTTCCGTGTCCTCCTCCAGGCTCACTGTATCTGTGCGCAGATCCCCGGCCTGTGGCGTGTAGGAAGAAATAATGGCACACTGCTTAAAGCCACGCTGTTGGAATATTTCATAATACTTGCAGGCGGTATAAATACGATCTGCCACAAGGATAGCGTTTCCATTCCCGTTCATAAGCCTGGACTTCAAGTCAAAATCCTGTATGATATCCCAGGCAACCCTTTCCAACCTAGAGCGGGAACTGTAAATATTCTGCATATTAGCCCATTTTTCTTTTAATTTAGCCTTTGCTCTAGGAGAAAGGATCCGCGTCTTTACATCAAACCACTGATCGATCCTGTCATGGGAAGAAAGCTCCTGCGGAATATCACGGTATTCATAGCGTAAATCTAAAATGACTCCGTCCCGCACAGCCTCATTATATTTGTAGCTATGAATATAGGTTCCAAATACTTCAATGCTGGTTTTCTTATCCCTCTTCAACAATGGTGTCCCGGTAAAACCGATGAAAATGGCTTTCGGCATGATTGCCTGCATGGCCGCATGCAACTTTCCCGACTGTGTTCTGTGGCATTCATCTACAAACACATATATCTTCCCCTTTGCCTCAAAATCAGCCGGAAGAGCTTTCTTAAGTTCATCAACATATTTCTCATAATCAGCCTCTGTTGCCTCCCCGCCGCGCCTGCCAAATTTATGTACCAGAGAACATAGCAGCGAATTATCATAAGAATTTAGCCTGCGAAGCAAATCATCGCAGCTTTTTGTTCTGACAATTTTCTCATCAACACCTTTATAAGTCCTTTCCATCTGCTCATCCAGTTCATCACGGTCTGTCACAATCAGGACCCGTGCATCATCACTATGAGACAAAATCCACTTGGACAGCCAGACCATCGTCAGGGTTTTTCCGCTGCCCTGCGTATGCCAGATAATACCGCCGCGATTTTGCGCAAGACGGCTCTGTGTGCGTTTTATGCCATAATACTGATTATAACGGCACACTTTCTTTTTCCCTTTGTCGAAAATCACAAAATTTTCAATTAAATCTGTAAATCGCTTCTTATCAAACATCTGATATAATTGTCGAAGAAGCAGATTGTCAATATGCTCACAATAAGCCATGATACGGATATCTTCCTGATCCCGTTCCTCCTCATTTTCATGGAACCCATCCGGTTTCCATTCCATATAGTACTTTTCTTTCGTCAGTGTTGTCCCATAGCGCAGCCCCTCTATCTCATTTCCTGCCATACAGAACTGCACGGTAGTAAAAAACGGGGCGATAAATCCGTCTCTCTGATTGGTCAGATTCTGGCGGATGCCATTTGATACGGACGCGCTTTTCTTTTTCAGTTCCATCACCGCAACGGCAATGCCATTCAGGTAAATCACGAGATCCGGCCGCTTCTCCTGGCGTTCTACCACTGTAACTTCTTCTGCAATGGAAAAATGATTATTGGTCGGATTCTCCATATCTATGAAATAGACCGTCTGCGGAGCGCTCTCCGGAGTCTCTCTGACCTTTGCGCCATATTTCAGCAGGGAATAAACCTGTTGATTGGCAATGTACAATCCGTGCGTCATATCGTCAGCCGTCCTGACCAATTCTGTCACAGCTCCATCAATCAGCTTTTCGCTGTAACCGCTAAGATGCAGATACGCGCGGAGACGATCTTCCCGAATGTTTTTATTTATCTCGCCTTTCAGATTACCAAGGTACTCGTAATCAAGAATGTCCCGGTTTCGAAAGAAATCCACTACCCGATTCTGTGTCTCACGTTCTGTATCCCCAATACTCATTTGTACAGCCTTCTTTCCGTTTATACTAATTTTATTTTTCCGGTTATCAGCTCACTCATCATGGCTTTTTTAATTTGGGCGTATTTATCAATTTTTTGCTGGTGGAGGGTGATGAGGTGGTCGAGATAGGCAAAATAATCTCCTATATGCGTTTGCTCAGATAGACTAGGTATGGCAATATCTATACTCGCAAGCACTATTTGGCTAATATTTTTGTTTGCACTATCAGTTGCCTGTAACATTATTTGCTTACGAACAGGTTCTGTGGCAAACACAAATCTTTTGAAACTATCGTCAAGCCCAACTTCATCTCTAAATCGAATGACAAACCCAGAATATGTTGTATTTACAAGGTTTTTTGGTACTAAAGCACACTCTCCTACACCCTCCAATTTTACAGATGAACGTACAAATAAAATATCTCCTTTATGGAGATTATAGTCTTTTAATTGTGCCGGAGTTGCCATTGCTTTTCCTAAATTAGCTATATCAATGACATTGTTTCCAAAAATATTTTGAAGATTAACAAACGGAAATCCCACTCCCATAGCTTCTTTTGAAAAGTTCATACCATTCTTGAAGCTTCCAATCTCCCCCAGCTTACACCGTTCCCAAGGTTCACTATATCCCGGCTCCCTCATTTGAGGAACATCCGATCCATCTTGCGGAAACATCCGATACAGGCATCCCCTTTTAAAATCCCTTAATTTGGAAACCACCTTCTTCAGTTCCACCAACAATCGATCCACCTCTGAAAGAGCCGACACAATCACCTTCTGCTCTTCCAGCGGCGGAACCGCAATCCAAGTTTCCGAAATCGCCGTCTTAGATATGGAGGAGACCTTAATCCCGTTAACATATGGCAGCACTTGATCATGGTAAATAGGGGAATTCATATAATACCCCAGCCACTTCGGCACGAAATCCCCTTTCTTAACACGGCATGGAATTGTGTGCAGTCCCGCAACCATCCTTCCCTTTCCCAGACCATAAACCTCTGTTGCTTTCCCAACAGTATCGTCCTCTGCCGTATCAGCCAGAATCACATCTCCATCCTGCAAAACCTGTGCCGATGCTGTTAAAAGAGAGCCATCATTCAAATAGGGAACCTCATCCCTTTCACAATCCAGCACCTCTCCGAACCGAGTCAAAATATCTCCATAATGGACATTGCGGACAGTCCCTGAGCAATGATTCATTTCTGCCCTGGGCAGTGTATTATTGGACAACATACGAAACGTCTCTTCAAAAGTCTGCATCTCCCACTCTACAGGAATCTCTCCGATTTCCGTATGTTTCATTTCCCTTACCATGTGAATCCCATCCTTTCCAGATGTTGTTTCACCTTACTTTCACATGTACTCACCTGTCCCAGAAGATCTGGCAGCGTGTTTTCATATCGTCTGGACAATTCCATGATTCTGTCAGCCAATTGATGGGATACTGTCCTATACAAATCGTTAATTCCATTGCCGATGGCGTAATACCACTTTCTGTTCACCAGCAAATCCATGATTTCATCATCTGTCAAAGCTGTATAACGCTCACGGGCCTTTGTGTCCAGTTCTTTTTCAAGCGCCTTTATCATTTTTGTCATATCCTCCAACCGTTCAGCCAGCTTAAATGCCGCCTCCAGTTCCTTATAGTCATCCTCAAAGGCTTCCGGTACAGGTGCCTCCAGACGAGCCAATTCAAGCGCATATGCAATAGAAGCTTTCGTTACCGTTCCATTGTCGCCATATGCTGCCTCACAGAGAATATGCCCTCCAATATAATCCATATAATCTGCTTTCTTCTTTATTCCGGGAAAAACATTCTGAAATTCCACAAGCGCATCTATAAGCGGCGTATGCACGCTTTTCTTGATTTCCACCATCTTATCCCTGATATCTTTGCTCCTGACTCTCCCCCCATCCGAGATATCCGTAAGGATAGAATCCGATTCCGACTCTTCAATTACTTCCGCCAATCTGGAATCTGTCTCTGCCGCCAGCTTGGTCAATTCATCGATTACCCGCTTCTCTTCCGGGAAGAGTTCTGATATGATGATAGCCTTTGGAATCAGTTTTCCTTCCCATCCTACTACCTTTCGCTCCGGATTACCATCAGCATCCTTTTTCTTCGTCTCCTTCGTAATATTTTCCGTCTCTCTGGCAACACCATATCCGGCATCTTCTGATATAATCAACGAAACGTCATCCCCCATCACTTCGTTCCAGCAGGCAAGAAGCACTTGATAAACAGAATATTTATCAAGGAGCGTAAGCCCCTCAAATTCCTCCATTATTACCTGTGCCAGTCGTTCAATCAACTTTTTTGCGGACACACCCGGCTTAAGCGTTTTCAATTCTTGATCTGCGTATGTTTTCCATCTCAGGAAAGCCTCATCCATCTTTACCCCATATGCGGTAAATTCCGAATCAGAAAATATAGTCGGGCGAATCTGGTCCTCCTCCACAATCAATTTATAGTATCCATCTCGGAAAGTACCCAGCAGAGAATCTTTCAGCTTCGGAAATGCATTCCAAAAACGCGAAAGGGAATCGATATCTGCCTCCGGAATGCCTCCATGGATATGTGCATAAATATTCTGCACATCCTCCGGCTCAGAAGAATCTATATAGCGGGAAATGTTCAGATTATAGTCATTCTTCTCTTTGATTTCTTTATTCGATACAAATCTGGCATATTTCGGATCTGTTTCAATCTGCTGGTTAAAAGTCGTCACGATTCTATAAATGTCCTGTTCCCGTAGGCGGTTTTTATTACCATCTTTCACATATCCCTTCCCTGCATCAATCATAAAAATGCCGGCCCGATTATCGGCACCCTCCTTATCGATTACCATAATGCAGGCAGGAATCCCGGTTCCATAAAAGAGATTCGCAGGCAAGCTTATGATTCCTTTGATCCATCCTTTATCAACAATTGCCTTTCTAATGATTCCTTCCGCATTTCCCCGAAAAAGAACGCCATGTGGTAAAATGACCGCTGCCTTTCCAGTAGATTTCAATGTTTTCAGGATATGCATCAGCCATGCGTAATCCCCATTCTTTTCCGGCGGCCTGTCCCCAAAGCCAGTAAATCGTCCATACTCTTTCAGTCCATCAGACCAGTTTTTGAGAGAAAAGGGAGGATTTGCAACTATGTAATCAAACCGCTCCAGCTCAGAAGCATCCTCTGCTTTTAAGAACTGCGGATCAGAAAATGTATTGCCGGACATGATTCTGATTGTCGGTTTATTGTGCAGCACTGCATTCATTTTTGCCAGACCGGCAGTCGAACTCTCTTTTTCCTGTCCATATCCTGCGATTTCAAACGGAGCCTCCGTCAATGCCCTGATGAGCAACGAACCACTGCCGCAGGCCGGGTCGCATATTGTTGCATCTCTGTCCTTACACTTATCAATACCGATTACCTTGGCAAGGATACGGGATACTTCTGCCGGTGTATAGAACTGTCCCTTGCTTTTACCGCTTTCCGTAGCAAAATTCCGCATTAGATATTCATAAGCATCACCAATGATATCGTCGCCTTCGGCTCTGTTTTTTGAGAAATCCAGTTCCGGTCTCTGGAAAATCGCAATCAGCTTTGTGAGCTTGTCCACCATTTCCTGACCCTTGCCAATTTTAGCTTCATCATTAAAATGGGCAATGTCTATTACCCCTTTCAAGCTGTCGTTTTCCTCGGCCAAACGGGCAATCACCTTATCAATTCCATCCCCGATGTTCTTTTTGTTTTTCAGCGCAATAAAATCATCAAAAGAACATCCTGTTCTTTTATCTGGATCCCTGTTTGTATCATGAGCTTTATCAAAAACTTTTATGTCTGCATATTTCTGTCCTTTATACTTGTCCGTCACATATTTCATGAACAACAAGGTGAGCACGTAATCTTTATATTGTGAGGCATCCATGCCTCCGCGTAACGCATCGCAACTCGCCCACAGAGAACTGTATAGTTCTGTCTTTTTGACCGCCATCTTATGTTTTCTCCCTCATCTGTAACTGTTTGCCTGCTCTGCCCAGGTAATTTACTTCTATATTTTCACTAACAGAAGCCGCGCTTCGAGAGTCTTTTTTATCATTTCTCATTCTTTCAATGAACTTCCGATTCTTCTCCCTGCTTTTCTGCAATTCTTTCTCATCACATTCTTCACCGTCAGAAGGCAGTATGATTTTCAAAGGAAAAATATCATACTCCAAGCGCTCTATAATATCGTTGACTGACCAAAGATGAGCGGTACACTCCCTCCACACACTCGTTAAACAATTGTATTGTTTCCCTCTCAGAATACTTTTTATCTTTATGTAAGTAATGGACTTGCAAGAAAACTCTCCCTTTAATCACATCTGCTTTTCACCATATCCATATTATAATTGAAAAAGTCCAAAAGTACAATAGAAAGCAGGATAACAATCCTTTCATTTGCCACCCTGCTCATAATACACATTATGCTTCTATATATTTCTGTGACTTCCCTAAAAAGACTCCTGCCCTTCTTCTTGTGTCAATTTAGGACCCATTCATTTTAATGTCTGTCTACCGTGGCTAAGGCAAGGTACAGATTTTCACTCTCAATCTCATCCAGTAAATCAGAAACAGACTTTACCTCCATCTGCTTCTCCTTGTCTGTCATATCCTCAAGATATTCTCCAAAATCACTTGTCCATCGGTAAAACCGCCTGTTGGAATTAAAATCTGCCCTGTCGTCTGTGCGGATT
>OFGO01001517.1_pt1 | contig 16651 bp, 12 predicted proteins | sample 1521761 | NCBI WGS metagenome assembly OFGO01 (sample SAMEA3504128, study PRJEB24116) | mouse gut metagenome | biome: mouse gut; feature: mouse-associated habitat; material: faeces | place: Denmark | collected 2011
GGACGGGCAGAAGGCCGTCCCCGCCGCGTTCCGGGTTTTTCCGCTGTTTTGCGTTCAGGCTCAGCCGTTGAGGATGGCCTGCACCTGCTCATTCATGTTGGCAATGCCCTCGTCCACACTTTCGGCGCCGGTCATGATGGCGTCGTGCTCGGTGTTGAGGACGGTCTCAATCTCGGAGGCCTTGTTGCTCAGGGGCATCTCCAGATAGACGGCAGAGGTGGTCAGCGCTTCCTTGGACGCGTCGTCGGCGGGGAACCCGTCGGTGGCGGCGATGATGTCCATGGTCTCGCTGGTGCTGACGGCGGGGAAGGTGCCGGTGGAGGCCACGACGGCGGCGCCCTCGGCGCTGGCGCACCAATTCACGAAGTCAAAAGCGGCTTCCTTGTTGGCGGAGTTCTTGTTCACGCCCAGGGAGGTCACGGTGCCCAGGGTGCTGCCCGCGGGAGACCCGTCGGGATGGGGGTACTTCACCATGCCGAAGTTGACGGGCTCATAGCCCTCGCCGGCGGCGTTGGCATTGTACTGCTGCATGGTGGCCAGGAACCAGCTGCCCATATTGACCATAGCGGCGGTGCCGTTCTGGAAGGCGGCGGAGTAGTGCAGGTGGCGGTCTTGAGCTCACCGTAGTCCATGACCACGCCGTCGGCCTGCTGCTTCAGCACCCGCTCATAGATGGGCTTGAGGAAGTCATAGGTGCCGTCCACGATGGTCTGCTTGCCGTCCAGGATGCCGAACAGGGACACGGCGGAGCGCCAGGTGTGGTAGTGGCCGCCATACACCTTCACCGCGCCGGAGCCGGAGGTCATCTGGCGCATCAGGGCATCGTAGTCGTCCAGTGTCATGTCATTGGTGGGGTAGGCCACTCCGGCGGCGTCAAACAGGTCCTTGTTATAGAACACCACCCAGAAGTCGGAGCGGAAGGGGATGCCGTAGAATTTTCCGCCCTCATCGGTGAGCTGCTCCAGCACGCCGTTGAAGCTCTCCTTTGGGGTGGTGAGCACGTCGTTCAGGGGCTCCAGCATCTCCAGGTTGATGAGATTGGCGTAGCCGGGAATGTCCTTGATGGACAGTACGTCCAGCTCGCCGTTGCCGCCGGACAGCTGGGTAGCCAGCTGGGTCATGTAGTCGTTGGAGCCCAGGTCGGTCATCTCAATCTTCACGTTTTCGTGGGTCTTCATATACCCGTCGGCCAGGGCGGTCCAGTAGGCGGTGGAGTCCTTGTCCCAGATGGCCCAATTCAGGGTGACGGTTTCGCCGCCCGTGCTGCCGCCTTGGTTGTTATTGCCCTTGTTGTCGGCGGGCTGGCTGTTTCCAGCAGGGGGCTGGCTGTTGTCGCTGGGCTGGTCGCCGCTGCCGCAGGCGGCCAGGCTGAAAAGCATGGCCAGGGCCAGCACGGCGCACAAAATCTTGCGGATGTTTTTCATGTTTCTTCCTCCTCAAATTTGAATGATCGGTTCCGGCGCGGCGGGTGGCCCCCGGGCTTTGGTGAAACCGCCCACCGAATGATATGATTGTAGCGAATTATTTAGCAGTTCTGAATGGAGTATTTGACGCTCGGCCTGTAAAATCTCTCTGAGTTTCCCGGCGATTTCTGGAAAAGATGTAATTTTTCAAAAAACATGTCTTTTTCTCGCGTCATATTTGTGCATCCTGACGGATTCTCCGTTCGTCGCCATTTGACACGCCGATTCTTTTGGTGATATGATAGATTTATCTTATTATAGGGGGGCATGGATATGGCGCATACGCACAAAACCGGCGCTGTTCGGTTCGGTATACAGGCCCGGGTACTGGCCCTAGCCGTCCTGTTCACCCTGCTTACCGCAGGGATTATTCTCATCACCAGCACCCTGTCCCTGTCCTCCCAGCTGCGCCGCTCCGTCATCCAGTCGGCTGAATACACCCTCCAGACCTCCGCCGCCATCCTCCGGCGGAATATCCGGGAAGTAAACGACCTGTCCCGCTGGTGCCGGGTGGATTCCACCGTGCGAACCGCCATGCTGTCCAGCATTTCAAACGGCACCTTGACCAACACCGTCTACCCCCTTATCTCCAACAAGTTCAGCTCCATGCACACCGCTCCATACATCCAGCGCTTCCTCCTCTACGGCAGCAACGCCCGGCTCATCATGCTGGGCACTGCCGCCAGCCAGTCCGTACTGCTGGGCCGGGACAACATCGACCGGCTGCCCGGCGTGGCCGGGGAGAGCCCGGTGAGCCAGTGGGAGCAGATCATGCCCGATCCCCTGCTCCAGCCCCGCATCACCCTGGAGGGCATCCCGGTGTCCAGCACCATGACCAGCAGTGACCGCAGCCACACCGCCTGGGTGTACCTGTCCGTCTCTCCCACCCTCATCACCGATGCCCTGCGGGGCTTCACCCTGGAGGAGGGTGCCTGGCTTTGCTGGATTATGGGCGGGCAGCTCTACCGGGTGGAGGGGGACGATCTTTTGTGCCTGGGCAGCGCGGACCAGCTTCCAGAGCCGGAGGCGGACGTGGAGGACACATTGGGCCGGGATACCCTGCTTTACTCCGCCACGCTGGACGGCGTGGCGTGCAGCGTTGTGGCCTGCCCGCTGGGCCTCCATCAGCTCTATCTGGCGGAGGTCATCCCCAACGACCGCATGGCCCACCCTCTCTCCCTGCTGGGCGGGCCTGCGCTGGTCAGCCTGCTGCTGGTGCTGGTGATGGGCCTGGGCATGTCGGCCCTGCTCCACCGCACGGTGGCCGCGCCAATCGTCGCCCTCCAGCGGCAGATGGAGAAGGTGGGCCGGGGCGATTTCTCCGTGAATCCCGCCATTGAGTGGAACCACGAACTGGGCGATGTGGGCCGGGGCATCAACGAGCTGTCCCGGGGCGTGTCCTCCCTGATGGAAAAGCGCATTGAGGACGAGCAGCAGCGCCTGGCCCTGGAATACCAGATGCTGCAAAGCCAGATTAGTCCCCACTTTATTTACAACACACTGAACAGCATCAAGTGGATGGCCACCATCCAGCACGCCCCCGGCGTGGCCGAGATGGTCACCGCCCTCTCCCGCCTGCTCAAAAGCGTATCCAAAGGCACCCAAAAGCTGGTCCCCCTGGAAGAGGAGTTCGCCCTGCTGGAGGACTATTTTACCATACAGCGCTATCGTTACGGCGGGACGATCTCGCTGGATGCCCCAGATTTGGAGCAGGCATACCGCAACTACCTGATTCCCCGTTTTACCCTCCAGCCCCTGGCGGAAAACGCCATCTTCCATGGCATTGAGCCCAAGGGCAGCGTGGGCAGGCTGTGGGTTACCATCCGGCGGGACCAGCCGTCGGGAACCCTGCTGATCTCCATGGCGGACGATGGCATCGGCATGGAGGAGGAGCAGGTCAAGCGGTTGCTGGCCGGAGCCGGCCAGGACGGCGGCGAGGCCGGTCCCTTCCGCCACGTAGGGCTGTGGAGCGTCCACCGGCTGCTCCAGCTCAGCTTCGGGCCGGGTTATGGCCTGACGGTGCGCAGCGCGCCCGGCCAGGGCACCGCCGTCACCCTGCGCCTGCCGGAACAGCCGCAAGGCTGAATCAACGCAGCTGCGCTCCGCCGCCCGGCGGAGCGCAGCTGAAAAGCCGGCTTTTCATATTCGCACCATCAAAAACTGATTTGGGGATGAGGAGATGTTCAAGGTACTGCTGGTGGACGACGAGCCCCTGGTCCTCATCGGGCTGCAGGGGATGCTGGACTGGGGCAAGCTGGGCTGGGAGATCGCCGGGACGGCCCGCAACGGGAAGGAGGCGCTGGAGCTGGTGGGGGAACTGCGCCCCGACCTGGTGCTGTGCGACATTAAAATGCCGGTGATGGGCGGGCTGGCCCTGGCAAAAAAGTGCCAGGAGCTGGATATGGGCCTGCCTGTGTTCATCATGCTCACCAGCTACGAGGAGTTTGACTACGTGAAGCAGTCCATCAACCTGGGGGTTCTGGAGTACCTGGTCAAGCTGGACCTCACCCCCCAGAGCCTGGAAAACGCCCTGCGCCGGGCGGAACACCGCATCCAGCGGGAGCGCGCCCTGCGCGCCCCGGGCAGCGCCGCCCTGTCCCCCGCCAGCGGCCTGAGCCAGTACCGGGAACGGTTCTTCCTCCAGCTCTACGGCGGGCTGTTCGACGACGGGGAGGAGTTCCGCCGCCTGTGCGGCGATTTCGGCCTGCGCTTTGACTCCCCCCACTATGTGGTGTCCCTGGGCGCGCTGCAAAACCGCACGCTGGACACCAAGCGGCTTGCCACCCTCAGCGCCGGCATCACCAACATGGCGGCCAGCACCCTGCCAAAGTACATGCCCTGCACCGTGACGGGGATGGACCTGCGCCATTTTTCCGTCCTTTTCCCCCTGGCCGGGCTGGACGGATGGGAGGAACGGGTGTCCGCCGTGCTGGAAAAGGCAGGAGAGGTACTCCAGGGCTACTTCGGCACCCCGGTTTGGTGGGCGGTGGGCCGGACGGTGGATGACATTTTGGAGGTGTGCGAGAGCCATCGCAGCGCCTTCTCCACCCTGTCCCTGCTCAGCGCCAAGTCCCCCATCGTATTCTGCCGCGTCCAGCCCCTGGACTACCACGCCCAGCAGGTGGTGCAGGTGCAGGAGTACATCCGCCAAAACCTGGGCAAACGGCTGAGCCTGAACGAGGTGGCGTCGGCATTCAATTTCAGCCCCAACTACCTCAGCCAGCTTTTCGCCCAGTGGGGAGAGAGCGGCTTTGTGGAGTTTGTCACCGCCACCCGGGTAAACGCGGCCAAGGATCTGATGGCCTCCACCGACCTGAAAATCTATGAGATCAGCGAACGGTTGGGCTTTGAGAGCGCGTTCTACTTCAGCAAGGTATTTAAAAAGGTGGAGGGGATCAGCCCCCGGGACTATATGCAGCGTGTGAAAGGCGGCTGACATGGATTTATTCGGATTCAACCGGTTTATGGACGGCGGGCAAAACCATCCGCCCCGCTCGGGCCCCGGCCTCTGGCTCCAGACCCTCTGGGACAACCTGGGCGGCCTGTTGGCGGGCAACGTGCTCACCTTTATCGGCTTTCTGCCCCTGGCCCTTGGCGTGAGCCTGGGCCTGGTGTACGAAAACCTGTGGATCACCCTGCTGTCCGGCGGGGCCGGCGGGGCGCTGGCGGGGGTATTCTGGGCCCCCATGCTCTCCCTGGCCCTTCAGGCGTTCCGGGGCGGAACCCGGGGATGGTTTGCCCGCTGGCTGCGGGCCGTCCGCAGCGCCCCCATCCCCGCCGCGCTGGCCGGGGCCGTCCTGGGCCTTCTTGCCGGGGGCTTTCTCCAGGCCGGAGCCCTTTTAACCCAGCTTTTGGGCGGCGGAGGCCGTCCCTCCCTGCTGGTGTGGGCGGTGCTGTGCGCGGATTTGTTCCTGCTGTCCCTGGCCGCGGCGGCGCTCTTTCCGGCCCTGTGCGCCGGGGATGGAGGATTTCCTCCCCCCCGCCGCCTGGCCGCGCTGGTCTTGGCCGCGCCTGGCCGCGTATGCGCCGCCGCCCTGGCCGGGCTGGCCTGGTGCGTACTGGGCGCGGCCCTTTTCCCAGTGAGCGTCCCCTTCGCCTTCGCGCTGGGCTTTTGGCCCGCCGCGCTGCTCACCGCGCAGCTGGTTCTGCCTGGGCTTGAGTCCGCCTTTGACCTGTCCGCCTGGGAACCGGAGCCCTCCCCTGCCCCGGCTGGGGACGGGCTGCGCGCCGCCCAGCGGGGGGAGATCTGGTGGCGGCGGCGCGGGCCGGCGGCGGTGGTTGCGGCGGCGTGCGCAGGGCTGCTGCTATGGGGCGGCTGGATGCTGTTCCATACCAGCGAGCCAGACCTCCAGATTGCCGTGGTCCACGCCCGGCCCCTGCCCGACGGCGTGCGCCAGGCGCTGGAGCGCTCCCTGGCTGGCCTGGTGGGCGACCTGAACGGAGACGGCACGGCCCTGGTACAGGTTAACGATTACACCGTGGTGTTTGACGGCGGCGCCGTCGACGCCGACCTGCAGACCGCCGGCGCCACCCTTCTGGTCACCGATCTGGCCATGGGGGACAGCGCCCTGTTTTTGGTGGAGGACCCGGCAGGCTTTTTAGCCCGCTATGGAGACAAGGTGGACCTGGCCGGCACGGCCCTTTGGGCGGATTACCCCAGGCTTGCCGGGCTGGATGCGGGAAGCTGGCCCGCCCTGGACGGCATGGGGGCGGACGTGCCGGGGCAGGAGCTGCTGGGGCCGCTTACCGTTTTGCCCGCCCGGGCGGCCCACGCCGAAACGCTGGACGTCCTGCTGGGCTAAGAGCCTGTATCCATAGCCGAACACACGGAACAACCGGGGATTCCCCCTGGCCGCACGGCAAATTTTCGCAGAAATACAAGGTGGGCAAGCCGCCGGGCGTATTTGCACGGCCCAAGCGGCCGGGAGACTGAAAGAATGGGGCATACTGAGCATGGCAGCCAGAAAGGAGGCGCAGGCCATGTCAAATTTGGACGGACGCGGAGCCGCGCGCGCAGGGCATACCGCCCCGCCGGAGCATATTTACGACATGATTATTGTGGGCGGCGGTCCCGGCGGGTACGCCGCCGCCCTTTACGCGGCCAGGGCCGGGCTGGACGCCGTCGTGCTGGAGCAGCTTGCCCCGGGCGGGCAGGCGGCCCTCACCCAGCGGGTGGACAACTACCCCGGCTTTGACCAGGGCATCGACGGCTACGCCCTGGGGGAGAACATGCGCAGGGGGGCGGAGCGCTTTGGCGCAAAAACCCGGATAACCCAGGCAAAATCCCTTGCCCTGGCCGGCGCGGTCAAGCAGGTGGACACCGGGGATGGGACGCTGCTGGGCAGGACCGTTGTGCTGGCTACCGGAGCCGTCCCCCGGGAGCTGGGGGTAGCCGGCGAACAAGAGCTGGCAGGGCGCGGCGTGCACTACTGCGCCGCCTGCGACGGGATGTTTTACCGGGACAAAACCGTGGCCGTGGTGGGGGGAGGCAGCAGCGCGGCGGAGGATGCCCTGCTCCTGTCCCGGGTGTGTTCCCGGGTGATCCTGATCCACCGGCGGGATACGCTCCGGGCGGAAAAAGTATACCACGCCCCCCTGTCGGAAGCAAGCAATGTGGAATTTCGATGGAACAGCGTGGTGGCCGAACTGCTCCAGAGGGACGGGCTGCGGGGCGTCCGCCTGCGGAACGTCAAAACCGGGGTGGAGCAAACGGTGGACTGCGACGGCGTATTTGTCAGCATCGGCAGAAACCCGGCCTCCGGGCTGGCGCGGGGGCAGCTCAGGCTGGACCCGGCGGGCTATATCCTGGCGGACGAATCCACCAGGACCGGCCTCCCCGGCGTGTTCGCGGTGGGCGACGTACGCACCAAGGCCCTGCGGCAGATTGTGACCGCTGCGGCCGACGGCGCGGTGGCAGTCCACTATGCCCAGGAGTATTTGGCAGGCGGTTTTCCTCAGTCAAGTCCAATGGTCTCAAAATAACGCTGTTGATTCAAGAAAGCGCCGCCGGGCCCATACCCGGCGGCGCTTTTCCGCTTTACATGCCTTTTACGCTTCCTTGACGGATTTCATGAACCCACTGGCTACCAGCAGCACACAGCCCAGCAGCAGGCAGGCCCAGGCGCCTACGGAGACATAAAACACGCTCCAGCCCGCCTCGTTGGCGGCGTTGAAGGAAAACAGGCCGGCGACAAGCATGACCCGCTGCCCCACGGCGGCGCCAAAGGTGTAGCAATACAGGGCGATGGCGCCCAGGATGGACGCGCTGCCCACCAGGTCGAAGTTCCCCCAGCGGGAGGGGGCAAAGATGGCCAGGACGCACAGCGCTGCGCCTACAAAACCGGCCGCCGCGATCATCCCGGTGTTGGCCAGCGGGTTATCCACGCTGACCATACCGCTGACGATGGTGAGGATGGTGCCCACCAGGCCCAGGATAGCGGCCAGGGCGCAGAGGTAGCCGCCGATCTTCAATTTCTTCATGATACCTTCTCCTCCTTCTTCTTGGCAGAGGACAGCACATACATGACGGCGCAGGCTGCGGCCAGCACGCCGGAGCCGATCTCCAGGCCCATGTAAGTGGCCCGCCACCAGGTCATCCGGGAGCCAAAGTGGGTGGTCGCGTTATAGCGGTTCATCAGATGGCTCTCGCTCCACGCGAAGATGTTCTTGTGGACGGCGTCCTTCAGCTTGAGCTGGAGGTTGGCGTCGCCGTCGATGAGATGGGCGTTCAGGGGGTCGCTGTACATCTGGTTGGCGAACAGGAAGCAGTTCTCCAGGGTGGTGCTGGTGTAGAAATTGCCCTGGCCGCGGGTATCGAAGCAGGTGGTGCCCGAGTTGAGCACGGCGGTCCACAGATCCACATCGTCGTAGATGTCCGTGACGGCGTAGCCAATGAAGCCCCACTCGTTGGCCAGGATCTCGGTCATCAGGCCGTAGCTGGAGGTGCACTCGATGGCGCCGATCTTGGAGAAGGAAGTCATCAGGCCGCGCATACCGGCGTCATAGTCGGCGGTGTCGTACTTGGTGGCCTCAAAGGCGATCTGGTAGGCCCGCAGCTCCACCTCGCGGGCGCGCTGCTCCGTCATCCAGGGGGACACGCCGCCCCGCTCGGACTCCTGGTCGTTGAAGGCGAAGTGCTTGGGCGCGGCCACCAGGCCATATTCCAGCGCGCCGATGGCAAATTCCATGGCGGCCACGCCGGACAGCACCGGATCCTCGGAATAATACTCGCCGTTGCGGCCGTTATAGGCGTGGCGGTGGGTATTCAGGCCGGGGCCCCACAGGATGTTGATGCCGGTGAACAGGGACTCGATGCCCTCGAACTGGCCCAGCTCGTACATCAGCTCCGGGTTAAAGGTGGATGCGCCCATGGGGGCGTTGGCGAACACCTCGGGGTGCCAGTTGCCGTTGGGGTCGCTGCTGGGGATCGCCCAGGGGGCGTCGGGATCCTTGGAGGCGTTCAGATTGACGGCGATGCCGTTGCCCGCGTTCTCCGTCATATAGGTCTCAATGGCGCCGATGGAATCGGCCCCGGGGATGGACGGGCCGCCGAAGGAGAAGATGTACATGGCCTCCTCCAGGGTGAGCTGGTCCAGCAGCTGGTCCCACTTGGGATCGTCGTAGGGCACGCCGTACATCTCGTGGAGCTTGATGCCGCTGTCCACGCCCCACTTGATCGCGGAGGTGTCGTCGCCGGTCTGGAGCTCATAGATCTTGCCGTTGAGGGCGTCGATGAGCTCGGGGTTGGTCAGGGTCATGTTGTCATAGGTCTTGGGAAAGGTGCCCGCCCAGTCGGAGCGGGTCAGATAGGTGACCTCGCCAGGCTGGTAGTAATTCCAGTCGGAGTAGGGCAGCTGGTTCTTGATGGCATAGCCGGTCTTGGACACGGAGAACATGGTCTTGGAGAGGAAGCCCTCCGTGATGTTCTTCCTGTAGGCCTGGGCCTTATTGCCCTCGCCCACCATCTTGGAGGCGTCCATCCCCTGGGCAGCCATGATGGCGTTCAGCGCATCGTGGGCGCCGTTGCCCACGGCAAAGTAGTAGTCGCCCGGGTCCATGATGTAGGTGCCCTCGCCGTTGTTATAGCTCTCGTCATAGCTGGCGATATACTGCAGGTCCACCTTCACGTCCACGGTCTGGGACTCGCCGGGGGCCAGCACATCGGTCTTCTCAAAGTTCAGCAGCTGGATGGCGGATTTCTCCACGCCGCCCTGGGTGTAGGGGGCCTGGCCGTAGATCTGCACCGGGGTCTTGCCCGCGGCGGAGCCGGTGTTGGTCACCTTCACGGAGAAGGTGGCGAAGGCGCTGGGGGAACCGTTGTCGTTGGCGCCGATCTCAAACTTGGGCTCGCCCTGCATCTCATAGCTGAAGGTCGTGTAGCTCAGGCCGAAGCCGAAGCCATAGGTCACCTCGTCGTCGTAATTCCAATTGCCGCTGGAGGCATAGGCCCCGGCGGGGGAGTCCGCGCCGCCGGTCCCGGCCACGCAGTCGTAATACCGGGTCTCATAGTAGCGGTAACCCACGTAGATGCCCTCCGCCTCGATGGCGTAGGCGCCGGGATTGAAGCCCAGCACGCCGCCGGTGCGGACGATGGTGCCCTCGGTGTTGGCGTAGTACATCTTGCCCATATTCTGCATGGCGGGGGCGGACATGTTCCGGGCGGTGAAGATGTCAAACAATCCGCCGGAGGGGCTCACCTTGCCGCTGAGTATGTCCGCCACGCCCAGCATGCCGTAGCAGCCGGGGGCGCCGATCCACAAAATGGCGTCCACGTCCGGATCGTCCTTCAGCGAGCCGATCTCCACCGAGGCGGAGCTGGACACCAGAACAATCACCTTGTCGGAGCACTCCTTGGCCAAGGCGATTATGTCGCGCTCGTTCTTGGTCAGAGAGAATGGCTCCCCGCTTTCAAAATCCAGGCCGTCGGCCACGCCGCCGGGCAGGTAGTCCAGCTGCTCGCAGCTGGGCCGGGCGATGACCACGATGGCCGCGTCGCCGTACTGGGCGAAGCTGGACTTAAAGCCGGAATTGACGCCCTCGATCTCACTGATCGAGGGCTCGCCGGGGTTATAAACCTCGGCGGCGGGCTCGTTCTCATAGTGAACATAGGTCTCGCCCAGCTTGTCGTATATGTCGATCATGGTCTGGTTCAGGTTAAAGCCCGCGCCGTCAAAATCGAACTCATCGCCGCTCCACCCCTCAACGGTGGGCGAGTTGGCCGCGCCCCGGGAACCCACGGTCCAGGCGATGGTGTTGGCAAAATCGGTTTTGCTCTTGCTCAGGGCCTGCTCCAGGCTGATATAGCCTCCGAAGGCTTTGACGCCGAAGCTGGAACCAAGCAGGTTGCTGTGGGAGCGGATGCCGAACAGGGTCACATTGGAACCCGAGCCAAGGGGCAGCGCGCCGTTGTTCTTCAGCAGGACGCTGCCCTCCGCCGCCTCCCGGCGGCCCAGGTCGATGGCCGCCTCAATGAGGGCGTGGGAGTTGCCCGTGCCGTCGGCGTTCAGGAACTCCTCCGGGGGAGTGAATTTGTCATAGAGCGGATTGTTGGCGTCATGTTCGGAAACGAACCCCGAACTGATGGTGCCCAGGGCGGTGTCTATGGTGCCTGCGTTGGCCTCCAGAATATTACCCAGCAAGAGGGATACGCACAGCACCAGCACCAGCAGGGCGGTCAGGCCCCGCCACAGGCCGCGTTTCGTTCTGGCAAGCATAATTTTCACTTCTCCTCCTCACAAAATCGTACCGGCAGGCATTTTCTCCGGCGGCCCCACGGGCTTAAAGCCAAAAAATGTGGTGTCGGGGGCGCGGGTCCCTCCTTTCTTGAAATCGCGGACACCGCCGGGAGCAGCCGCATACCGGCCACACGAATCAACTGATTCTGCCGCTATTATATCCGGGTCAATGTCGATTGTCAACAGAAATTTACGGGTTTTCCCGGGATAGTTGTAGAATATCACAATACCATTGACAGGACGGCAGGGGCGGTGTAGGATAGTCATAATGATATATTCTCTGTGGAGGGCGAGCCATGATGGACCAGCGCAATTCAACCCGCGAGCGCATCCTGAGCGCGGCGGAAAAGCTGTTCGCGGAAAAGGGCTATAAGGAAACCACCACCCGGGAGATCGTGCGGGAGGCCGGGGCCAGCCTGTCCTCCCTCCAGGCCCACTTCCAGGGAAAGGAAAACGTCTATTTCGAGGTCAGAAGCCAGGCCATTGAAGAACTCTACCAGTTCATACGGCCCAGTCTGGACGAAGTGGCATACATGGATGGGCTGGGCCAGCTATACGGAGAGACAGCCTGGAACCTGCTGTATGAGGTCATTTCCAAATATACGGTGTGGTGCTTCGACCCCAAAAACCGGCACGCCATCACCCTGGTCAGCCGGGAACTGCTGGACGGCGCCCCTGTTCAGGGCCTGCCGGAGGAGAAAATCGAGGCCAGCCTTGCCGCCGCACAGCGGCTCTTCCTGCGGTATGTGGGGGTCGAGGAGGGAGATTGGGCCCTGCTGGCGGGGCACACCGTTTTCCTCTCCATAATCAATATGGCCGGCGCCAGCCATAAAAACATCTGGCCGGAAGCCAGGTACTTCAAGCTTCCCCAGACCCAGGAGCAGGTCAAATACCATGTGAAAAATTATGTCCTGCTCTCGCTCCGGGCTTATCTGGACATTCAAAAGGCCGCCCTCCATGGAAGCCCGGCTTCCGCGGACAGAACGGATACAGCTGAACCAGGATAGATTTCTGTCGGAGGAACACCCTATCCGATATGCCGCCGCCCCAGTTCCTCTTTGTGGAAACAGCACAGAAAGTCGCAAATATCAGCGGGATTTATGTTGACAACCGACATAGACATTATTATAATAGGAAGGAATCATTTGATTCTTCCATGCGCAACCGGGGGTGCGGGAGGATGAATTTGAGAACAACAATCAACCTGAACGCGGGCTGGACATTCACGGGCCCGTCTGGCGGGCCACGCCCTGTTGCCCTGCCCCACACCTGGAACGCCATCGATGGCCAGGACGGGGGGAACGACTACTGGCGGGGGACGTGCGTCTATGAAAAGGGGTTTCCCAAGCCGGAATTCGGGGCGGACCAGCGGGTCTACCTGGAGTTCCGGGGGGTGAACGCCTCCGCGAAGGTGGAGCTGAACGGCGCCGAGGTGGGCGCCCACGACGGCGGCTACTCCACCTTCCGCTGGGACGTGACGGACCTGCTCCAGGACGAGAACGCCCTCACCGTCCACGTGGACAACAGCGTCAACGACCGGGTGTACCCCCAGAAGGCGGACTTCACCTTCTACGGCGGCATCTACCGGGACGTGCTGCTGCTCCTTGTCCCCAAGGACCACTTCGAGCTGGACTACTGCGGCGGCGAGGGGCTGAAAATCACCCCCGGCGTGGACGGGAAGGACGGCCGGGTGCGGGTGGAGACCTTCCACCATGTGGAGGGCGCCCAGGTACGGGTGAAGCTGACGGACGCCGCCGGTAAAACCGTGGCCATCGGCACGGGGACGGATATCACCCTGGCGGTGGCCAACGTCCGGCTGTGGGACGGGGTGAAAGACCCCTACCTGTACACCTGCGAGGTGACGCTGGTGGTGGACGGCGAGGAGGTGGACCGGGTGTCCGCCCGGTTCGGGGTGCGCACCTTCCGGGTAGACCCCAAGGAGGGCTTCTTCCTCAACGGGCGGCCCTATCCCCTGCGGGGGGTGAGCCGCCACCAGGACTGGAAGGGCATCGGCAACGCCATCACCAAGGAGCACCACGACGCGGACATGGCGCTCATCCGGGAGATGGGGGCCAACACCATCCGCCTGGCCCACTACCAGCACGACCAGTATTTCTACGACCTGTGCGACCGGTACGGCATGGTGGTGTGGGCGGAGATCCCGTACATCTCGGAGCACATGCCCAATGGCCGGGAAAACACCCTGTCCCAGGCCAAGGAACTGGTAATCCAGAACTATAACCACCCCTCCATCGTGGTGTGGGGGGTGTCCAACGAGATCACCATCTCCACCAAGGACAAAAAGGACATGCTGGACAACCACCGGGTCTTGAACGATTTGTACCACGAGCTGGACCCCAGCCGCCTGACCACCCTGGCCTGCTACGCCATGTGCGGGCCCTTCAACCGCTCGGCCCACATCACCGACCTTGTGAGCTGGAACCTGTACCTGGGCTGGTACGTGCCGGGGCTGTGGCTCAACGACCTTTGGGTGGGTTTCTTCCACCTGATCTATCCCAAGCGCCCCCTGGGCTACTCCGAGTACGGCTGCGAGGCCATGCCCAACCTGCACTCGTCCAAGCCCCGCCGGGGGGACCACACGGAGGAGTACCAGTGCGTATACCACGAGTATTTGCTGAAATTTTTTGAAAAGCGGCCCTATATGTGGGCTACCCACGTGTGGAACATGTTCGATTTCGCGGCGGACGCCCGGGACCAGGGGGGCGAGCCGGGGATGAACCACAAGGGGCTGGTGACCTTTGACCGCAAGACAAAGAAGGACAGCTTTTACCTGTATAAGGCGTGGTGGAGCGAGGAGCCGTTTGTGCACATCTGCGGCAGCCGGTATGTGGACCGGCCGGAGGCCGTCACCACGGTAAAGGTATACTCCAACCAGGAGAAGGTGGCGCTGTATGCCAATGGGGAGCTGGTGGAGGAGAAGAGTGGGGACAGGGTATTTGAGTTCCAGGTGCCCCTGGAGGGCAAGGTGGAGCTGGAGGCGGAGGCGGGCCGGTGCTCGGACCGCTGCGTCATCCGTCACGTAGATGAGCCAAACCCCGCTTATAAACTGCAAGGGAAGAGTTCTAACAGCGCCAATTGGGTATAAAAGAAGCGAAAGCGACCCGGCCATGCGCCCAACGCGAGCGTGACAAAGAGGAAGCGCGGAGCCGTCGCGAGCAGCACGGATGGACCGATGCGAGGGCGCTGTGTGCCGGTGGCACACGTCCAGCGCCGACCGAGCCGAAGGAGAGACTCGAGCGCAGGCCCGCGCAAGCGGGCCGGAGACCAGGCCGAGTCGGAGGGAAGCCGTGCGTCGCGAGCAGGCGCAGCGTGACAATGAAATAGAGGAGGAGATTCCATGAGCCAAGAACCCAGCGCCGGCCTGAACCGGGCCAAACCCTATCAACTGGTGCTGTTTCCCCTGAACAACGGCGCCACCAACGTGTATTTTGTGCTGATTTTGTCCTACGTGGCCCAGTTCGGCTCCAGCATCCTGAAGCTGGGCATGTTCGCCTCCATCATGGTGACGGTGATGCGTGTGGCGGACGCCGTCACCGACCCCATCATCGGGGCCATGATGGACCGCACCAGCACCAAGATCGGCAAGTTCCGCCCCTTTATGATCCTGGGCAGCGCCGTCATGGCGGTGAGCGTGGTGTGCCTGTACATACTCACCCCGCTCATCCCCGAGACCATGATGTGGGCGCGCTACGCGGCCTTCGTGGTGGTGTATTTCGTCTGGGTCATCGGCTACACCTTCCAGACCTCCTGCACCCGGGCCGGCCAGACCGTGCTCACCAACGACCCCAACCAGCGGCCCATGTTCACCATCTTCAACACCGTGGGTTCCCTGCTGGGCATGGGCGTCATGCAGTTCATGATCCCGCTGGTCAAGGGTATGTACGACGTGAAGGACGCCGCGGGCAATGTGATCGTCTCCGGCTACTCCGACCCCACGGTGTTCCGCATCATCACCCCCATCGGCATCGCCATCTCCGTGTTCCTCACCATTCTGGCCATCATCGGCATCGCCGAGAAGGACAATCCCAAATATTACGGCATCGGCGGGGACAAGCAGGAAAAGGTGAAGATGTCCGAGTATGTGGAGATCATCCGGGACAACAAGCCCATGCAGCGGCTCATGGTGGCGGGCGCGGGGTGCAAGCTGGCCCTGGCCATCGCCACCAACACCACGGTTTTGTTAGCACTCTACGGAATCCTGATGGGCAATTACAACTCCCTGTACCTGCCCATGATGGTGCTGGGCTACGTGTGCGCGGTGCCCTTCTTCCTGCTGAGTATGCGCACCTCCCAGAAGCTGGGCCAGCGGGCCTCCCTGATCCGCTATGTGTCCGTGGCCCTCATCTGCTACGTGGGCGTGCTGGCTCTGCTGCTGTTCAGCCAGAACGGCAATCCCGCCCGGATGCTGTCCTTCCCCTTCCAGGGCGGCGGGGCCATCAACCTGTATACCATCCTGTTCATCGTGTGCTTCGGCATCGGCTACGGGGCCTACTACGCCACCGCCGACATGCCCATACCCATGGTGGCAGACTGCTCCGACTACGAGACCTACCGCTCGGGCAAGTACATCCCCGGCATCATGGGCACCCTGTTCTCCCTGGTTGACAAGCTGGTGTCCTCCCTGGCCCAGACCCTGGTGGCCTTCATTTTCCTGATCTTCGCCGGGCTCAGCGACCTGCCCACCGACAGCACCCCCTACTCCGGCGGCATCAAGGTGGCCGTGATCGTCATGTTCTGCGTGATTCCCATGCTGGCCTGGGCGGCCACCCTCATCGCCATGAAGGGCTACGCCCTGACGGGTGAGAAGATGAAAACCATCCAGAAGGTGAACGCCGCCCGCAAGGAGGCCGTGGCAAACGGCATGAGCCTGGAGCGGGCCATGAAGGAGATTACCGACGACAGCGTGAAAAAAGAAGCATGAGCGTAGGCGCATAGGGGAGCTTGGACCGGAGCGAGGCCGAGCGATGGGGCCACAGGCCCCAGAGACCAGGCCGAGACGGAGGAAAGCGACCCGGCTATGCGCCCAACGCGAGCATAACAATGCAGCGGATATTATTATTAAGGAGGGAAAGCCTATGAAAATGACATGGCGTTGGTACGGCGAGGGGAACGACCAGATCAAGCTCAGCGACATCAAGCAGATCCCCGGTGTGGAGGGCATCGTTTGGGCGCTCCACGACAAGATGCCCGGCGAGGTTTGGCAGCCCGAGGAGATCGCCGTGGTGAAAAAGCAGCTGGACGAGTACGGCTTCAACATGGACGTGGTGGAAAGCGTCAACGTCCACGACGACATCAAGATCGGCCTGCCCAGCCGGGACCAGTATATTGAAAACTACAAGCAGACCATCCGCAACCTGGCCCCCTTTGGGGTGAAGGTAATCTGCTACAACTTCATGCCCGTGTTCGACTGGACCCGCACCGACCTGTTCCACC
>OFGO01001527.1_pt1 | contig 16599 bp, 10 predicted proteins | sample 1521761 | NCBI WGS metagenome assembly OFGO01 (sample SAMEA3504128, study PRJEB24116) | mouse gut metagenome | biome: mouse gut; feature: mouse-associated habitat; material: faeces | place: Denmark | collected 2011
CGCATATAGCCGAAGCGCGGCTCCCCCTCCAGCTCATACACATCCTCCATGTACAGGATCAGGCAGTTCATCCCCATCAGCGCCATGCGATCCAGAAGGGCTCTGAGAAATCCGGGATCCGGCACGCTGTTCCGGGAGGCATCGATCATGACGCCGATCCGGGGGATGTACATTTCCTCTTCATGCCGGAACTGCGCCCTTCCCGCATTCTCCCGCAGTATCCCCAGAGCCCGGAACAGATGGATTCTCTCCCGAAAGCCGATCCGGCACCTGCCGCCCTCCACGGCAATCCGCAGCGCCGCCCCTTCCCCGGCCGGCAGCCTGAAAAGTTCCATCCGGATTCCATCTGCCCATCCTCCCTGGAAATAAAAAGGGGGAAGCCTGTGTATGGCGCATGAAATATCTTTGTCCACTATTCCGTTGATTTCCCTGAACATTCTATCCTCTCCTCCAGTTATTCCGTCTCCGCCCATATCTGCGGAAAAACCGCAGGCTCCTTCCCACAATCCGTCTTTTCCCGTACTGAGCCTCCGGGCTCTACCTGCCGCCTCCGATCAATACTTTCTTTCCGCGGAAGGCGAAGCCGTACTTGCGTATGCTCCCTTCGGGAATCCCCTTCTCCACAAGGGCTGCCGCGTAGTTCTTCTCCTCTATCTGCCGCAGTGCTGCTTCTATCGTGTCGGAAAGATCTTTTTCATCCTCCGCGTCCGGGCGCCCGGCGGCAAATTGGCGCATAATGGAATGCTCTGCCACTGCCGCCACCGCCGCCGCACAGGAAAAGCCTGCTGCCTCCAGAATATCCTGAAGCTCCGCGAACGTGTCTTCATAGGCCCTGTTCCCGTAAACCACAATCAGCACTGCCTTTGCCCCGTTTCCTTTCATCCTTCCCAGCCGGGAGGCGGCTGCCGCCGGAACTCTCCCGCCATAAGATGGAACGGACACAATGCAGACGTCTTCCCCGCAGAAAGAATAAGCCGAAAAGTCTTTGCTGCGGTCAGCCAGATCGATATGGCTGCTCTCCCCGCAGAAAGCCTTTGTAAACAAATCAGAAACCTTTTCGGTTCCCCCGGTGGGGCTGAATACGATATCATAGACTGACATTTTCTGTTCTCCTTTCATCTTCCCGCCGATATGTCCCGGGAAAGCTTTTCCACAATATTTTCCGGTCTCTTAGGCACGCCCTATCAGCACTTCCTTCCCCCGGAAAGCAAAACCGTACTTCCGGATCATTTCACCCTGCATCAGGCTCTCAAAATCCTGCTTTACCTGCCGGCTCCCCTCCCGGATCAGCTTCCCTGCAAGGCTGTTTGCACTGGTATTTGCCCAATAAGCGCCAAACCTCCCTGTCTTCAGATAATTCAGGATAGACCACGGATTATAGATGTCCCTCTTTTCTCCGAATGTGAATCCGTCATACCACTTCTTCACCTCATCCTGCTTGTCCGACATTCCATACTCTGCCAATGCGTCGAACACTTCTTTTTCAGTAAAGCCAAAACTATCTGCGTATTGCTCAGATGTAGATGTCACTACCGTCAGATTGTTCAGGTCTGAAAATATGGATTCTTTACTGACCCGCGTAATCCCTGTCATAATAGCACGGTCAAGGTAAGGGTTCGTCTTGAAGGTAGCATTGAACAAGTTCCGGATAAACTCCGCTATCTCGCTCCAATATCCATGCACATAGGCCTCCTGCATGGGCGTGTCATACTCGTCCAACAGGATAATGACCTTTTTGCCATAATAGCGCGACACTCTCTTTTTCATTCAGACAGCCGCTCTCTGGCAAAAAATCATTTTTATTATACAGTTCGGTAATGATCTGACAGATTTGTCTTCTGGTGTCCGAAAACGTTTCTGCTTTCACCTTTGCAAAAGAAAGGCTGATGACAGGATAAGTCCCCTGGAGGTTCCTATACTTATATGCTCCGTCAGGAGATTTTTCCCGCCAGATGGAAAGGCCCTCAAACAGTCTCCCTCTCCCCGCATAATCTACGGAGAAGAACTTCTCCACCATGCTTATGTTCAGTGTCTTGCCAAAGCGCCGGGGGCGGGCAATCAGGGTCACGCAGTCCTCGTTTTCCCACCATTCTCTGATAAAGCTGGTTTTGTCTATATAAAAAATGTCTTTTGTGATAACTGTCTCGAAGTCCTGATGCCCGATACCGACTGTCCGTGGAATGCTTTTCTTCCGTGGAATGCTTTTCTTCCTTGGAATGCTTTTCTTCCTTGCCATAGGCTCCCCCCAACATAATGAATTCTTTTCCATAAATATCTTAACATATTTACTTAGCATCGTCTATTGAATTGTGCAGGGTGATGCCTGCCATAAGATAGGATCCCATTACCTTTGGCATCTCCCCTATCTTAGGACGCTGATTTGACTTCCCAAAAAATATAGCATGTTGCGTCAGAAACAATTTTCCTTATACACCCGTGTGCACAAAGACGGAGAAGCCGCAGTAACTGCAGCTTCTCCGCATGGAAAATGAAATCTGGAATATTATATTACGGTTTTCATTTCATCCTTGTTCTTTCTCTGCGCTCTTCACGCTTTTTGATGGAAAAAAACGTCAGTGCCGCGTTCATCACCCCGTACAAAAGCATCAACAAGGTCCATTTGTCCACAAACACCATGGGATTTCGCATATTTTCAGTCAGCATAAAGGTGATCACTGCCAGTAATGCCGGAAGAATACTCAGGAGTCTGATCAGTCCCTTCCTCTTAAGCTCCTCTTCCCCTTCTTCCTCCCTTTCTTCCTTGTCACGTTTTCCCACAAAGTAGAATGTCAGCATAAGCAGGCTCGACAATACGGTCAGAATGGTAAGAATCAGATTCAAAATCGCCCATTTCCCGCCTGAACCGTCTCCCATGACTGCCAATGGTACTTCTTCATCCTCAATGTCTTCAAAATCTTCCGAATCAGCACCCGTTCCCGCTGTATCTTCCGGTCCTGCTAAAGGAATTCCCGCATCCGGTATCTCTGTCTCCTGGGGTTCCTCAGGTTCTGCATTGGCTGCATTTTCCGCGGGAGCAGAAGCTTCCTCAGGAGCAGGCGGAGTATTGCCGCCGGTAGTTCCCGCTGGCGCATTGTTTCCAGGGTTTCCAGGATTTCCAGGTGCCGCAGGAACATTCGGGGCTGCAGTGCTTTCAGGCTCTGCAGGCGTGTCAGGTTCTGCGGGAACATCGGGTTCCGGTGAATTCGTCGGACTGCCCGGCCTTATGGAATTACCCTGATTCATAGGAGGCATTGTGGGTTCCGGCGTAGGTTCACTTGTGGGTGCCGTTGTAGGTTCCGCTGTGGGCTCACTTGTGGGTGCCGTTGTGGGCTCACTTGTGGGTGCCGTTGTGGGCTCACTTGTAGGGGCCATTGTAGGTTCCGCTGTGGGCTCACTTGTGGGTGCCGTTGTGGGCTCACTTGTAGGGGCCATTGTAGGCTCCGCTGTGGGTTCACTTGTCGGCTCCGTCGTGGGCTCCGTTGTAGGCTCACTTGTCGGTTCCGTTGTAGGCTCACTTGTGGGCTCCGCTGTGGGCTCGCTTGTCGGTTCCGTTGTCGGCTCACTTGTGGGCTCACTTGTCGGTTCCGTCGTCGGCTCGCTTGTAGGCTCCATCGTAGGCTCACTTGTCGGTTCCGTCGTGGGCTCGCTTGTAGGCTCCGTCGTGGGCTCACTTGTCGGTTCCGTCGTCGGCTTCTGGCTTTCTTTTTTGGTCCAGATGCCATTGATGGTTACATTCCTGTTTGGCATAACAAATTTGCCATCCAAAATGTCTACGCCGTCAATCTTCCATCCTGAAAAGACATAAGTCTCTGCCTCGTCACCGGTTCCCACGATAATTTCCCTGCCTTCATGGTAAACCGTATCCACAGTGACCTTGGCATTCTTCGCGTGTTTCGGTTCAGTCGGCAGTATTTCGGACGCGCCTGCCGGCAAGTTCCAGTCATATGTCACAGTATAGGTTTTTACTCCGATAATAACTTCACTGCCTTCGCCGCCTTCCACAAAACCATTATCTCCCTGGCTGCTACTGTCTTCCACATAGTCTGACATCACGCTCACACGTGCCGGGCCCTGGGGCGTTTCCATCTTATATCCTCTGGCATAAGCCGCATTACGCAGCCTGGGTTCCTCACCATCGATTTCCCCTATTACCGCAGTATAATACAGAGTTACACTCTCTCCCGGCTCAAGCGCGCCTGTCAATGTCCATTTGTAGACATGACACATCAGGCCATTTCGGAAAGTTGTCCCGGCAGGTCCTGCATAAACGCATTTCGCGTCTTCCATACCATCATTATCTCCCTCCGGATCAGTATCTTTCACCAGTTCCAGGCCGGGATCCATGGTATCCGTGATATAGGTATTGTGGAGAGCCGCATTGCCGGTATTCGTCACAACTACCTGATATCGTACTTCCGAACCTGCATCAAATTCCGCAGTATCCGGATCCGCAAGGCTTTTTTTCACAGAAATGCCAAAGCTGTTTACTTCAACCGTGCTTTCATTGCTGGGCACCTTTTCACCGCCTGCTTCCGCATAAGCCGTATTCTTAATTTCACCGCCTTTCAGGGCAGTTGCAGTCAGCGTCAGCTCTTTGGTTTCCTTTGGTTCCAGCTTGTCAATCGTCCATGTGACAGTGTGTGTACCCGATACATAAGAACCGCCATTGTCAGCGCTTTCAAATTTCAGGCCGGCATCCAGTATGTCACTGACAAGGACATTCCTGACTGCCACGGTATTATTGTTCTCCACACGGATCATATATGTCACGGTTTTTCCCGCTTCCACAACAGCCGGATTCACACTCTTGGTAACTTTTAGATTTTCTATGGAAAACTCATTTTTCCACTGCGCCACATAAATGATCTCATTCTGGTCGTTGGCGTCCGCTCCGCTCACTTTTCCCTGCACACCCATACTGCCATTATGCGCAGTACCGGTCGTCAGTTTCCAGCCCGTAAACGAATACCCTTCCCGGACTGTACTTCCCGTAAACACCGGTGTAGCCGTATTTGCCGTCCGCCCAGTATGCCGGTCATCCTGGAAAACTTTCCCTTCCTCACCGTCCTTATAAATCACGGTATAGGTTTTAGGCGTAACCATGGTTGACACGCTCTTGCTTCTCAGTTCACCGCCATCTCCGCTTTTCAGCACTGCCACATTGTTGATCCAGCCTCTCGCAGCTTCATCCACGGCAGTCACAATGGTAAGTACAGCTGTGGCACCGGCACTGACGGTCGGTGTCCAGGTAACCGTGTAATCACTGTAAGACACCTCAGAATCCGGAGATGCACTCCTGAACGTAAGTCCGTTGGGAATGATGTCCGTTACGGTAACTTTCTTGTCCACACTGCTGCTGTTTTTGACAGTGATAGTGTAGGTTAAGTCGTCCCCTCCTACAGCTTCGGTTTTGTCAACCTTTTTGCTGATTTCCAGATCATCGATACTGTTCGGGTCATCAGAAGTAAGTTCTCCCACTGCCACCCTGATCACATCCACATACCAGGTCAGCTGGTCACTATAAACATCATAGACAGGATGGGTATCATTATAATAATGATACTGGTGTTCGATTTCTGCAGTTCCATTCTTCTTGGCTATAAAGTTAAGGTTCTCGGACTGCATTCTTTGAACCGTTACAACACCTGTTTCTGACTCATTATTCTTTCGAAACACCACATCACTGGAACTAAGTACTCCCTTCCCTTTTTGCGGAGCTATGGTCTTACGCACATTACCGTTCAAATCCATCTGTATCTTCTGGGCATCAACAATATGCACTGTAATAATATCCATGAAAGTATGCGTCGCTGTAGGACGCGTATCCCAATAAGAAGCGTAGTATTCTCCCGTATATGTAACGTAAATCTGGGTGGTATCTCCTGCCTGCGCATCTGCTGCACTTTGAATTGTCACATTGTCATATGCCGGAATCGATTTTCCAGTCGTATAACTCGTCTCATATCCAATTTCATTATTAATAACGGATGCAACACTCTCATCCCCCTGCCGGTAATCTTCCCCTGACAGCGAATACGCTTTTTGATGCCTTGCATCATAAGCCTTGCTCAGTGATATAGTTGTACTATAGCCAGCCGGAATGTACAGATCATGATTTGTTGTTACATCAACTGCAGGCCCAGGCGCGCTTTCCTCTGCAGTGATACAAAAATCAATATCATTGTATTCCCATCTATAGTTATTGGTTTTCGAGTCAATCTTATCACAGAAACCAAATGCAACCCTATAATGAACCGTTGCCTTTCCTACAGCACCTTCTTTGATTGGAACATTCATCAGCATTCCGGTACTATAGCCTGTCACCCATTGAACATCTCCTGCGGTGAATTCAATTTCTTTTGCGGTGTCAATGATTTCATCCGGATCATCCACACTCTTGACAGTGTATAAATATACACTCGGTACAGTGTATATTCCTGCCATAGAGCCGCTGGTTCTTATTGTATGATCCGTAGCCTTTCCATTGGCTGCTCTTCCTTCCTGCCACACTCCGTCGACATTGTTGCCCCATGCCGGGACAAATACTTCATCCGGGTTTCCGGGATGATACTCGTTGTTATAATCCCACTGTGCAATGCATATACGTGAGTTTACATCATAATCATATCGTTCCGGATATAAAGTAGTCCAGATACCATTGCCATGAGTAAAGTTCTGCCCAACAGCATACGTCCCTGTCTCCATCCCAAGCACAGCGTCCACCGCTTCCATCGCCGCTGACATGGCAGCTTCCGCATCCCGCACATCCTCTCGTTCCATGTGGACAGTTCCCAGCAGTGCCTCATACGCTTCGGATACGGCACCATAAATATATTCTGCCGCCTCCTGGGCATTGTCTGCGGTAATGTCTGCCGGGATCAGTTTTACTGCATCCAGAAACGCCTGAACCTCGGCCGGGGTCTCTGCGGCATCCGGGAAATCCTCTTCCATGGGCAGATCCATTTTCGTACCGCTGGTAAACCCTTCCGGGGCACCTGAACCCGGCTCTGGTGCCATCGTCCCCGCCTCATCCAGAAATGACTGGAATTCCTCGGGTATTCCGCTCATACCAGAAGAACTTTCTTCCCCCACAGGAATCTGATCCGGCTTTCCTGCAATCCCCAGGGCATGACTTGTGATGGAGTCCGCGCCCATGAGCAATACAAGTAATAAGGCAAGGCCGTTTCTGCGCAAATACTTAAAAATACGCCTTTTTTGTTGCATAATCCTTCCTTTCTTTGCCAAAAATAACATTCGGATGCAAAGGATCCGGCGGCCGGGCTGGCATAGCACTGTAAGCACCTTAGCCCCCTTAGAGCGTGTTTGATCATTCATTCCCGTCATCTGTACGCCCCATTTTGCGGTATATTTGGCCCTCATTCGGTCAACGTAGCCCACTACGTCTCCCTCGTTCGGGTCCAATCTCCCACAAACTGTGACACACAGCTGCCATAAAGCAATGATCAAACACGCTCTAGCTTTGCGTCCCATCATTTCTGACGGTTTGCTAATTATAGTTTCCTCTAATTAGCAGCCAGGCTGACATAACGAATTATCCTCATAAAACAACAGAAGCCAAATATTCTGCCTCTTCTGTTTTCAATCAAGCAGGAGAATGCCCTTCTCCTCCCCGCGCGGGGCGCATGTTGCGTCAGCAACAATTTTCCTTATGCGCTCTTGTGCATAAATAAGACGTTTTAGTCCCTATAGCTTTGCGTCCCATTGTTTCCAATGGTTTGCCGATATTTTAGCCGTATCCGGTTCCGCCCTGCTGTCCACGGCAACCAGGCAGCAAGGCTGCGTTTCCCGGTGGACTCATCCCGGCCGCATCCGCATGGCTCATACAGTATCCCCCCTTCCACTGTTTTTCCATACAGCCCAATCTTCTGTCCCGCCGCCTTTGTCCCCTGCCTTTTCAGTTCCTGCCCCAGGGGCATACGCCGTTTTCGGAAAGTTGACAAAATCACCATTTTGTATCGGGAAAACGTCCGGAAGAGTCGAAAACAGAATTAAGATAACAAATATTTGTTTTATCGTTTCAATGCAGACACCAAAAACAATAGAATTCCCCCTGGTGGGGCCTTCTATTGTCATGGAAGAGAAATCCTGAAGAAAGATTTTTTCAGGGTTACTTTTGCATACCGTAAAATTTGAATAAAAACCACGATATCATGGGTTTTCAGAAAGAATACTGCACTGGATAATCTTGAATATTATCCATGTCTGTGTTATACTACCTTTGACTGGAAGGGGAATTTTGCCCGGATGCAGTCCCGCTGAAAACAAAATGGTGATTTTGTCCCTCAGCTGACCAGCCCCAGTTTTTCCATCTGAAGGGCATGGTTTTCTCCGGTTGATATCAGATAAATACGGGTGGTTTCTATGCTGCTGTGCCCCAGAACATCCGCGAGTCCTGCAATATCCCTGCATACTTTGTAAAATGTCCTGGCAAACAAATGCCTGAGATTATGCGGAAATACTTTGGAAGGGCTGACCCCCGCTTTCCCGCACAGCCGTTTCATCTCCCGCCATATCTGCCCTCTGGACATGCCATTTTCCCTCTTTGTGACAAATATCTGTCCGGATGAAATTTTCCTTTGTCTGGCATAATCCCTTAATTTTTTACAGAGCTTTCCGGGAAGCAGAATTGTCCGGATCTTTCCTTTCAGGGAAATGTCCGCACGCCTGCGGCCAATGTTTTCCACCGTGATATATTTCACTTCCGACACCCGCATTCCGGTGGCGCAGATGGTCTCCAAAAGCAATGCCAGCCGGACATTGCCGAATGCCCGGGCCGTCTCCTGAAGACGCCCGTATTCCGACCTGCTCAGCTCCCTATCCTGGTCCCGGAACATTTTTCTCTGTATCTTCAGAAATTTTACCCGGCACTCTTCCCACCCCATAAATCTGAAAAAACTGTTCAGCGAGGAAAGCATGGCATTGACCGTGACCGACGCGTAACCCTCCTCCACCAGATATGATTTCCACCGGGCGGCAGTTTCCCTGTCAATCCCGAAAAAGCCGGAACCGGATGCCCCCTGCCCGCTTTCCTCTGCCCCAAAGCGTTCCAGCCACACACAGAAAGCCCTGATATCCCCCACATACTTCCGGACGGTACTCTCCGCGTATTCTTCTCTCAAAAGGCATTTCCGGTAACTGTCAACGTTTTCACTGGTTATTTGATGTGTCATGATTTTTCTCCTTTGTATCTGCCGTTTTTACTATTTTCCGTAATATTCAGACCCCTGTGACCACAGCCAGGCAGTCCGGTCTGTGCACCGGCCCTGAACGTTTCCATCTTATCACTGTTCCTGCCTGCGCAAAAGAAATTCCGGCAAAATAATTTTTTGACAGACTTGGGAAAAAATGATAAAGTAAAGATAAGAATTACCATGTTAAGGAGCCTGATTATGGACTATAACCAGAACGGACAAAACAACCGGAATGACCGGGGGCAGTGGGACAGATGGAACAGCAATGCTTCCAACAGCAGCTACTACAACCAGCCCACACACAGACCTTACGGGCAGCTGTTCTCCATCGCATCAGCCGTGTGCGGCATTCTGGCCACTACCACATGCTGTACCGTCGTATTGTCCCTGCCGCTGGGCGCGCTGGGAATCTTGTTTGCCGTTCTCGCCCATAGAAAAGGCCGGAAAAGCAGTTCCACCTGTGTCACCGGCTTTACCCTGTCTGTCATCGGACTGGTGGCGGCTGTGGGCATCATGATCTATTCCCTGGTGATGATGCCGGCCATGATGAAAAACGAGACATTCCGGAATCAGATCAATTCCATGATGCAGCAAATGTATGGTGTCGATTTTACGGAATTTATGGAACGGTACTACGGATATTCCTTTGAAAATCCTTAAGCATCCGCTGAAACCACCCGGAAATATACATTGCAGACAGCAGAAAAATATTTTATAATCAAATAAAAATGATGTGGGGGGCAAAAAGAATTCTGACCCCGGTATCACAGAAATGAGTCATATCAATTAGCAAAAAACTTTGAAACAGGAGGCTGGTCTCATGACACTCTCACCCATCGGCAATGGAAATTACCCTTTTTACGGCGGCGGCAGTATATCCACGGAAAAAATCTCCCCTGCCCCTTCCGTAAATCCCACAGAACGGAAAACAATTGACGGAAAACAGATTTTCGGAAACAAAGAAGAGGACTGGAAAGAGAAAGCCGGCATAAAAGACCCCGGCGAAGAATGCCAGACCTGCAAAAAGCGCAAGTACAAGGACGGCTCCGACGAGATGGTCTCCTTCAAGACCGCGCAGCATATCTCCCCGGAGAGCGCTGCTTCGGCTGTGCGGGCCCACGAGCAGGAGCATGTATCCAATGCTTACAAAAAAGCTGCCCAAAAGGATGGTAAGGTGGTATCCGCCTCCGTCTCCCTCCACACGGGAATCTGTCCCGAATGCGGGCGCAGCTATGTATCCGGCGGCACCACCCACACCCAGATTAAATACCGCAACGAAGAAAATCCTTACCAGCAGGATCTGAAGAATTCGGACCGGACAAAATATCTGGGCATGAACCTGGATTACGCCGTATGACACGGCTGCGCCTTCCGGCGGTGCTCTCCATATAAGGAATACAGACAGAACCCCGGGCCATTGTCCCCGGAAATAAAGGCAGGATGGTATCTGACATGAAACAATATCAAAAGGGATTTGAAATCAAGAATCAGGCGAAAGACAATATGGAAGGAAAATACAGCGGCGCTATCCGGATTTTCCTTTTCAGTTTCCTGATTTCGGGCTTTGTGCGGCTTTCCATCAACTCGGTGTGCAACGCCACCATGAACTCGGTTTTTGTCATGACCGGTTCCCCGGATGCCGCCCGGACCATATCCTATGTATTTGATCTGCTGCTGTTCCTGGCCAATGTCATACTGGGTGTCATGAACGCGGGAATCACACTGTATTTCCTGAAAACCGCCTGCGGGCAGCCCGCTTTTCTGCGGGATCTTTTTTACGGCTTTCAGACAGATTCCAAAAAATTTCTCCTGGTTTCCGGTGCCATGACGCTGTGCCAGACGCTGTGCCTGGGCCCGTGTCAGTACATCGTGCAGAACTATGCGGAAACCCGTGACATCAAATGGATTATTTATGCCCTGGCGGCCCTGGCGGCGGGATTATGTGTCTATATTCCCATCTCCCTGGGGATTACCCTGTCTTTTTATCTTGCGCTGGATTTTCCGGAAAAGACGGGGAAGGAAACCCTGGCCCTGTGCTGGCATGTCATGAAAGGCCAGCGGATGCGGCTGTTCCTTCTGGAACTGGGTTTCCTCCCCCTGATGTTGTTGTGTATCTTAAGCTTCGGTATCGGTTTTCTGTGGCTTCAGCCCTATATGCAGATGACCCACACTTGTTTCTTCCTGGATCTGATGAATCCCCGGAAAGTCTCTTCCTGAACTCACTTGCATCCCAATGCTCCGCCATAAACAGAAAGTAAGGCAGAAAAGAGAATGCCTGGGAGTTTCGGTTTTGTTTTCCCGGACAGTCAACGGGCTTCCCGGCCGCTGAACACCCGGAACTGCGTCAGCTCATACACGCTTTCCTGGTCTTTTTCGTCTGCCAGCAAAAGTTCATAGGAAGTATCCTCGATTGGATCATCCTCCCTGGAGGGTGTCATCCGCGGCGCGCCGGTCCGCAGCACAAAGCGGGAAATGCTGTCCACCGCCGTCATAAACCGGAGTTGTTTCTCCTCCCCGCCATTGACTTGTATGGTCATTACGCTGGTCCTGCAGTCCGCGGTTAAGCAGATCTCCGTCTCCTGCCCTGCATGATAGGGCCAGAACGGAACCAGAGCCGTGGTGCGCACACAAAGCATCCCATCTTCCCTGAAAACCAGCCGCACCGCCGTCTCCCCGGCCGGACTCTGCAGTTCACAGTACAGTCTCCCCTTATCCTCCTGGCCCGGCAGAATCCGAAAGGATATTTTCTGGCAGCCGGCCTCAAAGAGCACCCTCTCTGCCTTTGCGTAGTCATAGCGGTCATAGTCTGCCAGACGCAGCGATGGAAGCTCCGTTACTGTCACCGGGGCCCATTTGGGCGAATAAACCGTGAACTGTCCGAAATCATTTTCCAGCTCCCTCTCCGTCTCCTCTCCCGTTATGGGAAGCGGCAGCTTTGCCACCCACACATCCTCCTTATTCACCGTATAGGCCAGCCACACGGAGTCCTCCGGCCTTTCGATTCCTTCCGCAATCCCCCGCATATACTGGGGGCCGAAATCTTTCCAGAAACCGCCGAAGCGCATGGGCGGAACCTCCCCGTGTACCAGCAGCATATTATGATAGGCGATTCCGTCCTCGGATGTGGTGACACACAGAGGCCATCGATGGGTGGACTCCAGGGTGGGATCATAGAACATGGCAAACTTTCCATCAGCCGTCTTCTGGGCCCAGACCTTCTGCCCGCTCATCACCAGGGAGGGAGAGACCTGCACCGGTGTCCAGCTCCTGCCCCCGTCATTGCTCCTGGCACAGCGGGAGTGCTTCCACATGCCGATTATGGTGTCATCATCAATATGGTACCAGCAAAAAGCCTGGTTGGTGGTGCCGTCCGGGTCATGCTTGATTTGAATCAGCTCATCCCGGTCGCCATTTTCCTCGGCCCACTGCTGCACCGCCAGGGAATCTGCCAGCAGTTCCTCACAGCAGTCCACAAAACTGCGATCTTCCGCTTCCGTGTACAGCGGATATCCCAGGAGTTCCTTCGACCAGCCTCCCTGCCAGCAGGGTCTGATGAAATAGACCGGGCCAAAAGTCTGGTCCGGATACAATTCCCGCACTACCCTGCCAATGCCGTAATTATCCCAGTTGGTGACCCAGGGTTTGGGAGACCAGCCGTAAAAGCCCAGCAAAAGCATTCTGTCGCCTTTGGTGCGGTAAAATCCCACCCTCTGGTGAATGAAGGCGAAAGTATCCCCGGAAAATGTTGTTGTATTCTCCTTGTAATCCGTAATTGTGCATGCCGGTATCCGGTAAACCGGAAATGCTGTCCGAAAATCATCCCACTGTATCCCATCCGGGGAGGATGCCAGGATACTCTGCCCCGCACCGGTATGTTCACTGACCGGATTGGTAAAGTAATGGAGATAAAACCTGCCCCTCCAGTACGCCAGGTCCGCACCGTGCTTGTAGGTTCCCCCCACCCCGTCATCCCATTCGGGGTGAGTGCGGTTGGCCCGTGCCACCTGATAGCAGCCTCCGCCCTTTACCGGCGGCAGCTGGCCGTGGTGGTAATCACAGTTGAGCCTTCTGTCCTTTGCCCCGGTCCGGGACCGGGCCCCTTCCCCCCGGCTTTCGTCCGCGGAAACCGTATCTTCTCCGTATTCTTTTCCAATCGGGCAGGGGAATGTGCTTCTCCCCTGCGCATAAAAAGGAATGCGGGTATCTCCCCGGATACCCGTCTCCTTCTGAAGATCATATTCTTTCATTCATCCTCATCCTTCTTGATTTCCCGCAAAGCGTCCCTTCACCGGTATCGCTTCTCATTCTTTTACGGATTTTTCCAGATTCATCCATTTCAGATATCCGTTGATAAAGGGATCCAGGGCGCCGTCCAGCACCGCGTCCGCATTGCCGGTCTCCACATCCGTCCGCAGATCTTTCACCAGCTTGTACGGCTGCAGCACATAGGAGCGGATCTGGTTTCCCCAGCCAATATCCTTCACCTCGCCCCGGATATCGGAAAGCTTCTCCACATTGGCCTCCTGCTTCAGCAGATACAGCTTCGCCTTCAGCATCTGCATGGCCTTATCCTTGTTCTGGAACTGGCTGCGCTCATTCTGGCACTGCACCACGGTTCCGGTGGGAATATGCGTGATGCGGATGGCCGAGGATGTCTTGTTGATATGCTGTCCGCCGGCGCCGCTGCTCCGGTAGGTGTCGATACGCAGGTCTTTTTCGTCGATCTCCACGTCCAGGTCTTCCTCAATATCCGGCATGACATCCAAAGACACAAAGGAAGTCTGCCTTTTTCCCTGGGCATTGAAGGGGGAAATCCGCACCAGCCGGTGCACGCCCTTCTCGGATTTCAGATAACCATAGGCATTTGTTCCGTTGACCTGGAAAGTCACCGACTTGATTCCGGCTTCCTCCCCATCCAGGTAATCCAGCACTTCCACGGAAAAGCCCCTGCGCTCCGCCCAGCGGTTGTACATCCGGTAGAGCATTCCGCACCAGTCACAGCTCTCGGTGCCGCCTGCCCCGGCGTTCAGTTTCAGTATGGCGCTGTTTTTGTCGTATTCTCCCGAAAGCAGCGTACCCAGGCGCAGTTCCTCCAGTTCACTGACAAATTCGTCCAGTTCGGCCCGGATATCCGGTATCAGGGAAGGGTCATTCTCCTCATACCCCATCTCGATCAGCGTCAGAATATCCTCAAACTGCCCGGAAAGCTTGTTGCAGCCCTCCACCGTGCCTTTCAGGGATTTCAGTTCCTTCATTTTTTCATTGGAGCGGTCCGGATCGTCCCAGAAGCCCGGGGCCTCCATCTCCCTCTCTAATTCCTCGATTCTCTTTGCTTTCCCTGCCGGGTCAAAGTGAATCCCTCACTTCCGCTAATGGAGTTTCGTAGGTCAGTAATTCTGATTTCATCTGGTCTAATTCTACCACTTAACGTCACCTTCTTTCTTCGGGCACACGCCCATATATTTTTTGCACTCTCCCCGCTCCCTGCTGTGGATTCACGCCGTGTCTTTGGGGCTTTGTGCATTGATGGCAGCGTTTTCCGCCGCTTGTATTACCGAAAATACCGCAAATCTTTCCGGAAAGCTCCCTTCCCCGGAAACCGTATCATTTCCTGCCACAGCACTGCTTGTACTTCCTGCCGCTTCCGCAGGGACAGGGATCATTGGGATAAATCTTGGCATTGCTTCTCTTGGCAGGAGCCTTTGCCACGGAATCATCCTTGTTGGTGCCTGTCACCTTGGCGACCTGCTCCCTCTCCACCTTCTGTTCCACCTTGATATGGAACAGGAGCCTCACCGTCTCTTCCTTGATATTCTGGGTCATCTCGTCGAACATGTTATATCCGCTCATCTTATACTCCACCAGCGGATCCCTCTGCCCGTATGCCTGCAGGCCGATGCCCTGGCGCAGCTGTTCCATGTCGTCTATGTGATCCATCCATTTTCTGTCAATCACTTTCAGCAGAATGACACGCTCCAGCTCCCGGATGGCCTCCGCGTTGGGGAATTCTGCCTCCTTGCTCTCGTAAAGCTTCACCGCTTCTTCCTTCAGCTGCTGTTTCAGGCTGTTCTTCCTGGGCCTGGTCACACGTTCTGCCGTGACAGGCTGCAGCGGTATGGTGGGAATCAGCAGGGTATTCAGCTCGTTGAAATTCCACTCTTCCACCTCGGCATCATCATTGATGCTGATATCCACGCAGTTTTCCGTGATATCGGTGATCATTTTATAGATGAAATCCCGCATGCTCTCGCCGTTGAGCACATGAAGACGCTCGTCATAGATAATCTCCCTCTGCTCGCTCATGACCCTGTCATACTCCAGCAGGTTCTTACGGATGCCGAAGTTATTGTTCTCTATCTTCTTCTGTGCGGACTCTATGGCATTGGTCAGGGCCTTATGTTCGATCTCCTGTCCCTCGGGCACGCCCATGGCATTGAACATGCCGATCAGACGCTCGGACCCGAACAGGCGCATCAGGTCATCCTGCAGGGAAATGTAAAACTTGGATTCCCCGGGATCCCCCTGCCGTCCGGAACGGCCCCGCAGCTGATTGTCGATACGCCGCGACTCATGGCGCTCCGTACCGATAATTTTCAGGCCGCCCGCCGCCCTGGCTTCCTCGTCCAGCTTGATATCCGTACCACGGCCGGCCATGTTGGTGGCGATGGTAACGGCGCCGTGAAGTCCGGCATTCGCAATAATCCTGGCTTCCTGCTCATGGAGCTTGGCATTCAGCACTTCCGACATAATGCCTTTGTGTTTCAGCATCTTATGAAGAAGTTCACTGGCCTGAATCGTGATGGTGCCCACCAGAACAGGCTGCCCTTTCCGGTGCGCCTCAATCACCGCATCCACTACGGCCTCATACTTTTCCTTTTTCGTCTTGTAAACAGCATCCTCCAGATCTTTGCGGACTACCGGAACATTGGTGGGAATCTCTACCACATCCATGTCGTAAATGCTGCGGAACTCTTTTTCTTCGGTCTTGGCCGTACCGGTCATGCCGGCCTTTTTGTCAAACTTATTAAAGAAATTCTGGAAGGTGATGGTGGCGATGGTCTTGCTCTCCCGCTTTACCTTCACCCCTTCCTTTGCCTCGATGGCCTGATGCAGACCGTCGGAATAGCGCCGCCCCGGCATAATACGCCCGGTAAACTCGTCCACGATCAGCACCTGATCTTCCTGCACCACATAATCATGCCCTTCATGCATCAGATTATGGGCCCGCAGGGCCAGGATAATATTATGCTGAATCTCGGCATTTTCCGGATCCGCCAGATTCTCGATCGTAAAGTACTGCTCTACCATCTTTACGCCCTGGGCGGTCAGGGTAACGATCTTGTCTTTCTCATTGACTATAGAATCGCCGTCCTCCTCGATATCTCCG
>OFGO01001544.1_pt1 | contig 16405 bp, 14 predicted proteins | sample 1521761 | NCBI WGS metagenome assembly OFGO01 (sample SAMEA3504128, study PRJEB24116) | mouse gut metagenome | biome: mouse gut; feature: mouse-associated habitat; material: faeces | place: Denmark | collected 2011
AGTGTGGAACGCACCGTTTTCCTGCGAATCGGCGGAAAATGCCCTGTCAAATATTGCGTACCAGTAAACAAGGAACTATCCCCAGTCTAATGAGGATAGACCTTGCAAAAATTAATTTATACTTATTGTCCCAAATTATTGACATTTGTCCCACGCTGTGCTATGCTTACTTATGGGGTGATTTCAATGAAGAAACAGAATCTGATCAACTTAGTTCGATATCATGTCGAAAAAAATAATGATGCATTTGCCTCCGAAGTTGCTGAGATAGCAAGGGAATTTGATGCCAATGGTGATTCTAAAATAGCACAATATTTAATGGAACTAATTTCAACTGCCAATTTCTATGTTCCCCAATCTAATTACAAAAACTTAAAATATTTAAGGAAAGTAGAATATTCGACCAGGCCCCTTATGTTGCCAGATATTATTGAGGAGGATGTTATAGGCATTGCACGTGCCATTAGTAACAAATCTGATTTGTCGAAATTTTTATTCTATGGAGCCCCTGGTAGTGGAAAAACTGAATCTGCATATCAAATAGCCAGAATACTTGCCAGAGATATTCTGATAGTTGACTTTGAACAATTAGTTGACAGCCGACTGGGTGAAACTGCAAAAAATGTAGCGTTGCTTTTTGATGAGGTTAATCATTTGCCATACAATAAAGTTATCGTAATATTTGATGAAATTGACTCCCTTGTACTCGATAGAATAAATCAAAATGATTTACGTGAAATGGGGAGAGTTACTTCCGTCTTTCTCAAAGAACTTGATAGAGTAAATGAACATATTCCCATTATAGCAACTACTAATCTTTATGATAATTTTGATAAAGCATTACTTCGTAGATTTGATGCCACTGTCTCCTTTGATCGATATTCAAAAGAAGATTTAATCAAAATTTCGGATTCTTTGCTGGTTGCTCTTCTAAAAAAAGCGCAGAATGCCAAGCAGGATATGCGGCTTTTTAATAAAATACTAAAAAATCTTGATAGCATTCCCTACCCAGGTGAAATAAAACAAATAATTAAAACTTCCATCGCCTTTAGCGACGAATCAAGCGAATATGACTATTTAAGGAAATTTTACTGTTCCTTCTATGGCAATTCAGATTCAATTGATATTCAACAGTTAAGTGAGCGTGGTTTTACAACCAGAGAAATTGAAATTTTATCCCGCATCCCCAAGAGCAGCGTTTCAAGAAAGTTGAGGGATCAATAAATGAACTCCATTCTGCAAGTTAAATTGTTGTTGGCAGATGAACGTAATAAGCAAAAACCTCAATCAAGGAATCTCAGAGCCCATGCCGAAACCACGACTGATAAAATCGATAAGCTCATCGAAACACTAAGAGCGGTTTTACGGTATTATCGAAGTGTACCTAAAGTCTTAAACAATATTTTGGTCGATATAAATTATAATGACATCATTGCCAAGTCTAATAGGGTTCAAGCATTACTTAAACCTAATAGCCGAACGGAGCCCAATGATATAGTTGTCGGTGCAAGATTTTCTGATGCTCCAGAGGGCCAAGAAAATCATATTATCACTTATTACGCTGATGCTAAAACGATTCAAAACACTCTTCATGATCTTGAAGAGGCCCGTCGTTTTTTATCCGAAAGGTTGGGTGGAAAAGCAACAGCCAAAAATTTCAAGGAACCTGAGTGTGCCATTCAATATGATGGCTATGGCATCAAAAAAGATAAAATCAGAAATATTATAATTGACTGTTCCGTCGTTGACTCTTTTTCTGTTCCTCATATCACAGAAGTCCCAGTACAGGATTCTTTTTTGATCACATTTTATAAGACAGAACTCTCAACAGAAAATCTTTTGGAAAAGCTTAAGATAGATGACATGAAATATCGCTATTCATTTTATGGAAAAGATACAATTTCGGCAACAAAGGAACTGTACGAATTTCTTAATGATAAAGTGCCCTATCTGATTTCAATGATTTCCCCCGACTTATCTAAATTGGTTCTTGATGACATTAAGGACACGTCTGTTAAAGAGCAAATTCAAATCCCTGATCCGGTCAATGAACCAGTAATCGGGGTAATTGACACTTTATTCGCCGAACAAGTATATTTTCATAACTGGGTTGAGAATATTGATTATTTAGATGAATATGAGAAAGTAGGTGTATCCAGCGATCAAAGAAAGCACGGAACTGAAGTAACGTCTATCCTTGTCGATGGGCCCAGGCTAAACCCTTGGCTTAATGATGGCTGTGGAAGATTTCGTGTAAAACATTTTGGTGTCTGCTCCAATCAAATCTCAATAACTCGGCTTGTACGAAAAATCAAAGAAATCGTCAATCAAAATCCCAACATACATGTCTGGAATCTTTCCTTGGGCGCAGAAGACGAGGTATCAAAAAATTTTATTTCATATGATGCAGCTGTACTTGACGAGTTGCAATCTCAAAAAAATGTCATTTTTGTTGTGTCCGGGACTAACGATAACAGAAATGACCGCTCCGATACAATACGGGTTGGTTCTCCTGCAGATTCTTTAAATTCCCTTGTAGTAAACGCCGTCAGGCGAGATGGTACACCTGTTTCTTATTCTCGCAAAGGAAATATTTTGTCTTTCTTTAACAAGCCAGATGTTGCATATTACGGCGGCGATTATGATGAACGGATAATTGCATATTCCCCGTTTGGCAAAGAAGAAGTGTATGGAACATCGTTTGCAGCCCCCTGGATCAGCAGAAAGCTTTGCTATTTAATTGATGTTATGGGGTTGCCCAAAGAAGTAGCAAAAGCGCTGATTATTGATGCATCTGCAGAGTGGAGTTATAAAACGGCCCCGCAAAATCTCAAGGAACTTACGGGATATGGTATTGTTCCAATCGATATCAACAAAGTACTTTCGACAGACAGTAACGAAATCAAGTTTATCGTATATGGGACATCAAAATCATATAGAACCACTAATTATGCTATTCCCGTTCCCAGAGATGAAGACGGTAAATACCCCTATATAGCTCGAGCAACATTGTGCTATTTCCCACAATGTACGCGCTCTCAAGGCGTTGATTATACAAATCGGGAGTTGTCATTAAGGTTTGGACGTGTAAAGACAAATGGGCAAATTGATGATATTAACGAAAATATTCAAGACGAAACTGGCTCCCACATTGATGAACGACAGTCTCGAAAGGAGTTTCGAAAATGGGAAAACACAAAACTCATATCTAAAATAATAAAGATGAATCGTCCCTTAAAATCATATGGTGACCGATTTTGGGGACTTGCGGTAACATCAAAAGAACGGTTGGCAATGCGAACTATGGGAGAATTGAATTTTGGAATTGTAATTACCTTACGAGAGATTAATGGTATCAACCGCATTCAGGATTTTATTAGGGCCTGTAATATGAGAGGCTATATTGTCAGTGAGTTGAATATTCAAAATCAGTTGGAAATTTACAATATAAATCAAGAAGAACTCACTTTTGAGTAACAGGCCAACGATCTCGATACATTTCTACAATGTTCTTAGAAAATCTTTCTACCACACAAACCAAGGCAACGAAAAAACGCCGAGTCTCCCCGGCGCTCTTAGGCGACAAAGCACAGCGAATGGTACTTCATCGATTGTGGCAAATTGAGTTTACCATGATTCGCAGCCGATTGCAAGTAAAATCTGTCGTCCGAAAAGAGGTGAAACAAGGAGCGTTTCCTTTACTGTGTGTTGACGATAGATATTTTATTTGCAAAGGAGTACGATTTAATGCATATTTCCGCCCATTTGGGCCTTCCACCTGGTCATTCGCATTTTCCCTTTGTCGACATTACAACCCGCAGCGATACCAGACTGTTTCTTGACCCCTGCCTGATTGAACGAAGTCAAGATGATTTCAGCAGATATGCTGCCGCACTTATATCCGATTTCGAAGATAAACTGTATTGGGATATGCGGCATGGACATTGGGGCTGTACCGCTGTCTTTGACGAAGCGCATGAAATCAATGACACCAAGCTTGGATATGGCACAGGCTATAACGGGAAAGGTAAGACACCACACGGTATGCGGGACAGTCTGAGCGGTCTGTGTAAGTTGGCGAACAACATCCCATCCATTTCCCGGATACAAGATATATCCATTTTTGTTGAAGACTTTGCAGAGGACTGCATGAGTGATCTTTTGACAAATATTTTGAGACTTCCTCTCAGCCAGTTCACTGCCGAACTTATGCGCACTTATGATAAAACGCCCACTAGCAAGCATATAATTAAGTCCTGGGATTTACATGCTCACTCTTGGGTCGAAACTGAGCAGCCATATTGGACGGTCACCGGACAAAAAATTCTGCTCGTCCCAAAATGGTGGGTGCGAAAAAACTTTCTCTTTAAAGCTCATCAATACCTATATGGTGTTATCATCGAGCGGATGAAGATGGAACCAGGATATGAGAACCTTACCAAAATAGACGTCTGGAAAAACATGGAGCGTGATTTCGAGCACTGGGAATATGCCAAAGTCATCGAATACACGCAGGAGCATCCAGATGCCTTAAGCGACTATCATACCCGTATACCGAAGTATTATAACCGCTCTGCTGGTTGTATGGACGATAATGACCTTGACCGGGCTGTCTATGGTCGTTTAATTTCGGAAATTGCATAAGCCACAAGAGGAGGAATAACCATGGCTGTACATCATGGCGGTAAAGTTGGAAAAACCGCCAACCCGTTGCGTTAATAGTGGTAAGGAACTCACGCAAGGAGACTGTTGGCTGACAATTCGTAGTGCAAAAGCGCAAGATGGGTTATGGATTTATAAATTATCCACAGCCCATCTTTGTGCTTATTAGAAGTTTACCAAGCAAGTGTGTGCCATCGGTCCCGTCTGCCTGGCTCTCTGCGCCGCGCGGTGGCTGGAATATAGTGGATTCAGAGTACGAATAGCCGCCGTATCACGTTTCTCCGTGATACGGCGGCTTTGAGTCTATAGCGGCAGAATATGGTCCAGGCCGGTACTGCGCCCCTGCTCTTTTTGCCGGGATTCGATTTGCCGGATGAAATAAGTCTATCCAGCGAGCGGGGCATTTTATTTCGATGCTGGCTCCTCTTTTCCTTTCTGAGCCTTGGCGGCCGTTCTCTTGTGTTTGCCGGCAATCAGCACGAGTGCTGCCAAGGCAGCCAAACCGCCCACGACAGCGGGGATCAGCCACAGGGCGCTCCGAGTAGATTGGATACAGAAAGTGCCCTGGGTTCCGGTCATGGTCAGCAATAGATACTGTCCGTTTTGGACGGCTTCCACCTGTTGCCACTGGCCGTTCTGATACTGCCAGACATGGGTACCGCTGTCAGGGCTTAACAGCCGCAAAGGAACGGAATCCTCTGGCTCCGCTCCAGCGAGAACGACGTCCCACACGACGGCCTGCTCCCCCGCCTCCTGGGGCGGAACCTGGACGCTGTCTGTCACATGGAGAACGGCGTCCCCGGTAAACTGTCCCTCCGCCAGGGCCAGGGCCAGCTTTCCGGACAGCTCCCGGCTGGCCACCACAGTAACCCAAGGGGTATAGACCGCGTTCACGGTCAGGTCGGAGCGCAGGCCGGAGACATCAAACTCCGGCCAGACGCCGTAATTGCCCTCCAGCTCTGGCACAGGGGGCAGGTCGAGCCTGGACAGGTCCTCCCCGTAGAGGAAGGGAATCTGCGCCACCGTTTTTTCCTCCGCCACCAGAGTCAGCGTAAAGGCGGTGAACTCTGGCGGAATATCGGGCAGCTGGCTCAGCGCGTTAAAGGGGATGGGCTCGGCCCGCCCCGCGTAGCTGACGCCGTCCACCCCGGCGGTGCCGGTGTCTACAAAGAGATTGCCGGACAGCGCCCCATCCGTCTCTATGCCGCCGGCAATGGCTCCCAGATACTCCGTGCCTTCCTCGATTGTGACGATGGCACGGCAGTCCCGCAGACGGCTGGCCCAGCCGGCAATGCCGCCGACGTAATTCTCTCCGGACAGGGTGCTCTTGACATGGCAGCTGCGGATGGAGGCGTCCGCATAGCCGGCCACACCCCCCACATAGTTCCCGCCGGTGCTGGCTATCGGGCCGTAATTCTGGCACTCCAAGGCAGTACCCAGGTCCATGCGCCCCGCCAGACCGCCCACGCAGTCCTTCTTGCCGGTGACGGCCCCACGATTGACGCAGTTCATCAGCACCGCCTTGGTCTCGTAGCTGCTGCCAAAGGAGAACCGGCCGGTCGTGTCGTCCTCCGGGTCCAGGTCGAATTCAATGGCCACGGCACCGGCAATGCCGCCCACGTTGCGGTCTCCCTCCACGGTTCCCAGGTTGGAGCAGTCCGCCACCTTGCCCTCCCGGGTGGCGGAGATGTCCTCATCGGAGGTGTCCTGAATGATGCCCTCCAGGCCGCCTTCAGCGGTGTCCCTGGCGTCATCCATTGCGTCCAGCAGAAGGGTGAATACCGCGTTAAACTGCCGGTTGATGGCCCGCAGGTCGGCGGTCAGGGTGCCGTTCCCGGTCTGAAGGGCGCTGTTCAGCCCGTCCATCTCCTCCAGCAGGCCGCTCATGGCATCATAAAGGCTGTCGCCGGCCTGCCGGAAGTCCTCCCCCAGGGGGGTGAACTCCGCAGGACCGTCCTCGGTGAGCGTATCCACCGCATCGCCAATGGTATCCAGCGCCCGGCGCAGCAGCCGCCCGATGACGGCGGAGGTGTCAGAGGCCTCCTCCAGTGTATCCAGGGCGTCTCCCAGCTGGCTGGACAGAGCGCCGGAGCGGCTCAGGGCCTGCTGGAGCTGAGACAGGGCATCATCCAGATCATCCCCCACTCCCCGCAGGGCGCGGAATGCCTGACGCAGCTCCTCCCGCGCCGCCAGAAGAGAGCTGACGGAGATGGAGCCGCTTCCCAAATCCAGAAAGCCTTGAAAGGCGTCCAGCGCGCGTTCCAGCCGGCTTACCGCCGTGGTCAGCCCGGAGGCGGACTGCCGCAGCTTCTCCACCGCGAGACGCAGGTCCCGCGCGGCCCGATCGCCGGTGTCCACCGCGCCGCCCAGAGAATCCAAAGCGTCCCCCAGCTGGCGGGACAGGCGCTCCAGCCGCCCGCCCACGTCGGACAGATCGTCCAGGGCGGGAGAAATTTTGTCCAGCGCGCCGGTGATGTCGGCGGTCAGGGTGTTGATGGTGCCGATGTTCTCGTCGGTAAAATCGGAAACCCGGTCCAGCAGCTCCTTGGTGCTGTCCTTGGCGCTGCCGGCGTAGTCTCCCATGGCGCTGAGCTGGGCGGAGACGCTGTCTCCGGTGCGCTCCGCGTCGTCCAGCGCGCGGTTAATCAGGTTTTCCAGGGTGTTCAGCTCCTGGCGCAGCTGCTCCAGCGTGTCCCGGCCAGGGTCCACAAGCACATAGGGCTCCGCCTGGCCCACAATGCCGCCCACGTCCTTCCGTCCGTAGACGGTGCCGCTGTTGGTACAGCCGGACAGATAGCCGTCCTGCCGCCCGGCGATGCCGCCGGTGTTGTACCCCACATGGGGGTAGCCCACCGTGCCGCGATTGACGCAGCTCTGCACCACGCCGCTGGAATAGCCCACGATGCCACCGGTATCAAAGCAGCCGTCCAGCAGGTGGTAGGTTTCGTCGTCCGCCGCGGCCTGCTCCTCCAGGATGGCAGCCGCATCCGCGTCCATCAGGTCCACATTGGTTTCCTTCCGGGTCAGATTCACTCCGGCGCTGCTTTCACATTTGAGCAGCAACCCCAAATTCCGGCCCGCAATGCCGCCGGTGATATTCTTGCCGCTGACAGAACCGGAGACGGAACAACCGGTAATCTCACCGGTGATGCTGTTGTATCCGGCGATGCCGCCCACGGTGGCATCCCCCTGAACCACGCCGTGAAAGGCACAGCTTTGCAGGGTTCCTGCGTTGTTGCCCACGATGCCTCCCACGGTGGAGCGGGTACCCCCGGGGGCCACCGTACCCTTGACGGTCAAGTCCCGTACCAGCCCGCCGGGCTGGATATAGCGGAACAACCCCAGGGTGGAACCGGCGGAGGTGAGACACAGCCCGGAGATGGTGTGTCCCTGGCCTAAAAAGGTGCCGCCGAAGGTGGGAATGGGGGTGAAATCCACCCCGCTCAGGTCCAGGTCGGCGGTGAGGGTAACAGTCTTGCCCTGGGACCAGGTGTCCAGAGCGCAGTTTTTCCCGAAACGCTGGAGGTCCGCTACGTTGGAGATGGTGACAGTGCTTTCCTCCGTGGCCCTGGCGGGCAGGACCAGCGAGGTCAGAATCCAGACCGCCAGAAGGATGGGGAACAGCCGGTCGACACGTTTACGCATGAGAATCCGCCCCCTTTCCCGCAGGGATTGCCGCTGGTTGGGGCGGCTCCTCCGGCCGGACAGCCCCCGTTGCCACCGCCGCATTGATGCTGCCATGGAGGATGCCGCTGAAATCGGCGTCCACCATGCCGGAGATGTATCCCCGGACGTGGCCGTCCACCAGCAGACTGCCGGTGTGGGTCTGGACGAGATGCCGGGTCTTCAGGGTAAAGGCAGTCTTTTCAATGATGGTGTCGCCCAGCAGCAGAATCTGGGGAAGGATACCCATCACCAGGAAGATGGAGATTAACGTGCCCCGGCCCAGACACACGCCGATGGAGGCGATGGAGGCTGTGGTGGACAGCAGGCCGATGGCCACGCCGGCGGAGGCCAAAATAGTGCCTGAGGTAATAATGGTGGGGAAAGCCTCATTCAGCGACTCGATAACCGCATCCTTGAGGGACATGGTCTGTTTCAGCTCCACATAGCGGTTGGCGATGACAATGGCGTAGTCAATATTTGCGCCCATCTGGATGGAGCTGACCACCAGATAGCTGAGGAAGAACAGGGGTTCCTTCTGTAAGTAAGGGAAGGAGAAGTTGATCCAGACACTGCCCTGGATGACCAGGATCAACAGCACCGGAAGCCCGGCGGATTTGAAGGTAAACACCAGCACCAGAATGACGAATACGATGGTCAAAATGCTGATGAGCATGTTGTCGTTGCCGAAGGAGGCGGACAGGTCAAAATCGCTGGTGGAGTTGCCCACCAGGAGGGAATTTTCCGGGTAGTAACGGCCCACAATTTCATGCAGAGTGTCCAGAAAAGTGAAGGTCTCCTCCCCCTCCTCGGGCAGGTTGAGCTGTAAGACCAGACGGCTGTAGTTCTCCCCCTTCAATTGCAGCTGGGCGTCGGTCAGCTGGACGTGGAGGTCCTCAATGGTCTCAGTCATGTCCGCGTCCAGAGAGATGTAGCCCTCGTCCATCATGTCATAGACATACAGGAACATATCAATCAAGGGTACGCCGTAGCTGTCCAGGCCGGAAACTACCTGTCCGTAGTCCTCCTGGTCCACGGCGTAGGCGGAGTAGAGCAGCCGGGCCACCTCAATATCCAGATCGGTCAGCTCGGCAAACTGCCGGGGTGTCAGCCGGTCTGTGAGGACATAGCCGTCCATGGCATCCACATTGGCCAGGCCCAGCACCGTGTCCGTCTCGGGCATACGATCCAGTTCCCGGAGCAGCCGGCCCTCCTGCTCATAGTCCCCCTTGGGCACGATAACCGCCAGGGTGTTCACCCGGCCAAAGGTTTCGTTCACCCGCTGCTGGGCAATCTGGGCGTCGCTCTGGCGGAAGGTGGTCAGCTCGGTCTGCCCGTAGGCGTAGGGGCAGCGGTTGGCGAACACAAAACCGCCAATCAGAAGCACCACAAACAGGGGCGGCATGACAAAACGGGTTTTCACCGCCAGCCGGCCCCAGGCGGTGATTTTGGGCACAAAATTCCGGTGGTGGGTGCGGTCGATCAAACTGCTGAAGCTGAGCAGCAGCCCGGGCATCAGGGTAAACACGGCCAGCAGGCTGAGCACAATGGACTTCATCAGCACCAGGCCCAAATCCTGACCAATCCCGAACTGCATGAAGCACATGGCCCCCAGGCCGGACAGGGTGGTCATGGAGGAGCCGGCAATCTCCGGAATGGCCTTGCTCAGGGCGGCCACCACCGCCTCCCGGGCCTCCAGCTGCTCCCGCTCCTCGGTGTACCGGTGGCAGAGGATGATGGCGTAGTCAATGGCCAGGGCCAGCTGGAGGACCACCGCCACCGAGTTGGAGACAAAGGATATTTCGCCAAAGATAAAGTTGGTGCCCTTGTTCATCAGTGCCGCCATGCCAAAGGTCATAAGTAGCACCGGGATCTCCATATAGGTGTGGGAGGTGAACAGCAGCACCACCAGGATGATGACCACGGCAATCACCATGACCACCTGCATCTCGGCGTTCAGACTTTCAGAGGCGGAGTCGCCGGTGTCGCCGGTGATATAGACGTCATACCCGTCCAGAAGGGCTTTGACACCATCCAATCCCTCCAGACTCACCGGGTCAGTGGCGGTCCCGTCGTAGGTGATGGAAAACAGGGCGGAGCCGTTGGTGTAGTGGTCCCTGGAACCGTTGAACTCCACCGATTTTACACCTTCCATCATCTCTATCTGCTCCGCCAAGCTCTCCGCCTGACGGTAGGAGATATTGTCCACCATAATGCGGCTGGTGCCAAAGGTGACAAACTCCGCCTCCATCACGGTCAACCCTTGCCGGGTCTCGGTGGTGTCAGACAAGTAGCTGGTCAGATCGTCGTTCACCGCCACCCAGCCGCTGGAAAAGACGCAGAAAATAGCTGCTCCGATGTACAACAGGTAAAAGGCTTTGCGTTTGTCCACAATAAAAGCCGCAATCCGTTCCATCGGGCTTTGCTTTTCCGAAACTTCTACTGTGTGCCTGCTCAACCTGAACGCTCCTTTCAAACTCTATGATAGACAATGATACTCTGTTTTTCTTGGAAATGCAAGTGGTCAACAGAAAGATAATGTTGTCACTTCCATCGTCCCCTTTTTACATTGAATTAGATGAAAAGAAGCCTTTGGAGATGGTATATGTCACTCGTGATTGTACTTGTGAGAAGCTGGTGCAGGATATACTTTCTTTAAGCGAACATGGAAGAGAAGCTGTTGTGGAGTATATAGAGTTACAGCGGTTGAAGGAAAGGCAGAAAAAGTGATGCTTTCTTTGGGGGGTTGGTTTGCGGCCCGTGCGGACAACCTTACGCTCAAAGGTGACTGAAAAGGGAGCGGGGGATGATGGTGATCTTCGCCACCGGGGCGGAGTGGGTCTGGAGCGCCGCCACCAAGGCGCGGCCGATTTCGTGGTAAGAGACAATCATCCGCTCGTGGTCGGAGAGGATTTTGTTCTTCTTCTGATACCCGGCAATGACCACCTCGATGCTCTCTTGGAGGTCCTCCCGGGTGGCGAGCCTCCGTCCCTGGCGTACGGCCCGCAGGGCGGCCTCGTTGACCATGTTGGCCAACTTCGCACCGGAGGCCCCGGAGGCGGCACAGGCGATGGTGTTAAAGTCCACATTCTCCGCCAGCTTCACCTTGGCGGCGTGAACCTTTAGGATGGCCTCGCGGCCCTGAAGGTCGGGAAGAAGCTGAGGATGGGGTTCATCTCCTTTGGCCTCACCTTGTCGAACACGCAGCCGCTCTCCCACAGGCGATCCACCAGGCTGGGGTCATGGAAGGTGATCTGGCGTACAGGCCAGGCTCCTCGGAGGTGTCAACGAAGTAGATGACGTCCTGCTCCACCTGGGCCACGGCTACCTTCAGCATGGTGAGGAAGGTGCCGTAGTCCACCTGCGTGATCTCTTGGCGCATCAGGCGGGGAAACAGCAGGGTATTCAGCAGGATCATGACCACTAAGACGATAAAGCAGTAGAGGATCAAAGGCTTTTGGGGCTTTTCGATTTTTTACATTTCTAATTTCTCCTTTCCGGGCCGTCTCATATAAGCATTATTTTACAAAAACAAATTGCAAAGTCAAAACTATTTCTTATTTCCGATAAACTGTGGGATATGATGAAGGAAAAAGGCTTTTCCACATACCAACTAAGGGAAAAGTGCGGTATCGACAGCAAGACCATCCGGCGCTTGCGGGCAAACGACAACATGGAAACCAAGACACTGAATAAATTGTGTACAGCCCTTGATTGCCGTCTGGAAGATATTGCCGAATATGTTCCAGATGAGGGGGAATCCAAGGGGGGAGACCTCCCCTCTTGGCACACGACTTTCGGAGAAAGTCTAGTGTGTTATACCTTTTGTCCCGGCTGGCGCGGGAAAGGGGCGGCGCGGTCTGGCGCAGTCACTTTCCCGCACCAGGAAATCAGGCAGTGGGATGGAGCGGCAGCAATCATCCCACTGCCTGATTTTGGGAGGGGCAAAAGGTATATACAGCCCCCGTCCCGCCGCAGCGACATCGCCAGCGGGCCGATAATCGGGCCTGCGAGCCACCCGTCTGGGCGCGAAGTAAAGCCACTTACTGGCCGCTTGTATCATTTGCCTTGGGCAGATTTTCAAAGAGCGAAACCAGCCCACGCCGGAGCTCTGCCAGCTTCTCCCGATCAATTTCATCGCCCACCGTATGTAAAATGGCATCGGTGACCTGATCTGGCGTGATGGAAGTCAATGGTGCTTCTTGGCCTTTTGACAACTCATCCATCATCCGCTCAACAACTTCTTTTGTCACGTTTTTGGCAGTTCCCAGGTCTGAACCGACATCATGTTTCATTTCTTTCAGCATATTCATAAACACAGTCTGGATTTTTGTTAGTTCTACTTGATGAGGTGGGACTTTGGACAAATTGACAGCTTGTGCCACCTCTCGTTGCCCTGCACCCACCAGCAATTCGCTCATAGACGCAAAGATTTGGTTCTGCACAGCTGCTCCAGCGGCAAAGGTATCGTTCAGATATTGTGCAATCATAGCAGTCAGCGTGGCAAATCGTGGATGTTCCAGCAAGCGGTTGACCACATCTGTATCGACCCTCTGCGTGTAAAGGTTCCGTACCGACTGTGCTGAGAGGCCCAACTCACTTACGTCATAGTTTTTGCGCTCGGGGATACTGGTCAGACCCAGCAGAAAGTCAGTGGAGACGCTGAACTCTCGTGCCAGCGCCACCAGCACATCACTGTTGATCTTCTGCGTCTGGCCCTTCTCTATGCGGCCCAGTGTAGTGGCGTTGATGCCGATTTTAGCCGCTAACTCATCCAGGGTCATATCCTCACGTTCACGAAGCCCGGTAATGCGGCATCCCGTGGTATCCGATAACATATTTGCCATATATCCACCCCTTTCTGCTTATCTTACCATATATTCGCTCGATTGAATGTCGAATATTGTAAAATAACATCATAATTTGGGGTCAGCCAGGAAACTGCATTTTTGCAGGATTTCCTGGCTGATTTGTTTTTTCGGGCATTTATGCAGGAATTAAAGGCTATAGACGATTTTCCGGTATATTGAAATACGCAAAAACATTTGTCAAATCAACTTAGGAGGTATCAAATCATTGCGTATTCCAATCAGCGAAATCAAAATCAACCCCGGACGGCGGGAGGCCGACCCAACCCACATCGACGAGTTATCTAAAAGCATAGCCGACGTGGGCCTGCTCAATCCAATCACAGTTGACAGCAGCCACACCCTGATTGCCGGGCTACACCGGCTGGAAGCGGCGAAGCTGCTGGATTGGGCTGAAATCGAATGTACTGTATGCAGTATTGACAGCATCCGGGCGGAACTGGCGGAGATCGACGAGAATGTGATCCGCAGAAGTCTGACCAACACAGAAGTGAGCAGTCTGCTTGCCCGCCGGAAGAAACTCTATGAAACTCTGCATCCAGAGACGATTGCCCGGAACCGTCCCGGCCATGTGAGCAATCACCAACGTTCGAGCGACAATGTGTCGTGCGAACCCAAAGTGAAATCTTTTGTGGAAGATACCGCTGAAAAGCTGGGTGTTTCGACCAGGACTGTTGAGCGTCACCTGTATCTGGCCGAACATCTGACACCGAAAGCCAGTGAGATTCTCAAAAAAATGGATAAACAGCCTCCCCGGAGTGAGCTGATGAAGCTGGCCCGCTTGGAGCCGGACCGTCAGGCTGAGTGCGCCGCGCAGTTCCTGTCCAGCGAGATCAAATCGGTGAACACATATTTGAAGCAGGGAGAACCGGAAACCGCCGGGACTGATACTCCCTCATCCTTTGACAGCTTTATGGAAAGTTCAAGTCTGATTCTTAATGAATTTGAGCGGCTTTCCTCGCTTTTAGCGGCCAGTCCTGACTTTACTGACGAACAGACGGAAACCGCCCGAATTCAAGCCAATAAGCTGCGTGAAGCGGCGGATAGGCTTACGGCACAGCTTGAGGGTAGGCGGTGAGCGCGATGCAGAAGCCGCAGTATGCCATTCTCCGCTTTGCCAAGTACAAGGGACCGGAAATCGGGCAAATTGAGGCCCATAACGAGCGAAAAAAGGAGAAATACGCCAGTAATCCCGATGTGGATGTTAGTCGCAGTCATCTCAATTACCATCTTGTCCAGCCAGAGCGGAAATACCGTGCCGAGGCTGAGAAACAGATTGCCGAGGCCGGATGCCGTACTCGAAAGGACAGCGTTCGGGTGGTCGAGGCCCTGGTGACGGCCAGCCCAGAGTTTTTCAAAGGGAAGAAAAGGGCTGAAATTCGGACATTCTTTGAAGAAGCGGTTCGTTTTATTACGAAACATCAGGATAAAAGTACGATTATCTCCGCCGTGGTTCATATGGACGAGAAAACGCCTCATATGCACCTATCCTTTGTCCCGCTGACACCGGACAAGCGGTTGAGTGCCAAGGATATTGTCGGAAACAAGAAGAAACTGACATGGTGGCAGGATAGTTTTTGGAAACACATGGTCAGGAAGTATCCTGATCTGGAGCGGGGCGAAAGTGCCAGCGAAACTGGCAGGACACACATTCCGCCCCGTCTGTTCAAGGAGGCGGCACATCTCAACCGCCAGCGGGATATGCTGATGAAGTTGCTGGGGGAGGTCAATCCTCTCAACGCCAAGAAGAAAAGTGCTGAGATTGAGGCCCTGCTGGAGCAGTACATCCCCGGCGTAGAGCGGATGCAGACGCAGATGCGGAAGTATGATGCCGCCTATAAAGCGCTCCAGGCTGAGAACACTGGATTGAAAAAGCAAGTCAATTCCAGCAAGGAGAGCATCAAACGCCAGTTGGAGGTGTCGCAGCAGCTTCAAGAACTGGAGGAACTGCGCCGGACAGTGGATCATATCCCACCGGAAATCCTACAAGCGTACCAAAGCGAGCATCATACAAAACAATTTGAGAGGTAATTGAATGATAATTGATTTTGACGAATATTTCAAGAGCTATGTGTATGAACCTATTGACCTTTGTGCCTGCTATGAGCCTATGGTTTTCCCTCCTGCTGGTCTTTGGGACGAGCCCCAGAATCCATTCTGTGACATTGTTGAACGGAAAATCGGAAATACTTGGTACATCGTCAAAACAGAGTGTGATGGAAATGAGACGCTGGCCAACAAGGTCAAGCGCCTCATTTTTTCAGAGAACGGGTCGATTTCCTAATGACAAATGCAAAAAGTTATGTTAATATCGATCCATGCACTACGGTACTGTCAGCTGACCCACATAAGAAAGGAGAAAATGACGTGGATCAGCAGAAAATCACGATTTTGTACTGTCGTTTAAGTAATGAGGATGCCCTTGACGGCGAGTCAAATTCGATTGCAAATCAAAGGTCCATTTTAACCAAATATGCAGCAGAACGAGGCTTTACTAACATCCGTGTGTTGGTTGATGACGGCTATACCGGGACGAACTTCAACCGGCCTGGGGTCCAGGAAGGACTTTCTCTGGTGGAGCAGGGCTTAGTAGGCACTTGGATCGTCAAGGATGATTGTGAAATAATAAGACTAAACGGGAAACCCCTTGCAGGACAAGGCTTAGATCGTTTTTAATCAAATACGCGCTGTTTTTTGATAAAGCCCTTGCAGTTCAATTGCAGGGGCTTTTATTTTTTGCTTAATTATCCTACCTGAACGCTACACTCTACATAACACACATGCGAATGGGCTGTTATGACTACATTTTGGGAGGTACAGCATGAATATCATTATAACAAAAAAACAGGAAAACAAATCCACCATTGATAAACTGACAGAGGAAGTATACGATGCCGCCCGCAAGAGCATGGAGGCCCTGTGGAGCGCGTTCCTGGAGGTGGGTGAACTGGATATGGTGCGGGCCACGGAGAAGGCCTTGCGGCTCCTGGTGAGCCACGGCGACTGCACTGGGGCCATGAAGGTGCTGGAGGGCGTCTACGCCCTGGTGGAGATCGCGCCGTTGGAGGATTTCACCGACTGCCAGCAATACCCTGCCCTGGCGCAGATGTTCATGGAGGAGTTTCTGGCGGAGAGTGAGGACTTCATCTTTGACGCTGGTATGGAGGACGTACTGGCGCTTCTCATGGACGAGAGGCCGTAACGCTCCCAGG
>OFGO01001545.1_pt1 | contig 16391 bp, 14 predicted proteins | sample 1521761 | NCBI WGS metagenome assembly OFGO01 (sample SAMEA3504128, study PRJEB24116) | mouse gut metagenome | biome: mouse gut; feature: mouse-associated habitat; material: faeces | place: Denmark | collected 2011
GGTGATCTTGGTCACGCGGTCCTCGGGGCCGGTATCGGTGCCGGCGTACTCGGGCTCGCCGCGGTTAAAGCCGGTGACAGCCTGGTCCTCGCGGATCTCAACCTCGAAGGCGTCCATAACGGTCTTGGCGGCGTGGGTGTCGACATCGTCGGCCCACTGCACCAGGCACCAATCATCCTTCTTCATGCCGGCGATGTAGGGGGCGTCCTCAACGTCCACCCGCTTGGTGATGTTGCCGCCGTTCTTAGCGTCATAAACCACCAGGGTGATGGTTTCGCTGGACTCGTTGTAGTCCACGGTGGCCTGGGCCAGCCAGGTGTCCGTCGTCGGCCACGGGGAGGCGGGGACCAGCGACGAGATGCTGAAAAAGGGCTTTGTAGAGCTCCAGACCTACGCGGCGCGGATTTTCCTCCCCCTGGCCGAGCTGGTGGACCTGGAAAAGGAGCGGGCGCGGGTGGAGAAGGAGCTGAAAAAGAACGCTGCCGAGCTGGACAAGCTCACCGTGAAGCTGTCCAACCCTGGTTTTGTGGGCAAGGCCCCCCAGCACGTGGTAGAGGCCGAGCGGGAGCGGGCCGCTAAGCTGGAGGTGCTGGTGGGGAAGCTGCAAAGCCAGCTGGACGCCATGTAAATTTTCCCATTTTCCATTGCCCCTTCGGCAAAAAATGACCCATCCAATGGGATATAATGAGTGCGATACGGGATATTTCCCGTACCGCGCTCATTTTTTTGCAAGGAAGGGACAAGCCATGCCCATCACCGTGACCAGCCGGGACAGCGAGCTGACCATTGCCCTGTCCGGCGAGATCGACCACCACGCCGCCCGGGAGCTGATGGCCCAGCTGGACCAGACCGTCGCCGAGCGCCTGCCCGCCCATCTGGTGCTGGATCTGTCCGGCGTCACCTTCATGGACAGCTCGGGCATTGCCGTGCTGCTGCGGGCCAGGCGGCAGCTGGGGCACAACGGCGGCGTCCTGCGGGTGGCCAATATCCCCGCCCAGGCCCGGCGTGTGCTGGACGCCGCCGGCATCGGGCGGCTCATTTCCTTAGAATAAGGAGGGCTACATAGGATGAAAGCCATGGATCAGGCGAGCATCACTTTCACCTCCCGCTCCGCCAACGAGGGCTTTGCCCGGGCGTGCGCGGCCTGCTTCGCCGCCCAGCTGGACCCCACCCTGGACGAGGTGGCGGACATCAAAACCGCCGTCAGCGAGGCGGTGACCAACGCCATTGTTCACGCCTACCCTGACTGCCTGGGGAAAATCACCCTGCGCCTGCGGCTGTTTGAGGGGGGTGTGCTGGAGTTCCAGGTAAGGGATTCCGGGGTGGGCATACCCGATGTGGACCAGGCCCGTACCCCCCTGTTTACCACCGGGGGAGAGGAGCGTTCCGGCATGGGCTTCACCATCATGGAGAGCTTTATGGACGGTCTGAAGGTGCGATCCCAACCGGGGAAGGGCACTGTGGTAACCATGCGCAAGCGCATCGCCCGCCGGGCGGGCGTCTCAAAATGAGAGGGCTGGACGCGCCCGCCCTGCTGGAAGCCGCCAAGGCCGGCGACAACGATGCCTGTGAGCGCCTGCTCATCGACAACAGCGGCCTGATCTGGTCGGTGGCCCGGCGGTACTACGGGCGCGGCGTAGACCCGGAGGATTTGTATCAGCTGGGCTGCCTGGGGTTTCTGAAGGCTATCCGGGGGTTCGATACGGAGTATGGCACCCAGTTTTCCACTTACGCCGTGCCCAAAATTGCCGGGGAGATCAGGCGGTTCCTCCGGGACGACGGGGCGGTGAAGGTGAGCCGGGGCACCAAGGAACGGGCCATGGCCCTGCGCCAGCGGCGGCTGGAGCTTACCCAGCGGCTGGGCCGGGAACCCACGGTGGGGGAGCTGGCCCAGGCCACCGGGCTGGAGCCGGAGGACATCGCCGCCGCCGACACAGCCATGCTGTCGGTGGCCTCCCTCCAGGGGGAGAGCGGGGAGGACGGTTTTTCCCTGGAGACGGTGCTGGGGGACGGTGGCATTGAGGACGACCTGCTGGAAAAGCTGGCCCTGCGCCACGCCATCGACGCTTTGCCGGAGCGGGAGCGGATGGTGATTTTGCTGCGGTTTTATAAGAATCTCACCCAGGACCGGGTGTCCAAGGTGCTGGGGGTGAGCCAGGTGCAGGTTTCCCGGATCGAGCGCCGGGCGGTGGCGCATTTGAGGGAAGCACTGACAGAATAAGGCCCGGACGGAATTTTGGGTTCCGCCCGGGCTGCTTTTCGCGCAAAGCAATCCTTTTATTTTCTTTGAATTAAGAATTTTTGTAATGCGAGAGATTTTCCTGTCTCCGTCACAAATTCATCCAAGCTTTCTTTTTTGTACTCGAATTTTTCTACCAGCTTCATGCTTCCGGCATTTCTGATATCCGCCTCATACACATACCAGTCTTTATGGTAATGCTCATCAACAAATTCCAATACGCCGGCGAGGGCTTCATAGGCATACCCTTTTTGCTGGGCCGGTTTTTTGACCCAAATTCCAAGTTCGGGATACTGTTCTCCCAAGCCGTGGACCTCGACCCCACCTATAAAATCGCCATTTAGGGTCAGAATCGACAAGAAAACCATTTCCTCCTGCTCCATGCAATGGATGAAACCCTGCAATACCTCTTTGGCCGCTGACATGGATTCAAACGGGTCGGGATATTGATATTTTGTGATCTCCTCGTCAAACCCCAGATAATAGTCCTCTAAATATTTCATCTCAAACGGTACGATCCGAAGCCTGCCTGTCTCAATCATAATATCCAATATCATTTCCTTGCTTACGGCTTAAAGCTGTCCTTCAGGCTCACCGAGCGGTTGAACACCAGATGGCCCGGCCTGGAATCCCTGCTGTCCGCGCAGAAGTACCCCTGGCGCAGGAACTGGAATCGCTCCGACGGCTGGGCGTGGGCCAGCCCCGCCTCCACCTTGCACCCGGTGAGCACCTCCAGGGAGCCGGGGTTCAGGCACTCCAAAAAGTCCTTGCCCGCCGCGTCCGGCTCCGGGTCGGAGAACAGGTTGTCATACAGCCGCACCTCCGCGTCCACGGCGGTGGAAGCGTCCACCCAGTGGATGGTGGCCCCCTTCACTTTGCGCCCGTCGGCGGGGTTGCCGCCCCGGCTGTCCGGGTCGTACTCGGCGGCGATCTCGGTGATGTTTCCGTTTTCGTCGGTCTCGTAGCCCACGCACTTGATAAGGTAGGCCCCCTTCAGGCGGCACTCGGGACCCTGGGGGTAGAGCCGCTTGTACTTGGGTACGGGCTGGGACAGGAAGTCCTCCCCCTCGATCCACAGCTCCCGGGAGAAGGTGACGGTGTGGGTTCCCTCCTCGGGATGGAGGGGGTTGTTCTCCACCTCGAAGGTCTCGCTCTGCCCGGCGGGGTAGTTGGTGATGACCAGCTTCACCGGCCGCAGCACCGCCATGACCCTCCGGGCGGTCTCGTTCAGGTCCTCCCGGAGGCAGTACTCCAAAAAGGCGTATTCAATGGTATTGTCCGATTTGGTCACCCCCACCCGGTCGCAGAAATTGCGGATGGATTTGGGGGTATACCCCCGCCGCCGCAGGCCGCACAGGGTGGGCATGCGGGGATCGTCCCAGCCGGACACCCGGCCCTCCTCCACCAGCTGGCGCAGCTTGCGCTTGGACATGACGGTGTGGTCGATGCCCAGCCGGGCAAACTCGATCTGCCGGGGCTTGTGGTAGGGAATGGATACGTTGTTGGCCACCCAGTCGTACAGGGGCCGGTGGTTTTCAAACTCCAGCGAGCAAAGGGAGTGGGTGATGCCCTCCAGCGCGTCCTCGATGGGGTGGGCGAAGTCGTACATGGGGTAGATGCACCACTTGTCCCCCTGCCGGTGATGGTGGGCGTGGTTGATGCGGTAGATCACCGGGTCGCGCATATTGAAATTGCCGCTGGCCAGGTCGATCTTGGCCCGCAGGGTATACTTCCCGTTGGGGAACTCCCCGTTCTTCATCCGCTCAAACAGTTCCAGCGACTCCTCCATGGGCCGGTCCCGCCAGGGGGAGGTGGCGGGTACGCCGATGGAACCCCGGTGCTCTTTGAACTCCTCCGGGGACAGCTCGCACACATAGGCCAGCCCCTTGCGGATAAGCTCCACCGCGTACTCGTACATCTGGGGAAAATAGTCGGAGGCGTAGAAGAACCGGTCGCCCCAGTCGAAGCCCAGCCAGTGGATGTCCTCCTGGATGGCCTCCACGTACTCCACGTCCTCCTTGGAGGGGTTGGTGTCGTCCATGCGGAGATTGCACATGCCGCCGTACTTCTCGGCGGTGCCAAAGTCGATGGTCAGCGCCTTGCAGTGGCCGATGTGCAGGTAGCCGTTGGGTTCGGGGGGGAAGCGGGTGTGGACAGTCATGCCCTGGTACTGCCCGCCCTGAGCGATGTCCTCGTCGATAAAGTCGTGGATAAAGTTCTGGCTCATGGAAACGTTCAGCTCTTCTGCCATGCCTGTCACTCCTTGGTAAAATTAGAATTGGGTCCCGGGCGCAGGCCCGGAACCCAATTATTATATACGCTGGCGCGGGGAAAAGCAAGCTATTCTTCCGCCTGCGGCGGTTCTGACAGCTCCGCGCCGTTCATAGCGGACCGCGCGCTTCCGGCGTAATCCTCGCACGCCGGATGGAGCGCCTCCGGCCATTCATAACCCATCTCGGTCAACTCCTGGTCGGTGTAAAGCGGGAGGGAGGGGGCCGTTTCCCCCGGTTCTGTCCCGTCCTCCGTGCGATATAGGCTCTGGGGCAGCAGGTGGCGGTAGCCCTCCGGCGTGCTCACAATGAGCCAGTCGCCGGCCACATACTCCACTTCGATCCCGCACTGCTGGCACAGGTACTCCATGGCCAGCAGCACACCCCGCGCTTCCACCGGCTCCCCGGAAAGGGCGGCCAGCGCGTCATTGCTGCCATATGGGTCGATCCCGCCATGGGCGCCGCGGACGATGGCGGCCAGCTCCTCCAACGTATAGGCTTCCCCCGCGGGGGGGGCCGCCTCCAGGGCCGCGGCGGCGGCGGTTTCCAGCTCCTGGGCATATTGCCTTTCATCTTCCATTTCATCCGCGACAAAGGGAGGGAGCTTCACCTCAATGATGCGCCGCGTCCCCGCCTCCGGGTAGAGGGAAATTGACATCGGCCAATAGTTCCAATCGTGGTGGGCGGCCAGCTCCGGGGCGTTCATACAGGCCAGGTATAGAAGCTGCTTGACCAACTCCTTATCGCCGGAGAAATAGGAGGCCAGGAAGGCGGCGGAACCCTCCTGCCCGGCGACCAGCCGCTTCAGCTCCTGCCGCACCCCGGCAAGGCCGGTGACCTCCCGTAAGGAGTCCACCTCCTGGGCGGTGCGGGAGTAGGTGATGCGCAGCTCCACCTCATAATAGGTGAGGATCGGGGTGAGGTCATAGGTGAAGCCGTGAATGGAGAAGGCCCCCAGGGGGTCCTCATACATCACCTCGTCCCTGGCGTTGGCCAGGTCGGCCTCCACGTCCCCGGTATAGTTGTAAAGGCGGATGGTGCCCCCCCGGCGGTGCTCGTTGACAAAGTAGAGCATGGCGCTGACCAGCCCCTGGTAGGTCTCCGCCCGGAGGACGGACTCGTCCTCGGTGACGGCATAGTCCACGTGGGTGGTGATGGTCTCATGCCCCCGCTCCAGCATGGCGGCGCAGCCGGGGAGGGGCAGCAGGGCCAGGGATAAAACCAGGGATAGAACTCGTTTTTTTAACATAGGCGCCTCCTTGCTGCGCTCCGCTCCATGCTCCGTTGCCGGCCGCTTCTCCGCGCTTCTTATAAATCATCCTTCTTATAATCCCGGAAGCCCTCGCCCAGCACCTCATGGGCGTCGCATACGATGAGAAAGGCGGTGGGGTCCAGCCCCTTTACGGCGGCCTTGATGGCGGCGATCTCCCGCTGCTTGAAGGCGCACATGAGCACGTTTTTCTCCGCCCCGGTGTACGCGCCCTGGCCGTGGAGGATGGTAACCCCCCGGTCCATCTGGTTTACCAGCATATCGGAGATCTCTTTATTCTTGTCGCTGATGATATAAGCTACCTTGGCGTTGTCCATGCCGTAGAGCACCCCGTCCATGACGATAGACGCGATATACAGGGCCACCAGCCCGTACAGGGCGGCCTTGAGGGTGCCGAACACCGCCGCCACCGCCAGGATTACCGCCAGGTCGATGCCCATCAGCAGCTTGCCCATGGGAAGCCACGCCAGCTTCAGCTTGAGAAGCCGGGCCAGCAGGTCGGTGCCCCCGGTGGTGGCCCCCTGCTGGAACACCAGCCCCAGGGACAGGCCCATGAGCACCCCGCCGAAGATGCACGCCAGCATGGGGTCCATGGGCTGCCAGTCATACAGGGGGGTGAGCACGTCGATAAACACGGAGGAGATGAACATGGCGTACAGCGAGGATACCAGCAGCCGCCCGCCGATGAGCTTCCAGCCCAGGATGAACAGGGGGACGTTGAGCACGATGACGGTGACGCCCACGGGGAAGGCGGGGATCAGATAGTTGACGATCTGGCCCACGCCGGTGACGCCGCCAAAGGCGATGCTGTTGGGGGCGTAGCACCAAACAAAGCCCAGGGAGTAGCAGGCGGAGCCCAGGGTAATCATCACGAAGGGGAACAGGTTTTTTTTCATGCTTGCCATATGGCGGCCTTCTTTCTTGCAATGGGGCGCCGCAGGGCGCGGCGGCTCCGCGCTTAGAGCAGGGTCATCTGCTCTTCCCCGCGGTCCTCTTCTTTGAGCAGCGCCCCGGCGGCGGGCAGGGACCGGGCCCGGTAGCGCCCGGGGTTGACGATATGGGTGGCGCCCAGGGGGAGGGCCCACTCCAGCTTATGCTTGGCCTTCACCGCCATGACGCCCACGCCCTGGGTGTTCCGGGTGGCCTTGGGGGTGAGGGAGGCGGTGTGGAACACCACGCACCGGCCGTCGCTGGCCCCCACCGCCATCTCCTGGTCCTCGGTGAGCAGCAGGGCGGACACCAGCGGGAACTTGTCGCAGTAGGCCCCGGTGAGCTTGCGCCGCCGGGTCTGGGTCTGGTAGGCGGACAGCTCCACCCGGGCGGCCTTGCCGTTGTCGAAGAAGAACAGCACGTGGGCGGAGTAGTCCCCCGGCGCGCAGGCCCAGACGAATTTTTCGTCCGCCTCCATGCCCAGCTTGGTGGGCAGGTAATCCCCCAGCACGCTGGCCTTGGCGTCGTCGAAGTCGCTGAGCCGGGTCTTGTAGCACTGCTGCTTGTCGGTGAACACCAGCAGCTCATCGGCGTTGGTCCCCTCCCACTGGAGGTACGGCCCGTCCCCCTCCTTGTACTTCTGCTCCCCGCTCATCCGCAGGGACTGGGGGGTGATCTTTTTGAAGTACCCCTCCCGGGAGATGAACACGTTCACCGGGTAGGCGGGGATCTCCTCGATGGCTGCGGCGGCCTGGGCCTCGGCCGCCTGCTGGTGCTCATAAACGATCACGGTGCGCCGGGGGGCGGCGTACTTCTTTTTCACGTTTTGCAGCTCGTCGGTGATGATTTTTTTGATCCGGGCGGGGGAGCCGATGATGTCCCGCAGGTCGGCGATCTCGTCTTCCAGGGCGGCGGTCTCCTCGGTGCGCTTGAGGATATATTCCTTGTTGATGTTGCGAAGCCGGATGTCCGCCACGTATTCCGCCTGAACCTGGTCAATGCCGAAGCCGATAATCAGGTTGGGCACCACCTCGGCCTCCTCCTCCGTTTCCCGGATGATGCGGATGGCCTTGTCAATGTCCAGTAAAATGCGCTTAAGGCCCTTGAGCAGGTGGAGTTTTTCCTCCTTTTTTTTGCAGATGTGGTAGGTGCGCCGGCGCACCCCGTCCATCCGCCAGGCCGTCCACTCCTCCAAGATTTGCCCAACCCCCATCACCCGGGGCATTCCGGCGATGAGGATGTTAAAGTTGCAGGAGAAGGTGTCCTGGAGGGGGGTCATCTGGAACAGCCGGGCCATCAGCTTATCCGGGTCTGTTCCCCGCTTCAGGTCGATGGCCAGCTTCATGCCGTTCAGGTCGGTTTCGTCCCGCATGTCGGAGATTTCTTTGACCTTGCCCGCCTTTACCAGCTCGGCAACCTTGTCCAGAATGGCCTCCACGGTGGTGGAATAGGGGATTTCATAGACCTCGATGAGGTTATCCGCCTTGATATACCGCCATTTGGCCCGCAGCTTGAGGGAACCCCGGCCGGTGCGGTAGATCTCGCTGAGCGCCGCGCCGTCGTACAGCAGCTCCCCCCCGGTGGAGAAGTCCGGGGCCTTCAAAATGCCCAACAGATCCACGCCGGGATCCTTCATATAGGCGATGGCGGCATCGCACACCTCCTCCAGGTTGAACCCGCACAGGTTGGAGGCCATGCCCACGGCGATGCCCTGGTTGGCGCTCACCAGTACGTTGGGGAAGGTGGTGGGCAGCAGGGTGGGCTCCATCAGCTTGCCGTCATAGTTGGGCTGGAAGTCCACCGCGTCCTGGTCGATGTCCCGGAACAGTTCCTGGCAGATGGGGTCCAGGCGCACCTCGGTGTACCGGGAGGCGGCCCAGGCCATGTCCCGGGAGTACACCTTGCCGAAATTGCCCTTGGAGTCCACCAGGGGATGGAGCAGGGCCCCGTACCCCCGGCTGAGGCGCACCATGGTGTCGTAGATGGCCGCGTCTCCATGGGGGTTGAGCTTCATGGTGGCCCCCACCACGTTGGCGGACTTGGTGCGGGGCTTGGTGAGCAAACCCATGTCGTACATGGTGTACAGCAGCTTTCGGTGGGAGGGCTTAAAGCCGTCGATCTCCGGAATGGCCCGGGAGACAATCACCGACATGGCATAGGGCATATAGTTCAGCTCCAGCGTCTGGGTGATGGGCTGCTCCAACACCTGGGCCCGAAGGCCCAGGACGTTGGGGTTGTTCACTTTTTTGGGTCCCTGCTGTTCGGGGGTCTTCTTCTTAGCCAATGGGATCAGTCCTTAATTTCAAGTTTGCGCTTCAGTCCTCCAAAACGCTCTGGAGCAGTTGCTGGGCGGTGACACCGGGGACGGGGATGACGCCTGTCTCAAACAGGGTGTCGTCCAGGATGTTATAATTCTTGTCCGCGGCAATCATACGGTAAGAGGCGCCTCTATTGGTCTCCCAGATATCCTTATCCAAAACATCGTTGCGGGCCCACCAGTTGTAGCCTTCCAGGTAGTTTTCATACGCCTCCTCCCAGGAGGAGAAGTTCTCACACAGCAGCGTGGCGGCGGGCTCCAGCAGGGCCAGGGCCTCAGGATAGGTAATATACCCCGCCACATAGCCCCACTGCACCAGGCTGGACATCCGGAACAGGTCCCAGCATAGGATACCCCGGTCGCCCCACTTCTCACCAAGCTGCTTGGTATAGGGGAACATATAGGAGTCCACGCCGTCGCTGTTGAGATACTGGCCGTACTCCGCGGAGGTAAGGGTTTTGATATAGGCCACGTCTTCCAGGAAATCTTCGTTGTGGCCGTGGAGCGTCATGTAACAGACGGTCGCAATCAGCTCCTCCCGGCTGCTGATGTCCCATCCGTAGCTGAGCATATCCCGGCAGCGCACGGAGGGAAGCACCTCCTTGCCGCCGAACCCGCCGTTGGGACTGTACGCGGCGACGGTGGAACCGCGGTAATAGGCGAACCAGCGGTGGGAGCCCTCGTTCATCCCCTGCTGTATGGCCCCCATCGGCATCGCCCACCGCTCCAGATTGCTCTCGCCCACCGCGGATTTGTCCTCTGTGATGCTCACGGTGCTGGCCGCGCCGTCCCAGTCCACCTTCTGGCCGAAGAACTCCGCCACGTACCGGGCGGGGATGAGGGTCCGACCGTTGGTGATATACGGGGCCACGTCCATCTCCACGGGCTCTCCGTTGACGTAAGCAGTCTTGCTGTCCACCGTCATCACAATGGTGACCCCGGCGCGCTCCAGAGTCACCTGCTTGGTGGTCTGGTCCCAGCCCACGTCGGCGCCCAGCGCCTCCGACACCGCGCGGATGGGGACCATGGTGCGCCCGTCCTTGATCTCCGGCGACACACCATCGGGAATTATCAGCATACGTCCATCCACATTGATTGTGATTCGGGACGCTCTCGACGGGGATGCCGCCAGCGCAGGGACCGTAAGGGACGCGGCCATCACCATGGATAACAACAGGGCAAGCAGTTTTTTCATGACAGGTTCCTCCTTCATCTTATGTGGGTTTGTATGTTCGCGCCGCGCCCGCGGCGGGGAATATGGTATTGTCGCGCTGCTCACAACGGCTCCGCGCTTCTATGAAATGTCGGCCAAATCGAGGTATTTATACCCCTCGTCCGCGATGTGGTCCTTGCGGGCCTGGAGGTCATTGCCCAGGAACATCTCAAACACCTGGGCGGTGCGCTCCACATCCTCAGGAATCACCTTGATGAGCCTTCTCGTCTCCGGAGACATGGTGGTCAGCCACATCATGTCCGGCTCGTTCTCACCCAGGCCCTTGGAGCGCTGCACGTCGAACTTCTTTCCCTCCAGAGAGGCGGCAATCTCGTTACGCTCCCGATCGGAGTAGGCAAACCATGTCTTCTCCTTGCAGGTAATTTCGTACAGGGGGGACTCGGCGATATACACATACCCCTCCTGAATCAAGGTGGGGGTCAGCCGGTAGAGCATGGCCAGCACCAGCGTGCGAATCTGAAAGCCGTCCTCGTCGCCATCGGTACAGATGACGATTTTGTTCCAGCGCAGGCTGTCCAGGTCAAAGGCGTTCAGGTCCTTCACGTGCTTGTCCTTGACCTCCACCCCGCAGCCCATCACTTTCAGCAGGTCGGTGATGATTTCACTTTTGAAGATGCGGGCGTAGTCCGCCTTCAGGCAGTTGAGAATTTTGCCCCGGATGGGCATAATGGCCTGAAATTCGCTGTCCCGGGCCAGCTTTACGCTGCCCAGGGCGGAGTCGCCCTCCACAATGTACAGTTCCCGCTTGTCCACGTCACGGGTTCTGCAATCTACAAACTTGGCCACCCGGTTGGAGATGTCCACCGAGCCGGACAGCTTTTTTTTGATCCCCAGACGGGTCTTCTCCGCCGTCTCCCGGGAGCGCTTGTTCACCAGCACCTGTCCGGCGATCTTCTCCGCGTCCATGGGATTTTCGATGAAGTAGACCTCTAACTGGGCCCGAAGAAACTCCGTCATGGCCTCCTGGACAAAGCGGTTGGTGATGGACTTTTTCGTCTGATTCTCATAGCTGGTCTGGGTGGAGAAGTTGCTGCTCACCAGCACCAGGCAGTCCTGGATGTCCGCCCAGGTCACCTTGGCCTCGTTCTTCTGATACTTGCCGTTCTGCTTCAGCCAGCCGTCAATGGCCGACACAAAGGCCAGGCGCATGGCCTTTTCCGGCGAGCCGCCGTGCTCCAGCCAGGACGAGTTGTGGTAGTGCTCAATCAGCTGCACCCGGTTGGAGAAGCAGAAGGAAACGGACAGCTTCACCTTGTACTCGCCCTTGTCCGCCCGGTCCCGCCCCCGGCGCTCCGCCTGCCAGAACACGGGGGCGGTGAGAGAGTCCTCCCCGGCCAGTTCGGATACGTAGTCAACGAGGCCGTTCTCATAACAGAAATCAGTGGTCTCAAACTTTCCTCCCGTCTGACTGCGGAAGCGGAACGTCACCCCTGCGTTCACCACCGCCTGGCGCTTCATCACGTCAGTGTAGTAGTCCACGGGTATGTCGATGTCGGTGAACACGTCCAGGTCGGGCTTCCAGTGGAATTTGGAACCGGTCTTTTTTCGGTCGGCGGGCTCCTTCTTCATCTCCCCCACAATCTCGCCCTTCTCAAAGTGGAGGGTGTATTTGAAGCCGTCCCGGTAAATCACCGCATTGAAGTATTCGCTGGCGTACTGGGTGGCGCAGGAGCCCAGACCGTTGAGACCCAGAGAGTACTCATAATTGTCCCCGTCGCCGTCCTTGTACTTACCCCCGGCGTACAGCTCGCAGAACACCAGCTCCCAGTTGTAGCGGCCCTCCGCCTCGTTCCAGTCCACCGGGCAGCCCCGGCCAAAGTCCTCCACCTCGATGGATTTGTCCTCGTACCGGGTAACGGTGATCAAATCACCGTGGCCCTCCCGGGCCTCGTCGATGGCGTTGGAGAGGATTTCAAACACTGCGTGCTCGCAGCCCTCCAGCCCGTCGGAGCCGAAGATGACGCCGGGGCGCTTGCGCACCCGGTCCGCCCCCTTCAGAGAGGAGATGGAGTCGTTGCCATATTGCTGTTTTGGTGTGGATTTCGCCATATCTGCACCTGCCTAATCCTGTTATCGCCGCGAAAAACCGCGGAAAAGCTGAAGCCGCGCTCTGCACAGCACATTTTAACCCTAATAATATAGTATACCGCAAAAGGTGTGGGGCCGTCAAGGGTTGGAACAGCCACAATATGGAACAGGAGCCCCGGCTCCACCGGCGCTCCTGTTCCGTTTGCTTCATGCCGTTTACGTCCGCGCCGCGCCCGTTCTCCGGGCGGCCTGGGCCACCGCTTTCGCCACCGCGGGGCACACCCGCTCGTCAAAGGCGGCGGGGATGATATAGTCCGGGGACAGCTCCTCCGGCCCCACCAGCTCCGCCAGCGCTTTTACGGCGGCCTGCTTCATCTCCTCGTTGATATCCGACGCCCGTACGTCAAACGCCCCCCGGAACACGCCGGGGAAGGCCAGCACGTTGTTGATTTGGTTGGGAAAATCACTGCGGCCGGTGCCCACCACCGCCGCTCCGGCCTCTTTTGCCAGGTCGGGCATAATCTCCGGCGTGGGATTGGCCATGGGAAACAGCACAGGGTTGGGCGCCATGGAGCGCACCATGTCCTGGGTGACAATCCCCGGCGCGGATACGCCGATGAACACGTCCGCGCCTTTCATCGCCTCCACCAGCCCGCCCTCGGTAGTCTCCGGGCGGGTCATGTCCGCCAATTCCGACAGAGCGGAATCACCCGCCAGATCAGGCCGTCCAGGGCGCACAATCCCCTTGATGTCGCACAAAACGGCGCGGCGCAGTCCCATGGACCAGAGCAGCTTGAAGATGGCCGTCCCGGCGGCCCCCGCCCCGGACATCACCAGCTTGATCTGGGACAGCTCCTTGCCCACGATTTTCAGCGCGTTGGTCAGCGCCGCTGCCACGATGATGGCGGTGCCATGCTGGTCGTCGTGGAAAACGGGGATGTCGCAGCGCTCTTTGAGCTTCCGCTCGATTTCAAAGCACCTGGGGGCGGAGATGTCCTCTAAGTTCACCCCGCCGAAGGACCCCGCCAGCAGGGCCACGGTGTTGACAATCTCGTCCACGTCCTTGGAGCGCACGCACAGCGGCACCGCGTTCACCCCGCCGAAGGCCTTAAACAGCACGCACTTGCCCTCCATCACGGGCATACCGGCCTCGGGGCCGATGTCCCCCAAGCCCAGCACCGCCGTGCCGTCTGTAACCACTGCCACCGTATTCCACCGCCCGGTGAGCTCATAGCTTTTATCGATATCCCGCTTGATTTCCAGGCAGGGCTGGGCCACCCCGGGGGTGTAGGCCAGGGACAGAGACCGCCTATCCTTCACCTCCATTTTTGGTACGGTGTCCAGCTTGCCCCGCCACTGGTAATGCAGTTTCAGCGATTCTGCCGCGTAATCCATCGCCATTCCATCCTCCCCCTATTACTTGGCCACAAATACCTTTACGCTGCGCGGCCCGATGGTAAAGCAGTTGTTCTCCACCCAGTGGGCGCTCTGCTCCTCCTCCCAGGTGTCCACCACCTGCTCCCATCTCATGGAAGCGGGCAGCTGGGGCAGCGCCGCGTTCAGCTCTCCCCAATAGGAGTTGGCGGCCACGTAGACAATCTGAGGTCCCACGTTGCGCTCCGCCCCAGCAAACATCACCCCCACATAGCGATCCTGGGGGCCGAATCGCTCCGCCCAGGGGGCCACGCCGTGGAAGCTTACATCCGGGAAGCCACAGGCTCCCCCGCTCATGTCACAGCGCAGAACCCGGTGGCTCTGGCGGAAGCGAATCATATACTGGAAAAATCGGAACAGCCCCTGGTTTTTCTCTAACAGGGACCAGTCCAGCCAGGAGGTGATATTGTCCTGGCAGTAGGCGTTATTGTTGCCGAACTGGGTGTTGCCGAACTCATCTCCCGCCAGAAACATGGGAATCCCACGGGAGCACATCAGCACCGCAAAGGCGTTGCGCACCATGCGCTGGCGCAGCTGGTTGACGCTTGGGTCGTCCGTCTCCCCCTCCGCGCCGCAGTTCCAGCTGTTATTGTCGTTGGCCCCATCGGTGTTGTTCCAGCCGTTGCGCTCATTGTGCTTTGCGTTGTAGGCATACAGGTCGTGGAGGGTGAAGCCATCGTGGCAGGTAAGGAAATTCACCGAGGCGTTGCGCCGCTCCGCGGTGCTGTAGATATCCTTAGAGCCGGTCAGGCGCAGGGCGGCGGCCTGCGCCATCCCCTCGTCCCCCTTGAGATACCGGCGCATATCGTCCCGGTAGCGCCCATTCCACTCCGCCCAGCGGTTCCACGCGGGGAAGGACCCCACCTGATAGAGCCCGCCTGCGTCCCACGCCTCGGCGATGAGCTTCACGTCCCCCAGAATGGGATCGAAGGCCATGGCTTGAAGTAGGGGCGGGGACACCATAGGCGCGCCGTTCTCGTCCCGGCCCAGAATGGAGGCCAAATCAAAGCGGAAGCCGTCCACCCGGTAAGTGGTGACCCAATACCGCAGACAGTCCAGAATCATCTGGTGCACAATGGGGTGGTTGCAGTTTAGGGTGTTGCCGCAGCCGGAGAAATTGTAATAGTACCCTTCTGGGGTAAGCAGATAATAGATGCTGTTGTCAAACCCCTTAAAAGAGAAGAAGGGACCCATCTCATTGCCCTCGGCGGTATGGTTGAATACCACGTCCAGGTAAACCTCGATGCCCCGCTGCTTGCAGGCTTGGATAAACCGTTTCAGCTCGTTGCCCTCCCGGTTATACTCCGTGCTGGCGGTATAGCTGGTGTTGGGGGCGAAAAAGCTCACCGTACTGTACCCCCAATAATTATACAGCTTCTCGCCGTTCACCTCCCGGTAGTCCAGCATCTCGTCAAACTCAAAAATCGGCATCAGCTCCACCGCATTGATCCCCAGAGACTCCAAATAGGGCAGCTTTTCCATCAAACCGGCAAACGTACCCGGATGGACCACTCCGGAGGAGGGGTCCTTGGTAAAGCCACGGACATGGAGCTCATAGATGATGAGGTCCTCCATGGGAATCAGGGGAGCGCGGATATTGCCCCAGTCGAAGTCGTCCTTCACCACTCTGGCCTTGTAGTGCTGGCCGTGGGGCGGCGCTTTGCCCCAGGCGCTCTGGCCAGTCACCGCCTTGGCGTAGGGGTCCAACAGGTACTTGCTCTTGTCAAAGATAAGCCCCCGCTCCGGCTCATAGGGGCCGTCCACCCGGTAAGCGTACTCAAACTCCTCAATGTTCAGCTTGAACACAATCATGGAGTACACATTACCAATTCGGTAGTGCTCCGGGAAGGGGAGCACCGCGAAGGGCTCCGTCTCCTCTCGGTGGAACAGCAGCAGCTCAATGCCCGTGGCGCCGTGGGAGTAGACGGTGAAATTGACGCCGCCGGGAATGGCCGTGGCGCCGTTGGTCTCATAAAAACCGGGCCGGACATCAAAGCCGCCGATGTTGTCCATGGGAACCAGATGGATGGCGCGAGGAAGGACTATGCTGCTCACCACCTCCTCCGGCTCCTTTACGGTTCTTTTCCGCTCGTTCACATACGCTCCTCCCCTCTTATGCCCGCAGCCAGGTTACTTTGGCCGGGTCGTAATGTCCACGGGCCTCGGGTGCCTCGTCCGGCGCGCCCACAGCGATAAGGGCCACCGGGACGGCCTGGGTATCCAAAAGCTCCTGGATTTTGGAGATCCGGGGGCTGGGCCAGCACCCGCACCAGCACGCGCCATAGCCCAGCGCCACCGCCTGGAGCAGCAGGTTTTCCACCGCCGCGCCGCAGTCCAGCGGCCAGTAGCCGGCCACCACGCCGGTCTGCTTCTCCGGCTGGGCGCACACCACAATGGCCAGGGGCGCAGTGTCCAGCATGGAGGCGAAGGGGTGGGCGTGGCGCAGCTTGCTCTTGAGCTCCGGGTCCTCCACCACAAAAAATTCCCAGGGGCGGATGTTGCGGGCGCTGGGGGCCATCATGGCCGCCTCCAGCATCGTCTCCACGTCCTTCTGGGGAATGGAGACGCCGGGCTGATACTTACGGATGCTCCGCCGGGCGCGGATGGCTTGGGTGCAATCCATAGACAAAACCTCCTTGTTAAACTGTTAAAAAAAACCGGGCGGGCTT
>OFGO01001565.1_pt1 | contig 16241 bp, 7 predicted proteins | sample 1521761 | NCBI WGS metagenome assembly OFGO01 (sample SAMEA3504128, study PRJEB24116) | mouse gut metagenome | biome: mouse gut; feature: mouse-associated habitat; material: faeces | place: Denmark | collected 2011
CGTCGGCCCAGACGGTGCCGATGGCCGCCTTGTTGGCCAGCACATATTTGACACCCTCAAGCGCATTCAGGGAGCCGGCTCCCCATCTCACTTTCTCTGCAGCCGTTCCATTGTAGACGGTTCCGGGCAGGGCGAGAGCCGGTTTCACAATGTAGGTAGAGCTACTGTTGATGACATCCATCACCTTGTCGAATGTCAGCGAAGGATCGGCCTGCAACCACAATCCGATAGTGCCGGTCACGTAGGGACACGACATGGAAGTTCCCTGCATGGCTCCCCAATAATAGGTTGAGTTGCCGGAGGTTGCTGATGCAGACATTGTGGTAGCCGCTGAGGATCCTGCATAATAGCTGCTGTAACTTGAAATGATATTGGCACCGGGCGCACTAACAAGAGGCAGAGTCTTGCCCTGATATGTAGTTCCATAGCTTGAGAATGGCGCGATCTGGCCTACATTATAGGTTGAGCCGGTGTAGCCGTAGACAGATCCGCTGAGACGGGCCCAAGTGGTTCTTGTGACGTAGGCACCTACGGAGATCACATTATCGCCGCAGCAGCCGTCGTTGATCGATTCCTTTGCATCGCCAGCAGTAAGAGCGAGCACTGTGGTGGAACCGACACCTTTCTTAAAGGCCGTATTGCTGCCATAGACGTAGAGCTTTGTTCCAGCTGCCCCGGAAACCTGCAACATGATATATTTGCTGGTGTTTCCGCTCTTCATGGTCACGGCATTGAATTCGATATAGACGTTATAACGGTTATTGCCGGGATCAACCGCTGAAGTCATTGTCGCCGAGCCATCGAAATTTGAGGTGAAATTGGAATATGATCCGGAGGAAATTGTCTGGTTAGCGGTTGTTGTCTCCATGATCAACGTTCCGGAGGCAGAGCCATTGAAGAGATACAGACCGACGGTTATGGGTTCCGAGCCATTGGTCCAGATGTCGACCACGCCATTTACAATACCGTCCATCGTTTCTCCGGTGTTGGGGTTTACGTAGGTGGGGATAGTCTTAAGGAAAGAATCATTGCCAACGCTTGAGAGAGTCTTCGTGATCGAGATCTGAGAATCGCCATCGTTTCCTGCACTCATACAAATGATTCCGCGCTTTCCAAGACGAGAAAGAGCCTGAGTGTAGTAATCCGTACCATCGTGCGGCCCTATAGTGTGGCCGAGGGAGAGGTTGACCACAGCCGGTTTGCCCACTGATTCCGCATAGTCAATGATGTTGGTCACACCCTGGATAATATTAGGGGTATAGAGCTCGCCGACAGCAAACGCCAGATCAGCTCCTGTTGCAACGCCATAATAGGGAATAGGCTGATTGTCCTTGAGAGACGCTGATGTTCCGGTGGCAGAAGAAATACTATAGTATTTGCCGTTGCCTTTATAACTTCCGCCGATGATACCGGCCACATGGGTAGCATGTCCCTGAGAAGTATTGTCGGTAGTGAAGTTTTTAATCGTAGCATCGGTATACTCGACAGAGGATCCATCGCTGGAATTCATGTGCCAGAGACGTTTGATCCTTGACGAACCGTCGTCGTTTCTGAAATTGATATGATTGGCCTCAAGACCAGTGTCCATCATGCCGCAAACCACGCCAGTGCCATCGAAAGAGACCGTGGAGCCATCATAAGAAAAGCCATTCTGCACGGACTGCACAGAACTTGCCGGTCGGGCGAAATCAAGCATAGGAGAAAGCCTGTCGCCGAACCCTACGCTGATCACCTGTGGCAAACCGGATATCTGCTCACATACCGTGATAGGACATTTTACAACAACAATGCCATCCATGCTGCTGCAAATCTCAAGATCAAGCCCCTCAAACAATTTTTCGGGATCACAGCCCTCTTTTAAAACGACAACAGCACTGACAGTAGGCTCGACGAGTGCAGGTTTCCCCTGAACAGAATTCAGCAGACCCTGCTTCAACGCGTTTTCACGCTCCACTTTGAAATCGTGCAGCATCACTCGACCGGCCGGATTTATCTTACCGGAAACCGACTGGGCATATCCGGAGAAGCAGAAAGAGGCTGCAAAAATTGAAACAAGTAGAATTTTTTTCATGCCATATTGATTAATTGGAAAGTTGGCGCGGAACATTGCTGCCGCCGCGCCAACTTAAATTTAGTCTATGTTACCGCTAAATCAGCGAGTCAATGTCAAATTGGAGAGTTCGCCGATAGTATAGCCGGAGAATCCCATTGTTGTGGTGTAGAACAGACCGCCAACAATATTTGCATCGCCCGGGATGGTGACTGTGCTGTAGGTCGAATCAAACGTACAGATAGCCTGATGGCTCATAGTAAGACCCGAAGCTGAACGATACAGGCAGACGGGGAATGCCGGAGCCTCAAGACCATAGTTGAATGCCAGGCCATCGGTCATCATCTCGCCATAACCGATCTCAACTGTACCGGTTCCGGCTTCTTCATCGTAGGTGAACTCTGTCAAGGGCAACAGATAGTCTGATTCGCCGAAGACGCCGAAGCCATAGAGAACGTGACCGTAATCATCGCTTGAAGGATCAACAGACTTCACATTGAGTTTATAAGAAACGGTATTGCCATTGCGATCGAGACCGCTGAGAGTCCATGAACCGCACATAGAGGTGTAGGGATCGTCGATGTTAACGATTGTCACCTGACAGCTGGCGTTAGCCACTGATGCACCTTCAGCCTTGATGATCGACATTTCAAATACGCGGTCATCGTTGATCTCTCCGGTCACCCAAACAGGCATCACCTCGATATAGCCTGTGGTTTCGCCGGCAGGCACGTTGACGGTGTAGGAAGTAACGTTGTAGTGTTCAACCACCTTTGCAGGCTCAGTGCCGGCAGGAAGGGCGGTGAGTTCCTTTGTCTGGACAGTAACGACAACCTTTCCGTTTGTCTCACCGGTCACGGTCACAGGAACCATGAAAGGCATTTCATTCTCGTTGGCGCTGAAAGTAGCAGGAAGGCTTACAGTAACGCCGCTTGCCGAATTGACGCCACCGAGGAACGAGGGATAGTCCTCAGCTTTGTTGTCGTCGCAGGAAGTCATCGCAAGAGCAGCGAGGGCAACGGCAAATATTTTATTCAATTTCATAATTAGTTTCTAATTTGCAAGTTCACACTAAATTAATAACGCGGATTCTGCTGACCGGCAAGCTGCGGATTAACCTGCATCTCACGAGTCGGGATCGGCCAAACGAAGCGGTAATCATCGGGCTGATATGTCAGGTTGTTACCGGCGGTTGTGATCACGTCCATGATATAGGCAAGCGGTTCAACAGCACTTCCCATGAATACATCGAAACCGGCTTCACGGGTGAATCCCTGACCCCAGCGACGGAGGTCGCTCAGACGGAAGCCTTCGCCGATAAGCTCTTTACCACGCTCGGTGCGAACCTGGTTGAGCAGAGCAGCACCAGAGTAGTTTTGCTCGGTGTAACCTTCGATACGAGCACTGCGGAGAGCATTCAGGTAGGCATTGGCCTTCGTCTCGCTTTTCTGTGCGCCGTCAGAAGCGTAAGCCTCGGCAGCAATCAGATAAAGCTCAGAAAGACGGAAGGGCTTACCCTTGTTGAGCATAGAGTTTGTAGAACCGGTGTTGAGCGCAGGATTGCCGGGGAATTTAGTGAATGCATAAGCATAGTAGTCTTCACCAGCCACTTCCAAAGGAGCATATAGTTCGAAGAAAGCATCGAAACGAACGTCGCCATCACCATAAGAGTTGAGAACGCTTGCTGTGGGGATGTAGTCGGAAGAGTTCTTCTGGTTGTTGGTATAGTAGTTGACACCAATCGACTGACCACCTACGCCTTTTTCAGCAGAAGCAACGAAAAGGAGTTCGTCGCCTGAGTCGTTGACCCACATATCAGCGTAGTCAGCAGCAGCTGTCAGGCCGTAGTTTCCAGAGTTGATCACATCCTCAGCCTTGGCAGCAGCGGTAGCGTAGTCCTGAGTAAGGAGAGCCACACGAGCGTGGAGAGCTTCGCAGAGATATGAAGAGAAGCGGTCGGCATTGGGGTTGCAATATGCTGAAGAAACATTCTCCTCATATTCCTTCATCAAGTTGTAGGCTTCGGTCAGCTCATCAGTGATGAATTTGACAGATTCGCGGATAGTGCTACGTCCAACGTAGGTAGCGCGGTCGCCAGAGGGGTGGAACTCGGTCTCGAGCTGCAGACCCTTGCCGGGAGCGTCGAGATCGGCAGTCTTATAGTTGACATATTTGTCGAGCATATACCAGTAGGCATAGGCACGAGAGAACATCGCTGTTGCCTTATAATACTTGAGGGTATATACATCGGATTCCGAGAAATTTCCGCTTTCGATGAGTTTTTCAACTCTGGGAAGGAAATAGTTGGCATCGTTGACCTGGATAAACAGGTTGTAGTAGATGTTAGCAAGGTCGGTGTCGCCAGGCTGAATCTGACCGAGAGACATCACACCTCCGCGGTTACCATTATCCGAAAGACCGATGAACTGGTCCATCTGGACATCGGGATAGAACCAATAGTAGCCACCGCCGGTCTTTGCACGGAAATGAACGTAGATACCATTGATAAAGCTCTGGCAGTCCGCCATCGTTTCGATGTAGTTGCTCTGGTCAATCACACCGTAGTTTGTGGTGTCCATGTCGCAGGATGTTGTCATCACCGCTGCCGACATCAGAAGTCCAAAATATAGTTTTTTCATTTTCATTGTTTGCATTTTGAAGAGGTTAAACAATAGGATCAGAAGCTAACCTCGATACCGAATTCGTACTGACGGGTGTTCGGGTACTGGAATTTAACCATGTTGGTCTGGGGTTCGGGATCATAACCAGAGAAGTTGGTGATGGTCCAGAGGTTGCGACCAGTGAAGTGGAGCTGAAGAGCTGAAAGACCAAGCTTGCTGACAATGTTTTTGGGGAAATCGTAAGCAACGGTGAGGTTTTTCAGACGAGTGAAAGAAGCATCCTCAAGCCAGCCGGTATCTTCGCCGAGGTGGAGTTCCTCGCCAAGAGCCGGAACGTCGGTCACCTGACCCGGTTCTCTCCAGAAATTGAGAGCGTCAACGCTCTGGTTGTAGGAAGCACCGAAACCTGTGGGGTTGCAGATGAAGTATTTGTCATTGTTGATCATATACTTGCCGCTCTGGAACACGAAGTTGGCAGTAGCCGAGATGCCTTTCCAGCGAACGGTTGCACCGAAACCGCCATTCCAGGGAGCATACTGAGACTTACCGGTCTTAACATATGCATCTGAGGGGAATGTCTTGGTTGGGTTGTCGTTCTTGTCGAGCCAAACCTGCTTACCATCGGCAGGATCAACACCTAAGTAACGTACGAGGTAGTACTGACCGATCGGGCCACCTTTTTCCATGATCAGACCGGTGTTGGCAAGCACGTATTCGGTGTTGCCGTCCCAAAGTTCAGTGATCTCATTCTTGTTGTAACCCATCTGGAAACGTGCACCAACATACCAGTCCTTATCTTTGTAGATGTCGCCGTTGAGTTCAAGTTCGAAACCTTTGTTGACCATCGAGCAGACATTGTAGAGACCGGAGGATACACCAGTGGTCAAAGAGAACGGAATTGTGTAGAGCATGTCTTCAGTTGTTCGCTTGTAGAAGTCGAGAGCAACGCTCAAGCGATCGAACACACGCATGTTCACACCAAGGTCGTGGGTGTAGATAGTCTCCCATTTCAAATTTGGGTTTTCGAAGCCGCTATAGATCGTAGAGCCTTCGCCGTCGTATGTTGAAGAAGATGCAAGCATACCCATCCAACCGAAGTTCACAGCGCCATCATTACCGGCAGAACCGTAGCTGTAGTGAACACGGAGGTCGTTCAACCAAGTTTTTTCTTTCAGGAATGATTCATTCTTCAGGTTCCACATCACACCGAAAGCGCCGAAGTTGGCCCAGCGGTGACCGGGAGCGAGGAATGAAGAACCGTCACGACGATAAGAGAAGTCCAGGAAGTAACGGTTGTCATAGTCATAGTTACCATTGATGAAGTAGGAGTTGAGAACGCTCTCAGCTTTAGTATAGCTTACATTGCTCATAGCAACCTGTGTGCCCTGATTGAGAAGGCTCATACGCACATCGGTGGTACCGCTGGTTGAAACGCCGAAGCCATTAGAACGGCTGATGATAGCTTCCTGACCTACGAGTACCGAAGCGTGATGCTTTTCAGCAACAGAGAACTGATATTCGGCGGTGTTGGTGTAGGTGAACTGATAGTAACGGGTGAAAGATTCTGAATTAGAACCGATGTTGAGGTCGCCGACATTACCGGAACCGATGAGAGAACCCATTGCAGTGCGGAAAGTCTCACGGGGGTCGATCACCTGGCTACCACGGCTATCATAGCCTTCCATAGCCTGCTGAGCCTTGATTGTAAGGCCCTTGATCGGGTTGATCTGCTCGTAGAGACGGAGGTTACCGGTCAGACGGTTTGTAGCATAGTGGTTGTAAGAATATGTATACCAGGGCAACTGGATGTTTGAGTAGGGCAGTTTCTCAACTTTAGATCCGTAAACTATATCGCCATTTTCATTGAAGCTGTAGCTGTAGGGAGAGTCATAGGGAAGCGCCATACGAGCAAGCAACATCGGGTCGGTGAGATAGAGTTGATCTGTGTCATCGTTCTCAAGATTGATCTTCGATTTGCGGAAACCGACATTTCCGATGAAACCAACGCGGAACCAGCTGTTGACTTTTCCATCAAGAGACCAGCTCAAGGTTGTACGTTTCATCTCAGAGTTCTCGATGATACCTTTCTGGTTGTAGTGTGAAAGGCTGACATAATAGCTGAGGTTGTCTGAACCACCGGTCACATTACCTTCAATGCTGTATGTGGGAGCGTTGTCATTGAACATCTGGTCTCTCCAGGATGTAGAGATGCCATAGTTGTTGATAAGGCTCTGGATATTTGCACTCAGGGGCTGGCCGATGAGTTCACGGAACTGCATGTACTGCTGTGAGTTCATCATCTCAACATTGTCAGGCACCATCTGGCTCCAACCATAGTTGGCACGGATAGTAGCCTTGGCGTTGCTGCCATATTTACCCTTCTTGGTTGTGATCACGATAACACCGTTAGCACCACGAGAACCATAGATAGAGATCGAAGCACCGTCCTTCAACACAGAAATGCTTTCGATATCTGACGGATTCAGAGAGTTGAAGAATGTTGATGAAACAGGCGCGCCATCACAGATATAAAGAGGATCCGAAGAGAACGACAACGAGCTGGGACCACGGAGCGTAACCGACTGGTCGGTTGACGAGGGGTCGCCGGAGTTGGAGTTGATTGCAAGACCGGAAACCTGACCCTGAAGAGCATCGATGAAGTTGGCAACGGGGGTGTTTTCAAACACCTGCTGACCTACAACAGCAACAGAACCAACAACTGCGCCGATCTTCTTTGCGGAACCGTAACCGGTTACCACAACCTGATCGAGCATCTTGGTATCGCTCTTGAGGTAAACTTTCATGTTGTCAGACAGCGTAGCGGTCACTTCCTTCATACCGACATAGGAGACGGTCACTTCCTTCACGGAAGCAGGGACAGTGATGGTGAATTCGCCGTCGATGTTGGTCATCACGCCGACATTGGCGCCTACGGCCTTGACTGTCGCGCCGGCCAACGGTTCGTCGTTTTCGTCAGCGCTCAGCACCGTGCCGCGATAGGTATGGTTCTGGGCTTGGGCGCTCAGAGCCAGCGTCACGATGGCTGCAAGTAATAAAAACAGCTTTTTCATACTTAAAATAAATTAGACATATAATTGATTATTGTGATTATTCTCTCTTTTTCCCTTAGTTAAAAATTATCGGATTCTCTTTCTTTTTTCTGTTCTCTCTTATCTTTTTAATTAATTGATTGTACCCGGTTTGTAATCAGTATCTCTTGCGTAGAGATACTAAGCATTGCCGGCAACAACGGCTTTAACTGCTTTGCCTGTAGGGACTTCGCCATGGCGAGTCCGCGATAGCATCCTGATGTTTAGTGAGTTGCTTGTTTGTAATCCGGACGCGCCATGGCGCAGTCCCTACATGTCGGGTGAAATTGCAATGTGTCGAAGTGTCGCTATTAGGGCGACAAATGAATCATTTTGCATTGTCGCCTTCAGGTTACGATTTTTGCGTATTTTGCGGTTTAAAGTATCGGATTGTTACAAAACCCTTGCTTAAAATTTGATTTTGTGAAAATTTTAACACTTTAAAATCAAACTTTTCACGATCGCATCTATAGTGCGGTGTTTCAAATGGTTAGAAAGTGTTTTCCGCATGTTTTTACCCACATTTTTTTGTTAAAAGCTGAAAACAAATGCTTTTAAGTGTTGGAATGTTAATAATTATTATTAATTTTGCGGAATCTACGTATCTCTACGCAAGAGATACTGATTACAAACCGGGTACAATCAATTAATTAAAAAGATAAGAGAGAACAGAAAAAAGAAAGAGAATCCGATAATTTTTAACTAAGGGAAAAAGAGAGAATAATCACAATAATCAATTATATGTCTAATTTATTTTAAGTATGAAAAAGCTGTTTTTATTACTTGCAGCCATCGTGACGCTGGCTCTGAGCGCCCAAGCCCAGAACCAAACATACCGCGGCACGGTGCTGAGCGCTGACGACGACGAACCGTTGGCCGGCGCGACAGTCAAGGCCGTAGGCGCCACAACAGGCGTGATGACCAACATTGACGGCGAATTCACCATCACTGTCCCTGCCTCCGTGAAGGAAGTGACCGTCACCTACGTTGGCATGAAGGATGCCACCGCAACACTCTCCAACGGCATGACCGTAAAAATGGAGAGCAACTCAAAGATGCTCGACCAGGTAGTGGTGACCGGCTACGGCTCCGGCAAAAAGCTCGGCTCTGTCGTCGGCGCAGTATCCGTCGTAAGTTCACAGGTAATGGAGGATACCCCCTCTGCCAACTTCGTTGACGCTCTCCAGGGTCAGGTGGCAGGTCTGTCGATCTTCTCCAACTCCGGCGAACCTTCGTCGTTGCCTTCTTCAATCCGTATCCGCGGTTATAACTCACTATCTGGCAACACACCTTTATTTATATGTGACGGTGCCCCCGCAACATCTTCAATCTTCACAACCCTCAACCCCTCGGACATTGAGAGCGTGACCGTCCTCAAAGATGCCGCCTCTACCGCCATCTACGGTTCACGTGCCGCCAACGGCGTTATCGTGATCACCACCAAGAAGGGTAAATATGGCGAAGACGCCAAAGTATCGATCCGCGCAAATGTGGGATGGAGCCAGATGGCCAATGATAAGATCGACCTGATGAATGCAGAGGAATTCGTTCGCTTCCGCGACCTGGTCAACAGCCCCGTCAGCGACGAAGTGCGCAACCTCGTCAATAACTATGGCATCAATACCGACTGGAAAGACTATCTTATCAGCAACAATGCACTGACCTACTCACTGGAAGGCCGCATCCAGGGCGGTACAGACCGCACACGCTACTACCTGTCACTGGCTCATTATGATCAGGACGGTCTGATCGAGGCATCAGGCTTCCGCCGCGAGACAATGCGTTTCAACCTCGACTCCAAGATCAAGCCCTGGCTCACTGTAGGCCTTTCGACAAACGTCGGTTTCGAACGCTACGAATCCAACAGCGCAGCATCGTCAACCTCGGAAAATAACGGTATCTACACCAACAACCCCTTCATGCAGGTCTACAATATGCTCCCCTACGACTCGCCCTACTATTATTCTTTCAATGAGAACGGCGACATCGTGTTCGGCGACCGCGCGAAATATTACCACTATTCAGGTGTTGTTGACCCCAACTACATCAACAGCTACATCAACCGCAGCAAGCGCACTAACCTCACAGCGATGATGACACTATACGAGCAGATCAATCCCGTCAAGGGTCTGACCCTGCGCGCACAGCAGAACGTCAACGCATTTGACTACCGCAGCTCTGCCGCTCGTCCTCCCTACGAAAACGAGATGACACCCATGGGCGACGAAATCGTTCTGGACAATATCTCCAACTATTCTTCTGAAGCATTCCAGCGTTGGTATCAGTTCACATACACCAACACTGCCGAATACAAATTCAACATTGCCGACAAGCATGACTTCGCATTCTTGATCGGTCAGGAATCAATAATCACCAAGAACAACAACTTCGCAGTTCAGACCACCGGTCAGCCCAATGCTACCCAGAACCTGCTGACACAAGGTACGAGCGTAACCATGAGCGGCGTAACCCACAGCAAGTATGAATACATCATGAACTCATACTTCCTGACCGGCAGCTACAGCTTTGACGAACGTTACTTCCTCGATTTCGCTGTGCGTCGCGACGGCAGCTCCAAGTTCGCCAAAGACCACCGCTGGGGAACATTCTACTCTATCGGTGCGATGTGGAACATCAAGAAAGAACAGTTCATGCAGTCAGTCAACTGGCTTAGCGATCTTAAACTCCGCCTTAACTATGGTACGGCCGGTAACTCAAGCGGTATCGGCAACTACGACTATATCGGCACCGTAGGAACAGGTAGCGTATACGATGGCAACACCTCCTGGGGTATCTCAGGCCTTGCCAACGACAAACTTACATGGGAAACCATCAAATCGTTCGACGCAGGTATCGACTTCGGATTCCTCAACAACCGTCTCCGCGCAAGCGTCGACTTCTATGTCAAGAACACAAAGGACATGCTCATGAGTGTTCCCTACTCGTTCACAACAGGTTGGGCAAGCGCGACAGCTAACTGCGGCGGTATGCGCAACATCGGTGTCGACGTTGACTTCGGTGCCGACATCTATCAGTCGAAGGATTGGTACGTAGGCGTTGACGTTAATTTCAACTACAACAAGAACACCATCACCGAACTCTTCAACGGTCTTGATGAATTCACCATTCCCGGCACAGGTGTAACCTACCGCAAGGGCAAGAATCCGTTCGCCATCACTCAGGTGCGCTACGCAGGCGTTGATCCTCGCGACGGCCAGCAGATGTGGTACACCAAGGACGGCAACCTGACCAAGAAATATGACGACAGCGACGAAGTTGACCTCGGCAAGACATTCATCGCTCCCTGGAACGGCGGTTTCGGTGTCAACGCACGCTGGAAAGGCATCAGCCTCCGCGCCGACTTCAACTGGAGTGCCCAGAAATACATCTTCAACGCTATCAACTGGTATATCAACGACCCGACAGTTGCCGTTCAACGCAACACCAACGGCACCACCAAACTGCTCACAGTATGGACAAAACCGGGCGACATTACAGATATGCCTAACACCACCGACCTCTATGGTGCTCCTCAGGAGATCCAGGCCGACAGCCGCTTCGTTGAAAACTCTTCATTCCTGCGTCTGAAGAACCTTACCATAGCATACTCTCTGCCCAAGAACTGGATGAACGCTATCAAGATGTCCGACATCTCATTCCATTTCACAGGCCGAAACCTCTTCACAATCACAGAATTCAAGGGCGTAGACCCCGAATATGAAGGAAATGTGGTTCAGATGATGTACCCCAACACCCGTCAGTACGAATTCGGTATTGAAGTGACATTCTAATCATATAAAACAAGTCTTAGATTATGAAAAAATTACTATATTCATTATTCGCAGCCAGCGTATTGCTGACCTCCTGCGATATGGACGTGAAGGTTCCCGGAGCCGTGGAAGTTCCGGATGCCATCCAGAGCGTGAGCGGACTTGAAAAATTCCGTAACTACGCCTACAACTGCCTCCGCAGCGTATCTGCCGGTTCCTGGGTCACAGATCCCGACCTTCAGGCCGACTACTACATTGGTCTCCGTGGCAATGGTGGCCGCTCATCCCGTCAGATCCAGGGTTCTTATCTATCCTCATCAAGCGAGACAAGCGACAAGTACCAGAGCATCTACTCCCAGATGAAGAGCATCAACTTCGCTATTGCTGAAGGACAGCGTATCATCGACAACGGCCTCGTTGCCGACGAAGATCTGCTCGATGCAAACCGCTACCTCGGTGAATTGAAATTCACTCGTGCATATCAGTACTTCTATCTGTTCGACCACTACTGCCAACCCTACACCGATTCAAACGCTGACCAGAAAGGTCTCGGCTGCCAGCTCGTGACAGTCTACGACCCTATGATCGACCACACACAGTACCCCGGTCGAAGCACACTTAACGAGACCTTGCAGCTGATCAACAAGGATCTGAGCGATGCCTACACAGCCATCAAGGATTATGAGGAACAGGGTCCGGCAGAAGTGACCACAGAAATCCAGAAGCCCGGATCTGCCTACCTGAACAGCGCTACCGTTCGTGCGATGCAGGCCCGTGTAGCACTGACCACAAGAGACTACAACAATGCCTACAAATATGCAAAAGAAGTGACCGAGAATCCGGCATTCGCCCTTGCTCAGGGCAATGACTATGTTGCAATGTGGACAACCGACCAATCTTCAGAGCTCCTGTTCGTACCTTTCGCCGATGCTTCTGAATCAGCAAACGCAGCATCGTTCTTCGATGCCTACAACTACATCTCTGAATACCCGACACGTGTCAACTGCATCCCGACCATGTACTGGCTCGCTCAGTACGACGATAACGACATCCGCTTCGATGCCTTCTTCAAAGCCATGTTCATGACCGTCGACGCTCAGCCCACCGCAGCATACACCATGAACAAATATGCCGGCAACCCGACGCTCAACACCTCGTCGTCCAACGCTTACAAGAACAAAGCCAAACCCTTCCGTCTGTCGGAGCAGTATCTCATCCTTGCCGAGGCTGCCTACGAGACCAATAAGAGCTCCGATGCGATCTCCGCTCTCAACACCCTCCGTGCAGCACGCATAACAAACTATGAGGAAGAACGTCTGTCGGGTATAGCTCTTCGCGATGCAATCCGTCTCGAACGCGGCATGGAACTTATAGGCGAAGGATTCCGTCTGCGCGACCTCGCACGCTGGGGTCTCGGATTCTCCCGTTACGCCGAATATGGCGTTATGGCAAGTGGCACAGTCGACGTGGCCGAACTGTTCATCGCCAATGATGCCAACACCGTATACACCCCCGGCGACTACCGCTACACATGGCCTCTCCCCTACGATGAGCTCCAGATCTGCCCTGCACTCGCCGGACAGCAGAACCCGGGCTACGGCAATTAATCGTTATTCAACTTAATAACACAAAAGACAACATTTTATGAAACTGAATAAAATATTTGCAGCAGCACTTGCCATACTGACCATGACTGCATGCGACGACGACGATCCAGTCAACACCGCAGATGTCACCGTCAACATGCAGCAGACCCAGATGAGCATTGCCGAAGACTTCTCCACAGGTGTCTACTACTATGTTCCTGTAGTTCTCTCCGGCGAGACCAATGGTCCGGTAACCGTAACAATAGCTGTTGAAGGTACCGGTGCGAATCCGGCTGTTGAAGACCGCGACTATATGGTGACCTCCAAGACCATCGTCATCCCTGCCGGCGAGACACAGGGTTCATTTGAATTCCATCCCTCCAGCAACGACGACATCAACGATGACCGCCAGTTCATATTCACAATTGTATCCGCTACCGGTGCTAAAATCGGCAACAACACATCAACTCTCGTGACACTGCTCGACGAAGACCATCTGCTCCCCGAGGCTCTCTCGAAACTCGTAGGTACATGGCAGTCAACATCGGCAAGCGGAACTTACAACTGCACTATCTCCGCATTCCCCGAGGACGACAAGAACCACTTGAAACAGGTGAAATTGTCAGGTATTGGCGGCTTAAGCTTCGCAAATGACGTCATCCTCGACTTCTCTCTCGATGCATCGACAGGCCTTGTCAACCTTTCACTCTCAATGCCTCAGATTCTCGGCGAGAAAATCGCATACAATCCGCCGGTTGGAGAAGTCGACGTGGTTCTTCTCCCCTTCGATGGTGGTCTCTATCTCCAGGGAGTTGCTTCTGCAACCTCGAATGAGGAAGTCACTCAGTTCGTGTTCGACTGCGGTTGGGCGGCTGGTCTCTTCACCCCGGGCAACCATACCGCAGGCGGATTCACCGGATACACCGGCGGCCGCGCACAGGACTTCACTCTGACCAAAGTGCAATAAGCCTGATATTAACCCATTTGGGATTAATATACTCAATCTACTAATTCAGAAAGGTTACACCCTCATGTGTGTGTAACCTTTCTGAATTATCTACCATAAAACAAAGATCTCTCTATGAAGAAACTTTTACTATTCAGCTGCCTGTCTCTATCTCTGCTTTCAGCATCAGCTCAGAAAAAACTCACCCCTCCAACACAGCAGAGAGCCTACGAGGCCTATGAAGCGAAACTCCATCAGCCCGTTGGGCCGGAGATCAATTCCGCAGACTCTCGATCCGGGAATGCCAACACTTCTGAAAACGTGTCTGTATTCATCAATCTTGAAGATGGCTATTCCGCTGATGATCTTAGAAACATCGAGTTTCTGACCATTACAAATGAGCTTTCGTCAAGCATCATTGCAGAACTTCCGGCCGACAGGTTGGACGATCTTGAAAGCGTTGCATGCATACGCCGCGTCGAACTATGCCAGAAACTGCATACCGATATGAACTATGCGCGTCCGTCGGGAAATGTCGATGGCATCCACTCAGGGTTTTCCTATGATGGCTCGACCCTCTCGTTCGACGGCACCGGAGTTATCGTAGGCATGATGGACATAGGACTCGAGGCCAACCACATCAACTTCAAAAAAGACAATGGAGCCGGCGCGACACGCATACAGCGTCTCTGGTGGATGAACTCCAACAACGGAACATACATAGAATATACCCCCGATAATATCTCTTCATTCACAAAAGATACGGATACTGAATCCCACGCCACACATGTGGCCGGAATTATGGGAGGATCCTATAACGGAAACGGCGACTATTCCTACATGGCGTCAGCTACAGGAGCTTCTCCGGAAATGCGCACGAGTCAACCGATCCCCTATTACGGAGTGGCAACCGGTGCAGATATGGCTCTTAGCGTCGGAGATCTCTACACGAGCAATATCGTCCAAGGTGTGAAAAATATCTTTGACTACGCCGAATCCGTAGGCAAGCCGGCCGTGGTCAATCTTTCGCTCGGCCACACCGTTGGACCCCACGACGGCACAGATGCCTATTCTCAGGCTCTGGCCGAACAAGGCAAACGTGGAATAATCTGCATGAGCGCCGGAAACGATGGCAACGCCAACATCTCCATAGTAAAAAACATAACCGAAGAAACAGGCACTAATTCCTGCCTAAGAACCTTTGTCAACGGCAACTCTGCTAACGTGATCAACGGCGTTGCTGATCTATGGGGCACGGACAACACCATATTAAATCTTCAGTGGGGCGTATATTCAATTTCCGCCCAGACCTTCACCCCGGTGATCACAATCGACCGTGCATTCCAGACCGCATCCACTTCTGGCGTCAGTGCCTTCACCTCAAATTTCAACGGAACAATAACCGCCCGTTCATATATCGATTCAAACAATAACCGTTTTGAAGTATATACGGATTTCACCAACGTCTCTGCCATTACCTCCGACAAGGCTATCGCCCTCTACGTTACTGGAGCAAAAACAGGCCAGAAACTGTATCTATACTCATCAACCCAAAACATGACATTTTCCAACACTCCGACCCGTAGCTCCGGCATTGTTTCCGATTACACCAACGGAAGTCCGTCCAATTCGATTAACGACGGAGCATGTGCCGACAATGTCATAGCAGTCGGGGCATACGTCAGCCGGACAACCTGCGGTGTGCTAACGAGCGGAGCCTACTATCCAGCATCGGCAGGCTACACGGTCGGCTCCATTGCCCCCTTCTCCTCCTATGGCACAAAACCGGATGGAACGACTCTCCCTGATGTATGCGCCCCGGGGTCACGCATTGTTTCGAGCTACAGCAGCTACTACGTGACAGCAAAAGGTGCAGCCGGCAATATGGTCGGAAAGGTTGCTAACGGACGTTTCAACATCACGACATATTATTGGGGCACCATGGATGGTACATCCATGTCATGTCCCTTTGTTTCAGGCACAGTCGGTCTATGGCTGCAAGCCGACCCTTCTCTGAACTATGATCGGGTGATGGATGTAATCAACAATACATCTTCCTACAATAGTTTCACCATGGGACGCGACAAATCCCGTTGGGGTGCCGGTAAGATCGATGCGCTTGAAGGTGTCAAATATGTGCTGGCCAACAAGGCGGCCATCGGCACCGTCTGGGCCGACG
>OFGO01001571.1_pt1 | contig 16133 bp, 16 predicted proteins | sample 1521761 | NCBI WGS metagenome assembly OFGO01 (sample SAMEA3504128, study PRJEB24116) | mouse gut metagenome | biome: mouse gut; feature: mouse-associated habitat; material: faeces | place: Denmark | collected 2011
GGAGGGGAAAAGCAGGCGGTCCAGCCGGTTGAAGGCCTCCGCCGGCAGGAACTGAAGGCCGAACAGCAGCAGGGCGGACAGGAAGATACGCACCATCATCTTCTTCTGCTTTCCGGTCATTCCGTCCTTCCCCCGCCCCGCCAGAAGGAGGAACAGCCCGGCCGACGCCGTTACGGCGGCCAGCAGCGCGGTAATTATCACGTCCTGCATGGAAACGCCACCCCCTTAGAGGAAAATCTCGCAGTCGGGCTCCACCTTTTTGCAGGCCTGCTGCACCGCGGCCATTACCGCACCGGGCTCCTGGCCCTCCGCGAACTCCACAATCAGCTTCTGGGTCATGAAGTTGACCACGGCGCTCTGAACGCCGGCGGTCTTCCGGGCGGCCTCCTCCATCAGATTGGCGCAGTTGGCGCAGTCTACCTCGATCTTATAGGTCTTTTTCATAAAAAACGAGCTCCTTTCCTTTTTCGACAAGAATTTTATGATTAAGCACTTGTTTAATCATTGTGTCCGTAGTATAATACGGCCGGAGACGCAAGTCAACGCCCAGAGTGTTCTCTCTGCCAAACGGGCGAAAAGTATTTCCAAACGAGCGAAAGGGGGGCAACGGCATGGACAATCTGGAGCTGCCCCACAGCCACGGGACGGAGCCGGCGGCGCTCCGGGCCCGGCTGGGGGACATTGAACGGTTTCAGCGGGTGGCAGAGGTCTTCCGCCAGCTGGGGGACCCCACCCGGATCCGGGTGTTCTGGCTGCTGTGCCACTGCGAGGAGTGCGTCCTCAACATCTCCGCCATGATGGGGATGTCCAGCCCGGCGGTGTCCCACCACCTCCGGGCCTTGAAAAACAGCGGCCTGATCGTCAGCCGCCGGGAGGGGAAAGAGGTCTACTACCGGGCGGCGGACACCGGGGAGAGCCGCCTGCTGCACCAGATGACCGAGCAGGTGATGGAGATTGCCTGCCCCCGTCAGGCGGCGCTGGAGCCGCCCCCTCCGGCGCGTCTGGTCCCGCTGAACCAGGTGGAGGAGTACCGGGCGGAGCAGGTGGAGCTGGTCCGCCGGGTCCATGACCAGCTGCTGGCCCAGCTGGACCGGAAGACCACCATCGAGGAGCTGTCCCGGCAGTACCATATGAACCCCACCACCCTGAAAAACACCTTTAAAGAGGTGTACGGCGTGTCCATCGCGGCCCACATCAAGGCGCACCGCATGGAGCGGGCCGCCCAGCTGCTGCGGGAGACCGGCTGGAGCGTGGCGGAGGTGGCCCGGGCGGTGGGCTACGACAGCCAGAGCCGGTTCACCGCCGCCTTCAAGTCGGTTTTCCACCAGCTGCCCCGGGAGTACCGAAAGGGGTAAAAAACAGGATGGGCACAGCCCATCCTGTCTCTGTATTTTCAGGCTTATCCCAGCAGCTTCTCCACAGCGGCCAGGTTAGCGGCGGTGCAGAAGACCTCCATGGCCTGGGCCAGCTCGGCGGGGGAGGGGAAGGAGGGGGCCAGCCGGATATAGCTGTCCTCCGGGTCCCTGTGGTAGGGGTGGGTGGCCCCCGCCGCGGTGAGGACCACGCCGGCCTCCTTGCACAGGGAGACGATCCGTCTGGCGCAGCCGGGCATGGCCATATAGGTGACGAAGTAGCCCCCCTTGGGCTTCACCCAGGAGCCGGCCCCGGTGGAGCCGATCTCCGCCTCCAGGGTGGACAGTACCGCGTCGAACTTGGGCCGGAGAATGGCGGCGTGCCTGTCCATCTGGGCCTTGATGCCCTCCAAATCCTTGAAGTAGCGCACATGGCGCAGCATGTTCATCTTGTCCCAGCTGATGGCCTGGGCGTCCAGCTGCTTGGCGGTAAAGTCCACATTGGCCTTGGAGGCGGCGAAGAAGGCCACCCCCGCCCCGGGGAAGGAAATCTTGGAGGTGGAGCCGAACATATAGACCATGTCGGGATTCCCCGCCGCCTTGCACTCCTCCAGAATGTTGAGCAGGTGGGTGTCCTCGTAGACGTAGTGGGCGGCGTAGGCGTTGTCCCAGAAGATGCGGAAATCCTTGGCGGCGGGCTTGAGGGCGGCCAGGCGGCGCACCGCCTCGTCGGAGTAGGAGCCGCCCAGGGGGTTGGTGTACTTGGGCACGCACCAGATGCCCTTGACGGTCTCGTCTTCAGCCGCCAGCTTCTCCACCAGATCCATATCCGGCCCCCACTCGGTGAGGGGGATGTTGATCATCTCGATGCCCAGGGCCTCGCAGATGGTGAAGTGCCGGTCGTAGCCGGGGACGGGGCACAGGAATTTCACCTTCTCCTCCTGGGACCAGGGCCTTTCGCTGTGGAGCAGGCCGTTGGACCAGGCCTTGGCGATGAGGTCATACATCATGTTCAGGCTGGAATTTCCGCCCACGAAGCACTGCTCCGGGGTGATGTCCAGCAGCTCGGCCCAGTAGCGCCGGGCACAGGGCATTCCCGCCAGCTCGCCGTAGTTCCGGGCGTCCACCCCGTCGGCCACGCAGTCGTCAAAGTCCAGAACGTTCAGCAGACCCCGGGACAGCTCCAGCTGCTCCAGGCTGGGCTTGCCCCGCGCCATGTTCAGAGACAGCCCCTGCCCCTTCCACTGTTCAAACTCCTCTTTGACGCTCTCGTACACATAATTGCCCATTTTGGTCATTCTCCTCTCATTTTTCAGGCGCCAGTGCGGCCAGCTGCACCCATATGTTATCGCTTCAGTGAGATGAAATGGCAAAAAGCCGCCTCTGACCTGCCGTTTTCTTGGACATTATACCATAATCTTCGTGGAGAGGCAAGGCCGCCGCAGCAATTTATACAGATAAAAAGAGACAGGCCTCAGCCTGTCTCCCGATTTCCTCTCACAGCCCGCGGGCCTTGACCCGCAGGCGGTTCAGCGCCCGGGCCAGGGTGGCCTGGGCAATCTGGTGCTCCTGCCGGCTCTTCTTCTGCAGCAGCGCCTCACGGGCCTCGTCCGCCTCCCGCTGGGCCCGAACCACGTCAATCTCCTCCGGCCGCTCGGCGGAGTCCACCAGCACCAGAACATCGTTGTGCTCCACCTTCACCATACCGGGGGAGATGGCGGCCAGCTGGATGGGCTGGCCCGGCGCCTGATAGCGCAGCGTGCCCGGCTGGATGGCGGCGATCATGCTGCTGTGGTGGGCCAGAATGCCCCGCTCCCCGTCGTTGGTGGGGACGGTGAGGCTGACACATGGGCCCTCATAGAAGGTCCTGTCGGCCGCAAGGATGTGTACCTGGAAGGTGTCCATCACGTCTCGCCCCTCTCAAGCCGCTTTGCCTTCTCCACTACGTCACGCCAGGCGCCTACGTTGTAGAAGGCCGCCTCCGGGTATTGATCCAGCTCGCCGTCCACAATGGCCCCAAAGCTCTCCAGGGTGTCCTTCAGGGGGACGTAGACGCCGGGAATGCCGGTGAATTTCTCCGCCACGTGGGTGGGCTGGGCCAGGAAGCGCTGGATGCGCCGGGCTCTGGCCACGGTGTTCCGGTCCTCGTCGCTGAGCTCGTCCATGCCCAGAATGGCGATGATGTCCTGGAGCTCCCGGTACTTCTGCAAAATCTCCTGGACCTTCCGGGCGATGCCGTAGTGCTTCTCGCCCACCACGTCCGCCTCCAAAATCCGAGAGGAGGAGGCCAGCGGGTCCACCGCCGGGTAGATGCCCTGCTCCGAGATGCGCCGGCTGAGCACCGTTGTGGCGTCCAGATGGGCAAAGGTGGTGGCTGTTGCCGGGTCGGTGAGGTCATCGGCGGGGACGTACACCGCCTGCACCGAGGTGACCGAGCCGTCTCTGGTGGAGGTAATCCGCTCCTGCAGCTCCCCCATTTCGTTGGCAAGGGTGGGCTGGTAGCCCACGGCGGAAGGCATCCGCCCCAGCAAGGTGGATACCTCGCTGCCCGCCTGAACAAAGCGGAAGATGTTGTCGATAAACAGCAGCACGTCCTTGTGCTCCCGGTCCCGGAAGTGCTCGGCCATGGTCAGTCCGGACAGGGCCACCCGCATACGCACGCCGGGGGACTCGTTCATCTGGCCAAATACCAGAGCGGTCTTGCCGGACACGCCGCTCTCCCGCATCTCCCGCCACAGGTCGTTGCCCTCCCGGGAGCGCTCTCCCACGCCGGTAAAGATGGAGTAGCCGCCGTGCTCCATGGCTACGTTGTGGATCAGCTCCTGAATCAGCACCGTCTTGCCCACGCCGGCGCCGCCGAACAGGCCGATCTTGCCCCCTCTGGGGTAGGGCTCCAGCAGGTCGATAACCTTGATGCCTGTCTCCAGAATCTCCACCGCCGGACTCTGCTCCTCGAAGCTGGGGGGCTTGCGGTAGATGCTCTGCACCGGGGTGTCCTCGGGCAGAGGCCCCTCCCCGTCGATGGGCTGGCCCAGGACGTTGAACATCCGCCCCAGTGTGGCCGGCCCCACCGGAACCCGGATGGTGTGGCCGGGGATGTCCACGGCCAGCCCCCGGGCCAGGCCCTCGCTGGGGGAGAGCATGATGCAGCGCACGGTGCCGCGGCCCACATGCTGGGCCACCTCCATCACCCGGGTAATCCCGTCCTTCTCCACGGTCAGCTCCTCCCGCAGCTTGGGGAGGGGCCCCTCCTGGACCTCCACATCAATGACCGGACCGGATATCTGTACGATAATTCCCCGTTCCAAATCCCTCAACTTCCTTTCTTTTTGCGCTGGGCCTTCGCTCCGGCGGAGACCTCGGTGATCTCCTGGGTGATGGCCGCCTGCCGGATCCGGTTGAACTCCAGGGACAGCTCCCCCAGCAGTTTTTCCGCGTTCTGGTTGGCGCTGTCCATGGCGGTCATGCGCGCACTCTGCTCACAGCAGAAGCTGTCGATGAGGGCGCTGTAAATAAAGCCCGATACATAGCTGGGCATCATGCTGTCCAGCACCGCGGCCACATTGGGGAGAAACTCAAAAGGCTCCCGCACCTCCCGCTCCCCCGGAGCGGAGAGGAAAAAGCTGCGGTGGAAGGGCATCACCCGGGCGGTCCGGGCCTCGTAGGACATGCTGTTGGCCATGTCGGTATAGATGACGTAAATTTCTTTCAGCTCGCCCCGGTCAAAGCGGTCCAGCAGCAAGGCGCTGATCTCCCGGGCCCGGGCCATGGTGGGGTTCTGCGCGGTATAGAGAAAGCTGTGCTCGATGGGGATGTTGTGGGAGGCGAAAAACCGCCGGCCATACTCCCCCACCACGAAGAGCTTGGTATCCGGATGCTCCTCCAGCAGCTTCATGGCCTGCTTAATGGCGTTCTGGTTGTAGGCTCCCGCCAGCCCCTTGTCGGCGGTGATAACCAGGCAGCCGTAGGTCCCCTTCAGGGGGGAGTCGTCCCCCACCGGGTAAAAGTAGGGGCTCTCCACGTCGCTCACCTTGCGGAAGATACGCTTGATCTCCCGCTGCAGGGCGTTGAAATAGGGGCGGGTGTTGTCCAGCTCCGCCCGCGCCCTGCGCAGCTTGGTCGAGGCGATGAGGTACATGGCGTTGGTGATCTTCCGGGTCTCCCGGACGCTCTCGATATGGGTTTTGATCTCCTTTGTTCCGGCCATGTCAGGCGCCTCTCTTCCCGCCCTCCCGGAAGCCGGTCAGGAATTTCCGGGACAGGTCCAGTATCTCCTCCCGGTCCTCCGGGGTGAGCAGGCCGGCCATGTCGATCCGCCGGCACAGGTCCGGGGACGCCTTCTCCACATAGGCCAGCAGGCCCGTGCGGAACGCCTCCATTTGCTCCAGCGGGACATCCTGCATCACACGGTTCAGGGCGGCCGTCAGCAGCGCCACCTGCTGGTGCTGAGACAGGGGCGCGTACTGGGGCTGGCGCAGCAGGCGCATCAGCCCCTGGCCGTAAGCAAGCTGGCGCTTGGTGGCCTCGTCCAGGTCGCTGGAAAACTGGGTGAACACCTCCATCTCCCGGTACTGGGCCAGCTCCAGACGCAAGGTGCCCGCAGCTTTCTTCATTGCCTTGGTCTGGGCGTCGCCGCCCACACGGGACACTGACAGACCCACGTTGACGGCGGGCCGCTGGCCGGAGAAAAACAAGTCGCTCTCCAGGAAAATCTGCCCGTCGGTGATGGAGATGATGTTGGTGGGGATATAGGCGGACACATCCCCCGCCTGGGTCTCTACAATGGGCAGAGCGGTCATGCTGCCGCCTCCCAGCGCGTCGCTGAGGTGGGCCGCCCGCTCCAGCAGGCGGGAGTGGAGATAAAACACGTCGCCGGGATAGGCCTCACGGCCGGGGGAGCGCTCCAGCAGCAGGCTCAAAGCCCGGTAGGCGATGGCATGCTTGCTCAGGTCGTCATAGACAATGAGCACATCCCGCCCCTGGCGCATAAAATACTCCCCCAGGGCGCAGCCGGCGTAGGGGGCGAGATACTGCATCGCCGCCGACGCCCCAGCGGGGGCGCTGACCACGCAGGTGTAGCCCATGGCCCCCCGGCGGCTGAGACTCTCCACCATCTGGGCCACCGAACTGGTCTTTTGCCCAATGGACACATAGATACACACCACGTCCTTCCCCTTCTGGTTCAGGATGGTGTCCAGGGCGATGGCAGTCTTGCCGGTCTGGCGGTCGCCGATAATCAGCTCCCGCTGTCCCCGGCCAATGGGAAACATGGAGTCGATGGTAAGCAGGCCGGTCTCCATCGGGGTATTTACCGGCTGACGGTCCAGGATTCCGGGGGCGGGGGACTCCACAGGGTTGAAGCTCTCTGCCTCAATACGCCCCTTTCCGTCCACGGGGACGCCCAGGGCGTCCACCACCCGGCCTAAAAACTGCTCACCTACCGGCATACCGGCGGTCTTTTTGGTGCGCCGCACAATACTGCCCGCGCTGATCTCCTCGGTTTCTCCGAAGATGATGCAGCTCACCTTGCCACGGCGCAGGTCCTGGACCATGCCCTTTACCCCCGAGGTAAACACCACAATCTCTCCGTATTGGGCGTGCTCCAGGCCGTCCACCACGGCAATCTCGCTGTCCACAGTGAGCACCGTGCCGATCTCCTCAGGCACCACGGCCAGAGACCAGTCCTCCACCGCCTGACGCAGCAGAGGGATCAAGTCCTCCTGACCTGGCTGGAGCTGAAGCTCATACAGGTGGTCCTGGAACTGCCTGACCCGTCCGTTCGGACTCCAGTCGTAGATGTCGGAGCCCACCCGAAGCTGAAAGCCCGAGCGTAGGGAGTCGTCCTGCTCCCAGCGCAAGGGAACCGTCCGGCCATAGGTATGGGTCAGAAACAGGTTAAACCGTCTGGTCTGCTCCTCCGTAGGTTTTTGGGCGCTGCGCAGCTCTGCCGTCAGGCCGCTTCTGTTACTGCGCATAGTCGTCCCCCTCCTCCGCCAGGTTCAGAAACTGGTCGAAGGGATCGGCGTGGAAGGCAAGCTGTTTGGCGGCCTGGGCAGCCAGCTCCCGCAGCTCTCGCTGGGACTCCTTCAGCACCCGTTCCCGGCTGTTCTCCGCCTCCATCCGGGCGTGGGCCACGATCTGCTCAGCCTGACTCCGGGCCTGGGCCAGCTGCTCCTCGGCCGACTTCTGGACCGCCTGCTGGCTTTTGGCCTTCATATGACGAATCTCCTCATCGGCGCCGGCCAGCTTGGCCTGGCACTCCGCCTTGATCCGCTCCGCCTCCGCCAGCTTGGCGGAGGCCTCCTCGTCCAGGCTGCGGTAGTGCGCCTCCCGCTTGGCCATAAAGTCCTTGACCGGCTTGTAGAGCAGAAAGTACAACCCGCCGGTGAGGATGGCCAGATTCATCCAGTGCAGCAGAATCTGCTGCAAATCAATATTCAGCGGCATGTCTCCCACCTGCCTTACAGTACAAAGATAATGAGGATGACCACCAGCAGCGCATAGATGATGGCCGTCTCAATAAAAACCAGACCCAGCATCAGCATGGTGCGGATTTTTCCCTCCGCCTCAGGCTGGCGGGCAATGCTCTCGGTGGATTTGGCGGTGGCCAGGCCCATTCCCACGGCGCCGCCGGCGGCGGCGATGCCCACCGCCACTCCGGCCGCAATGGCCTTCAGACCGATGGTGTTGTCCTCCTGAACCTGAGAAACGGCCTGCTGAGATTCGGGCGTGCCGGCGGCAAAAGCGGGCGCGGCCAGAGACAGAGCCAACACCAGCACGCCGGCCAGAACAAAAATTTTCTTCATCAGCTGTTTCATGATAAAAACCCCCCTAATTTATATCGACTAATTTGTTGTCTTGTGATATCCCGTCCCCGCGGAGGCGGGAACGTAGAGCAGAATCGGTATTTTATGTCTTTGCGTCTGCTTTTTTCTTTTTTAGCTTTGGCTCGGCCGGTTCGGATACCTCTCCGTAGTACATGGATACCAGCATGGTGAGCACATAGGTTTGAACCAGGGCGTGGAGCAAGGTGAAGAGCACTCCCACCACCACCGGAAGGACAAAGCTCAGATTTACATAATAATAAACCAGCTCAGTTACCAGCAGTCCGCTGAGCAAGGCCCCGAAAAGGCGGAAGCTCATGGAGATGGGCAAGGAGAACTCCTTCAGCGTTCTGCCCACCCCCTTGACCCCGTTGGAGGCCACGCCGCCGGAGAGGATCACCAGATAGGACAGGGTGCCCATAGCGATGGCGGCGTTGACATCGGACAGGGGGGCAGGCAGTGTAATGGGGTGTCCGTGGACCGTAACGGCCTGGAACCCAAGCAGCTCAAAGAGAGTCCCTACAAAAACAAAAAAACCGGCGGAAAAGATGTAGGCGCCCATAAACCGGAACCGATGGGGGCTGCTGTTTTTTGCCATGCCGTCAAACAGGCCCACCACTTCCTCCAACGCCATCTGGAACCTCCCCGGCATATACCGGAAGCGGGGAATCACCAGCACCCGGATCAGCGCCGCCGCCAGCAGCAGCACCGCCGTCACCAGGAAAGCGGAGATCAGGCCGGGATTGACCGCCTTCAGCCCAAAGAGGCTGACCTGGTTCACGTCGTGGAGCACAGCGTCCCGCATGGCCTCCCGCACGCTCTCCGACCGGCCCGGCGAACCGGCCAGCAGAGCGCCCGCCAGCAGAGCCGCCACCGCCGCGATCCACAGAGCCAGGCTCATTTTTCTGTGTTTCATTCCCATATCCCTTCTTTTGCTTTGCCGCGCACCCCTACGGGGTGCGCTGATTTCCAACACATTATAGCAATTTCAGCGCCGTTGTCAAGGTTGTGTTCTCAGGAAAGAAGATATCTGTACAGGATTTGAACATATCACAGCCGGCTCTCCGTCATGGGGCAGACGGAGTGATAGCGGTGGGCCTCCTCCTCCCCCCGGAGGAGGCGCAGGCCGCCCAACGCGAGGGCCTCCATCTCGTTCTCTCCGGGGATGACCACCACCCGGCACAGGTTGTGGAGGTAGTCGATGACCTTGCCGGTGAGCAGCCTGGAATTGGCCAGCCCGCCGGTGAGGATCACCGCGTCGATGAGCCCGGTGAAGCAGGCCAGCATGGTGCCGATACCCTTGGCGATCTGGAGGGCCTGGGCCTGGTAGACCAGGGCGGCCCACTCGTCCCCGGCGGCGATGCGCCGTTCCACCTCCTGGCAGTCGTGGGTGCCCAGCAAGGCGGACATGCCTCCCTCCCCCCGGAGCTTCTTGGTCATTTCCGCCTTGGTGTACCTGCCGGAGTAGCACATGTCCAGCACATAGAGCATATTCAGGCTGCCCCCTCTGTCGGGGGAGAAGGGTCCGGCGTCGTCGGACACCGAGTCGATGATCCGCCCGTGGCTGTGGGCGGACACTGAGATGCCGCCCCCCAGATGGGCCACCACCAGGTTCATCTCCTCGTATTTTCTTCCCATTGCCTGGGCGTACTTGTGGCCGGTGGCCCGGGCGTTGAGCACATGGCAAAAGCTTGTGCGGGTGACCTCCTTAAAGCCGGTGACCCGGGCCTCGGGCAGCAGCTCATCGCTGGTGACGGCGTCGTAGATATAGGCGGGGATATCCAGAGGCCGGGCAAATTCCCGGGCCATCAGCCCCCCCAGATTGGAGGCGTGGTCAAACACCGTGTGGTGGAGCAGGCAGTCTGCCAGGGCCTCGTCCACCGCATAGCCCCCGGAGACAATATTGGGGATGATGCCCCCGCGGCCCACCACGGCGGACAGGCCGGACAGCTCGTAGCCCTCCAGCGCCAGCCAGCTGCGCACCATGCCCACCCGATAGTCCAGCTGGTCGTTGAGGGTGGGATAGGGAGCCAGGTCCTGATTGGAGTGGACCATGCTCCGAGTCATCACAGGGCGCTCGTCCCGGTATACCGCCGCCTTGGTGCTGGTGGAGCCGGGGTTCAGCACTAAAATATCGTAGGACATCATAACCTCCTTATTTCATTGCCGCACAAATCAGGATGGACCAGTATTTCTCCTCCGCCGTGGCCCCCCGGGAGTTGACGGTGATGGGCGCCTTCGCCCCCAGCACCACTCCGGCCATCTCCCCTCCGGCCAGGCCGTAGAGAGATTTGCCCAGCAGGTTGCCCGCCGCGATGGAGGGGGCCAGCAGGATGTCTGCGTCTCCGGCCACCGGGCTGTGGTAGCCCTTCACCCGGGCCGCCTCCGGATCGGTGGCCAGGTCCAGGGCAATGGGCCCCTCCACCAGACAGGGGCCGAAGTCCCCCCGCTCCCCCTCCGTCTTAAGGGCGGCGGCGTCCGCCGTCTCGGGCATGGCGGGACTTACCACCTCCACTGCGCACAGGGCGGCCGCCTTGGGGCAACTGTAACCCAGAAAGCGGCAGAAATCCAGCGCGTTTCGCAGGATATGCCGCTTCTGCTCCAGGTCGGGGGCCACCACCATGCCGCCATCGGTGACGTAGAGCAGCTTGCGGTAGCTGGGCACATCCAAAATGGCCACATGGGACATCACCTCGCTGGCCCGGATGCCCGTCTCCTTGTTCACCACCGCCTTTAAAAGCGTGCCCGTGGGGAGCATTCCCTTGATGAGCATATCTCCCTCACCGGAGCGGATCAAGGCCACTGACTTTGCGGCGCAGTCCGGGTCCTCCCCGGCGTCCACCACCAGAGACGGGTCCAGCTCCTCTCCCAGCCGGCGGGCAGCGGACAGGACTTCCTCCTTGTGCCCCACCAGGATGGGGCGGATCAGACCGTCCCGCCGGGCGGCAAAGACCGCCTGTAGGGTGTGCTCGTCATGGGCCGCTGCTACCACCGCCGTCTTGGGCGGCAGATCGCGCAGTCTGTCCTTCAGCGCCGGAAATCCGGAGATAACCATAGGGCACCCTCTTTTCTTTAAATTGTTGTGTATATTTTAGCATTAAGCACAAAAAAAGTATAGCGTAAAATTCCCATCCCCCCTCTTGACGGATGCTCTCCGCTCAGGTATAATAATATCCGCTGTTCGCTAGTGTGGCTCAATGGCAGAGCACATCACTCGTAATGATGGGGTTGTGGGTTCGATTCCCACCACTAGCTCCAACCAGTGTCGCTAAAAATGATACGGGCGAAAACACCGCATGATGTGAAAACGTCATGCGGTTGTCTTTTACCGAAATCTGCTGTATTCCGGGGAAAGGTCTGTCTCTCCGATAAAATGATAGTGTACGTCAATGCGCTGTGTGCGGCGGCCGGAATATTTCCAAAGATGCTGTCAAGGGGAAATTTGAGATTTGAGACTTCTCATCGCTGCTGAAGAAAAATTGCGTGAAGGTAGAAAAGCGGACGCAGAAATGCCTCTCTGCGTCCGCTTTTTCCAAAGTGATAGTTAAAAAACTGAACCTGACTTATCAAATTATCTGTTGTGCCCTGAGCCAGCGCCTGAGCTCCCGAGGACACTCGCTCCGCGCCGGTATCCGCCTGACCGGCCACTTCAGAAATATCACGGATGATATGCACCAGACTGGCGTGAATGGTCTGCAGGCTCGTGAACAGTGCTTTGAAGTCGCCCACATAATAGGATTCGTTCCAGAAGTTTTGCTTGGCGACACAGGGAGGATTACTTGTCCTCCAGCAGCTTGTTCAGCTCGGTCATGAAGGTGTTGATGTCCTTGAACTGACGGTAGACCGAGGCGAAGCGGACATAGGCGACCTCGTCCACCTTTTTCAGCCGCTCCATCACCAGCTCGCCGATCTGGGCGGAGCTGACCTCCCGGTCCATCTGGTTCTGGAGGACCTGCTCAATCTCAATCACCAGGCTTTCCAAGGTCTGGTAGGACACCGGCCGCTTCTCACAGGCCCGGATCAGACCGCCCAGCACCTTGCTGCGGTCGAAGCTCTGACGGCTGCCGTCCTTTTTGACCACCATCAGGGGCAGGCTCTCCATGGTCTCATAGGTGGTGAAGCGCTTGTGGCAGGACAGGCATTCCCGGCGGCGGCGGATGCTGGCCCCCTCGTCGGCGGGGCGGGAATCCACCACTTTGCTTTCCAGATAGGCACAGTAAGGGCATTTCATGGCGCATACCTCCTGTTATATTGGGGGCTTTTGCCATATTATAGCACAAGACGGCCGCTCAGGCAAGGGCTAAAACTCCCAGTCCGCCGGGTCATAGCTGTACTCATAGCCGCCGTATGGGCTGCTCCAGCGCTGCTCCCCGGCGTCGTAGGCGATGGCTTCAGAGTAACAGACCCGCCGGCGGCCGTACTCATCGGTGTACAGCAGCGCCTCGCTGTAGACGCTGTTGGGGTCCAGCTCCACCTCCCGGGGACGGAACCAGGCGGGGACGGTGGTGGGCACGCCGTTGACAATGATTTCCGTCATCCGCTTCTCATACCACAGCACCAGCTTCCGGTCCTGGAACAGACCCACCTGGACCTGAGCCGGCGGCTCCGGCTCCCAGCTCCAGCAATCGCCTCTCACCACAGCAGAATTCTGAACCCGCACCCCCCTGTCCGAGGCGGGCAGAATATTGTCCTTCTTGTGGACCATATCGAACCAGAGCGAGCCGTCCAGAGCGAGCTCAGGGAAGCTGGTGGTGTAGAGGTAGCCAAAATCCTCCAGCCACTGGGTCTCCCGCTTATCGCCGGTGAGAAAGACCACCGTCAGGGAGATATCGTCGGTGAGGGGGCAGGTGATCTGCCCGGCAAAGGCGTGGTCCGCCCCCGGCTCCACGGGCAGCTCCACCGTGTCCTCCCCGCTGCGGGCCTGAAAGACGGCGGTCATCCCCTCCACATAGGTCTTGGGCACCACCCGCACCACGAAGGTGGCGGTATTGGCCGCCAGGTCGGTGGAGGCCAGCTCGGCGGACCACTCCGCCGTCAGGGCGTTCTGGCTCTTGAGGATGTCCTCCACCCGGTTGGTGATGGAGCCGATCTGGCTGTTGACATTGTTGCTCACATTGTCTACCGAGTACCGCAGATTGTTGTAGTCCTGGGTGACCCGGTCCAGCTTGGAAAACAGGTTGAACAGGCACACCACAAGGGCGATCATTCCCAGCGCGGCGCAGAATTTGACAAGCCGCCGCCGCTTGGGAGGCGCGGGCTGGGGCTGTGCGGCCAGGTAGCGGTCCACGATCTCCTGAACCATGGCAAGCTGCTGCTCGGTCAGCTCGCCGGAGACGGCCTCTGACGGGGCGGGCTCCTCCTCCACCCCCAGCAGCCAGCCCACCGGGACGGAGAAGATTCTACTTAATGTAATCAGCTTGTCGATCTCGGGGAGAGAGGCGTCCGACTCCCACTTGTAGATAGCCTGCCGGGATACCCCAAGCTGTTCCCCCAGTCCCTCCTGGGACAGACCCAGCTCCTTGCGCTTTTGGGCGATGCGCTGTCCGATTGTCATGATGTTCGCCCTCCTTTCTGGCCTCAGGATAGATGAAAAATAGACCTCTGACCACCAACTCAGAGGTCTATTTTTGTCAACTGCGGGTTTACATCGGCTTAAAAATGGGTCCAGTACTCCTTGTAGTTGTCCTGGAGCAGCCGGGGGGTGTCCAGGCCGTAGGGGCACTTGGAGGCGCACTGATTGCAGTGCAGGCAGCTCTCAACCTTCTTCATCTTTTCCTGCCACTCCTCCGACAGCCACCCGGCGGCGGGGGCCCGGCGGAGCATCAGGGACATGCGGGCGCACTGGTTGATCTCAATGCCCACGGGGCAAGGCATACAGTAGCCGCAGCCCCGGCAGAAGTCGCCGGTGAGCTCGGAGCGGTCCTTCTCGATGAGTGCGCGGTACTCCTCCGTCATGGCTGGGGCAGTGGGGACGCAGGCGAGGAACTGGTCCAGCTCCCATTCGTGCTGCACCCCCCAAATGGGGACCACCCCCTCCTGCTGCGCCATCCAGACGGCGGCGGCGGTACCGTCCCGGAGCAGCCCGCCGGCCATCCCCTTCATGGCCACAAAGCCCATGCCCTTTGCGCGGCACTTTTCCACCAGCTCCTGCTCCTGGGGGCCGGACAGGTAGCTGTAGGGGAACTGGAGCAAGGTATACAGCCCGGAATCAATGGCCTCATGGGCCACCGCCAGCCGGTGGTTGGTAATGGCGATATGGCGGATTTTCCCCTGGGCCTTGGCCTCCAGGGCGGCATCGTACAGCCCGTCCTCCCCGCCGGGGCGAGGGACAAAGGCGGGGTTGTGGAACTGGTAGACGTCGATGTAGTCGGTGCCCAGTGTTTTCAGGCTGGTCTCCAGATGCTCCTTCATCTCCGCCCCGGTCTGGGCGTGGGTCTTGGTGGCGATGACCACTTTCTCCCGCATCCCGGCAAAGGCATAACCCACCTTCTCCTCGCTGTCGGAGTAGGCCCGGGCGGTGTCGAAGTAGTTGATCCCCCCGTCTGCCGCTTTGCGGAGGAGGCGGGCGGCCTCCTCCTTGGAGACGCGCTGAACGGGCAGACAGCCGAATCCGTTTTTCTCAATCTCGATGCCGGTGGAACCCAGTTGGATTTTTCCCATTATGACATTCCTTTCAACTGCTCCTCCAGCTTTGCCACCAGATCAGTAAGCTGGACAGAGCGCTCCTTCTCGGCGGCCACCACATGGGCGGGGGCCTTGTTGACGAACCCGGGGTTGGACAGCTTGGTATTCAGCTTGGCAAGCTCCTCGGACTGCTTTTTCAGCTCTTTCTCGACGCGGGCTTTCTCCTTGGCCAGGTCCACCAGCTCGCCCAGGGGGATAAACAGCTGGGCGGCGTGGGTGACCACCGCCACCTTGCCGGCGGCGTCGGGAGCGGCGTCCGCGGGGACGATCTCCACGTCGCTGGCGTAGGCCAGCTTCTTCAGGAAGGGCACGCCCAGGGCAAAGACCTCGCCCTCGCCGGTGGCCACGGTGAGGCGGGCCTTTCTGGAGGGGGGCACGTTCATCTCGCTGCGCCGGCCCCGGACGGCCCGGATGGCGTCCATGACCAGCTCCATGGCCTTCTCCTCGGCCGGGAAGTCCATGGCGTCAGAGGCCACGGGCCAGTCCTGGAGCATAAGGAAGTCCCCGTCCTTCACGTCCTCCCCGTGGGGTAGGGCCTGCCAGATTTCCTCGGTGATGAAGGGCATGAAGGGGTGCAGGAGCTTGAGCATCTCGGTGAGCACCCAGCACAGCACCTGCTGGGCCCGCGCCTTGCCGTCCTCGTCCTCCCCCTGGAGCCTCGTCTTGGTCAGCTCGATATACCAGTCGCAGTAGTCGTCCCAGATGAAGTCGTAAATCTTCTGGGCGGCCACGCCCAGCTCGTACCGGTCCATATTCTCGGTAATCTCCGCCACCGCCCGGTTCAGCTTGGACAAAATCCACTTGTCCTCCAGCTCCAGCCGGCCGGGGAGCTCGCACCTGTCTATGGTGAGATTCATCATCAGGAAGCGGCTGGCGTTCCAGATTTTGTTGGCGAAGTTGCGCATGGCCTCGCACCGCTCGGTGAAGAAGCGCATGTCGTTGCCGGGGCTGTTGCCGGTGACCAGATTGAAGCGCAGAGCATCGGCGCCGTACTTGTCGGCAATCTCCAGGGGGTCTATGCCGTTGCCCAGGGACTTGGACATCTTCCGCCCTTTGTCGTCCCGGACCAGACCGTGGATGAACACGGTGTGGAAGGGGGGCTTGCCGGTGTGCTCGCAGGCGGAGAAGATCATCCGGGCCACCCAGAAGAAGATGATGTCGTAGCCGGTGACCAGCACGTCGGTGGGATAGAAATATTTGAAATCCTCACTGTTCTCGTCCGGCCAGCCCAGGGTGGAGAAGGGCCACAGGGCGGAGGAGAACCAGGTGTCCA